>ENA-OUOG01004991-OUOG01004991.1-marine-metagenome-genome-assembly--contig:-NODE-4991-length-11047-cov-4.077666_pt1 | contig 11047 bp, 10 predicted proteins | sample MGYA00248635_ERZ508505 | MGnify/ENA primary metagenome ERZ508505 (study PRJEB26176, sample SAMN06267871) | marine metagenome | isolation source: Saanich Inlet, British Columbia, Canada | place: Pacific...
AGCTGACCTTTATGACGTTTTCTCTATTCATCCGTGCAACCTCGTTATCGCAATGGTGGAAGCTGGCGCCGCGGGTGCAAACGCCGTTGCCGCAGTTGCATCGAGAAATCCGCTGGTGCTGTCAACAGCCCACATGGCTTCCAAGTAATCTCCGGCAGAAAAGTTAAAGATAACAGACCGAGACACAACAAGCGTTGCGCCGTTTTGGTGCAATGCGTTCTTCATCGTTGATCCGGCAACGTCAGAGCCGTTGACGCGTGGCCAAAACCAGAAGTTTACAGTTGAGCCGGATGTGGACGCAATTTGCGCCGAAAAGCTAATCATGTACTCGCCAGCCTCTTCGAAGACTATGCGAGATGCTGGTGTGCCGTTTGTTATGCCATCAGCAGCGCTTGATGTGTACGTCAAAGCGTAGGCGGTGTTTGTAGCTGCCGCAGTCTGATCCGTTGTGATGCCGCCAGCATACCGGCCATCTTCCAGCACGATCTGACGCCACTCGCCATTCTTCGAGACAACAGGGTAGCCGAGAGCGTTATCCCACAGCAAAACACCGTTTTCAGATGCCGAAGCAGATGCGTCTCTGGCGTCTAGCTGGTTTAAGGCTCGGCCAAGATAGCGCCTCAGATTTTCCGCCCACTGCCGAATATCTGGAGACAATGGTGGAAGTATCCGGCTCATCTGCGACCACCAGCAGCAGCGTCTAGCCGCATAATGCCAACACGCCAGTCGGATTGAGAGTTTCCGCTGACGCGCATCCGAACTTGACGCCCGGTAAATCTTAGGCTGGTCGGGTTAGCTAAGTTGTATGGGCCGAATTCAAGCTCTGACCCTGTTGGATAGAAGCGTGTTTTAAATGTGGCCGAAACGTCACCCAACGTCTTTTCATCTGGGATCATTCCGCGCACCGACATGACTTGCTCTCCGACGCCAATAACTATTGGCCCGGTTTCCGCAAAAGGTGTTTGCGATCCATAGTTAAAGCCAATCTCATGCTCGTATAATATCCCGTCTGGCGCAATCCAAAATGGTTGGCGGAAAACGCCGCGATCCACACCAGCAGTACGGTCAAGCTCCCCAGTCATCCAGACTTTTTCATTGTAGTCAAAGGCTACATAGCGATCACATTCAGTGCTAGAGCCGCTTGGGTAAAACCAGAAAATCTCTCCGAATTGGCTGTTTACTACCGCATGAACTTTTGACCTTTGGTCATTGTTCATATCGCTGAAAACGTAGTCCGACACTTCGCATGGAAGGTCAGTAACAGCGCCGCCAGAATATGCAAAGAACGAACGCTGCCCCATCCACACGACGCCCTCGTCGATAGTTGCAGCAGCGTTCGCCGCAATTAGGCCGCAACTGGTTCCAACACGCTCAAACCCATAAACGTATGGAGGGCCAGAATATGTGGCTGTGTGGGCGTCTTGATCGGTGAGGATGAGTGACTGTCCGCGCGTCCTAATCCCCTTTAAAATAACGCCGTTCGTTTGTATCTCAATATCACCAGCTTCGTTGGTCGCCGCTGGCGTCCAAGTGTTGTTATCCTCACGGTCAGACCATGCAACCTTTCTAGCATTGCCACCGGCGCCAAAGGCGAACACAAAGCGCTCCTCTGTCACCATCATGCCGGAACAGTTAATTGGCGCGTTAGATAATACTGCGGCGGGTGATGCGCTGTTCAGCTGCCATTCGTAAATCTTTCCGTCAGCGGCGGTACATCCTAAAAGATATTCACCCCAATTTTCCAAGCTCCACGTTGTCGCCGGGGTGTTGGCACCCTGATCCTGAGACGGAACGCCATAAAGCCCTCCGCTGTATGGAGCGCTGCCGTATCCCGTAAATGCTGAAGCGTCAACGCTTCCGGCCACAAACCCAGCGGGAGTAATGTCTGTCACCGCGTTGCCAGCGGTCATTGCAAACAATTTATTGTGTGTGCCAAATGCCACGCGGCGGTTGTTGCTGTTGTCCTCCCACGCAATAATTGTGCGAACGACCCCGCCTATGTCTACACTTCCACGTTGACGCCATCCAGCAATAGGACGCAAAGCGCCCTCATGCCAGCGAACCAAGTTGGCGTCACGCCATCTGCCTTGGGACTGGTATTCAGTGCCGTTTCTGTATTGGCCTGCTGGAATGTTCAGAGGAATGAGCGGCATTGGATTTCCTTACGACTGCATATGCACAAGATCAGTGGTCAGAGTTGCACTCGAAATTGAAGAAGTTTGTGTTGATGCTGATATTGACACCGAAGCACTGCTTTGACTTGGTGATAATATAGACATTGATCCGGCTTTTTCCGTAAGGTTTGATTTTGCATATACAAAATCTTCATAAATGCCCGTGCCTGATCCATTAGTTGGCGGCTTTATTAAAAGAGCTTTGGAGCCAGACCCACCGGCATTGTGGCCGGAAAAGTAAATATTTCCGTCAATGTCTTTGCCAAGGCCGTAGCCAAACTGTTCCTCAGACCCTACCCCGCCAAAGGTTCTCTGCCACTGTATAGCGCCAGAAGAATTGTATTTTGCAAGCAGCATATTAGGTTTAGAAGAGGCGTTTGGTGTAGTGCCGCACAAATAAACAAAGCCATCAGAGCCGACAGTCACTGCATTCGCCTCGTCATTAGCTGCACCCGAAGTTAGAACACGTTGCCACACAAGATTGCCAGTTGAGCTTAATTTAACAAGAGCTGCGGCGTTGTGTGACCCGTCACGAATGGTTCCCGCAACATATACATCCCCGCTATCGTCAACGTGTATGTCATTGCCCTGACTTGGCCCAAACCCACTAAGCGTTTTTTTCCACTGCAAAATGCCAGAAGTGCTATATTTGGCAACTGTGAAAGTAGCAGGAGTTGTGTATCCTGTAACATAAACATTTGAGCCTTGACTTGGATAGAATATTCCAAATGCCTGACTTTCCTCAAAAGTGTTTCCAAGCCTTTTTGCCCACACGACGCTCCCGTTTACGTCAAGTTGAAACACTCCCCATTGGCTATATCCGCCCTGCTGGTTCCCCAAGGTTCCCGCAACGTAGCTAAATGGACTTGCCGCAGCAATGGAATAACCCTTGTTTAAACCGCCAGCAGTGCCAAAAAATGACTCGTATTGCTTTGCGCCAGAAGAGTTTAGTTTTGAAACGTATATGCCGTCTCCGCCGGGATTAAACCCCGTTCTATTGCCGCAAACATAAACATTATCATTTGTGTCTACAGATATTCCATTTGCAACGTCAACCCCAGCCCATCCAAGCTCCTTTTGCCAGTCAAGGTTTCCGTCTGTATCCAGCTTTGCAATAGAGAATTGCGCGGAGTAAGTTGACCCAGACCCCTCACTCAAAAGATAAACTGTTCCAGAAGGCCCAATGGCGACCCTTCCTTTTATGTTTGAAGTGCCAGATGTGTTGCCACCGTATTCAAGGAACCAATTATCTGTATTGCCTTGGCTGGAACACATTAAGATCTTTTTGGTTATGCTCACGACATTGCCCTTCCAGCCTCAAGGCCATACCAAGTCGTTCCGCCTGTGTAAGTCATAAAAACATACACGTTAGTCTCGCCTGATGCAGGAAATGCTGGAGTTATACCTCCGGGCCAATCAACGGAAGTCGGCCAAGTAAAGTTAAAGTTTCCGCCGTTTGTAACTACTAACGTAAAACCGTATGCGGTCCCGCTTGCAGGAGGATTGTTGAAAGTAAATGTCGTGTTTCCTGTCGTAGTAAAGGAAAAAATGTTTCCGTCTTCACAGTTGATTGAGCTTGATCCAGCGGAGTAAGTTTCGTTGTAGCTTTTAGCTTTTAGCTCTTCGGAAAGATTAACATCGCCGTTTGCGTCAGCCGTTAAGGCTTTGCTAGGCTCGGACGTGCCAAGGGTGGTAACGTCAAGGTAGTTTAGCTCAGCCGTTGTTGCCGTAACACCGTCAAGCAAGTTTAACTCAGCGGTAGTTGCCGTCACGCCATCGAGCAAGTTTATTTCAGCCGTGCTGGCAGTTACGCCGTCCAGAATGTTAATATCCGCAGTAGAAGCTGTCACTCCGTCAAGTGTGTTTATTTCTGCTGTGGTAGAAGTCACGCCATCAAGAATGTTTAGCTCAGTAGCGGTTGCGGTAACGCCGTCGAGAATGTTTAATTCTGCGGTTGTTGCAGTAACGCCGTCTAACAGGTTAATTTCTGCTGTCGTCGCCGTTACGCCGTCAAGAATATTTAACTCGGCAGTCGTTACCGTGGCTCCGTCAAGAATTTGAAACTCAGCCGCTGATACACCGCCAAGAACAGTGTCGACACTGTCCCAGTTTGCATTTAGCTTTGTTCCCCATGTGTCCTCGGACGCGCCGATCTCAGGCTTAACAAAGCTATAGTTTGTGGTGTTTGTGTCGGCCATTTGCTCGTCCAATCCCTTTTATCTGACGCAGATTATCGTCACATTAACATTTTACACAGCATGAGGCAATTAGCCTGCAAATTAAGAGTTTGCTGCGATAGCCGCGTTGGTGGCAGTCATGTCTTCTGTGGTCCAGAAGTCTTTTTCTACCATTAATTTTAGGTGGTCTACGTTGCGCTGAACAGTTCCAGCCCAATCTTCGTCAGACATATCCTCGGGCTGTCCTGCGTTAAGCAAGTCAACAGAGTGACCCATCGCTGTGTAGTGCTGTGCGATCTCTTCCGCGGTTGGTGTATCAGTCATTTCTTTATCCTTTCGGGTTAGGGTTGTTCTGGGACTTCGTCCACATCAACCCAATCAGGGTTTAACGTCCAAGTGGTCCCGTCAAAAAAATATTTACCCCCGGCCCAGTCTTGAGGAGGAGTTACGTTAGTATGAAGGGTTGAAGCACCAGCGCCCAAATTTGCAACTATAAACTCTACTGGGCTTCCAACAATTATGTCGTTACCTGCAAGGTCGAGGTGCTTGTCATCTTCAAAAATGTAAAGTGACTTTGTATTTTCTGTGAGAGTTTTCATTATAACTCAACCCCTCCGTTAGTAATTAAAAGCTCAGTAGCGGAAAGCGCAGTACCCACTCTCCGACCCGCAGTAACAGTTGTGGTTATTGTTGCACTATCTTGAATATAATATCCCGCACTTGTAGTTAAACCACTTTGACTAGAATTGACTCCACCTACAATTGTGCAGGCTCCAGTTGCAGCATTTGCAATGTTTTCTTCTGCAATTCCAACAAACTTATTTGCAGGAAGAGCGCCGGCATCAAACAAAGCAGACTCGACTTTATATTGTGAAGAGGTAGTCCATATAACAACATTGGTTGCTGAGTCAGGATCAAATACTACATCAACGTTTTGCCCATTTAGAGGATCAATAACCGTAATATCTGAAAAAGAAATTGATGACCCGCTAATTTTTACGGTTAAAACTGACACAATATTACTATCTTTTTTTCCCATTATTACACTAACATTGTTTGTGGAGTCAAAAGTTATATCGCCATTTGAAGGGCCTAGTAAGCCCATATTAAAAATTGAACTAAATGATGGAGTAGTGCCGCTGATTGTTGCTATAACCGCCTGAGTAGTAGCTGACATTTGAAACGCAATTAGTGTTTTATTCGCGGAAGTGTCGTAAACCATGTTAACTAGACCAGCATTAGCAGATGTATAAATTACTTTCGTACCCATAGAAAGCGAAGTCCCGCTGACAGTTCCGACTACTGCCGCAGCATAATTTGAATTATCTGCATCCCTAAAGGTAAAGAGAACCTTGTTTTGACCAGCATCATATGAACAAACGGTATAGAATTGATAACCAGTCCCCGCAGGGCTTATCGCTACAGGTGTTCCCATAGAGGCAGTAGTTCCACTGATTGTTACTACTCCTGCGTATGCACTATATGCACCCCGAGGTGAGGTAGTACCTGTTGTCCACCCAAAAATTATTTTATTAGACGAAGAGTCAAAGGTAAAATTGCCATTATAAAATGAATAGCCTGTTAAAAAGTCTGCTTCTGAATTTACAGTCGGAACAGTGCCACTGATTGTTATTACGTTATATTTAATAGTATTGCCTGTAAGTGAAATATACAAAAATTTATTTTGATTTGGGTCAAATATTAAATCAATAGTAGTTTTGTAATAAGTTATTGCAACGGGCGTTCCATAAGTTATGGTGCCTCCGCTTACAGTTCCCACTATCGCGTTATTAGCGCCCGTATTACCGTCTTTATAAACAACAAGAACTTTATTGGAATTTGTGTCATAAGCCACTTTTATCGGACCGTCTGAAGTTGCGCTGAAAACCACTACATCTGAAGAGAGAGCTTGCGATAAAGTACTAATTGTTCCGTCAGAATTAAGACCCACAAGGTCGCCGTTAGACACAGCGCCAGACGCCACAAAATCACGCGAACCACCGCCGCCTACGCCAGCAGCACTAATGGAAGCTGCTGTCGTCGCATCAATCGACGCAACATTTGTTAAGGCTCTACTGTCATCGACAACCGTTGTGCCGCCTACTTTAATCGCCATCTTCGTGTCCTTTCACTAGGTGATTGTTGCGTTTGAATTGACGTTGCCAACAACATCGAGGTTGCCGCTTGCGTCTAGCTTCATCTTGTTAGACCCACCCGTAGAGAAATACAGAGAGCCGCCGCTTTCGGTGACGGTCCAGCCGTTGATAGTGAAGCTGTTAGATGCAGCACTAATATTGAGGCCCGGTATGCGGAAGGCTGTGATGCTGCTGTTGCCGAGGGTGATCTCGCTGGAGACTGTGGCAGAGGAAGCGTTAGCTCCTGCACCTATAACAATATTGGCACCGCCTGTACTGACATTATCACCCGCCTCCGAACCCAAGAAGGTGTTGCCGCCGCCTGTAGAAATACCATAGCCCGCTCTATATCCCAGAGCAGTGTTTCGTGTGTGTGATTGGCCTGATGCACCAAAGAGTGCCTCACGGCCTATGGCTACGTTTTCATTTCCTGTTTGGTTATAGTACCCAGTGTTTTGTCCACTAAATATATTGCTGTGGCCTGTAGTCGTAGACTCCCCAGCAGAGCTACCTGTAAAGATATTGTAACTAGCTGTCGTGATGCTATAACCAGCATAAGCTCCTGTTAAGCAGTTACTTCCGCCTGTAGTGTTGCTGTACCCTGCTCGGTAGCCACCAAAGAAGTTGCTACCTCCTGTAGTATTATTACGTCCAGCCTCACGTCCACCAAAGAAGTTGTAACCGCCTGTAGAAATACCATAGCCAGCCTGATAACCAATGGCAGTGTTGTTAGTATGACTATTCCCACTTACGCCTTGCAGAGCTTCAGCACCAATAGCTACGTTATTTCCGCCTGTTTGGTTGTACCTTAAAGAACCGCTGCCAAGCCCTATGTTGTTACTCGTAGTGGTCAGTTTATTGACAGCGTTTTGGCCCAATGCAATATTATTGTCGCCAGTAGTAAGGCTGGCAAGACCGTTTTTCATTGCGATGTTATTCGTTGCGGTAGTTGCAGCGTACATAGCAGCAGAGCCGATGGCTACGTTGCCTGCTGAGGATGTGCCATTATATAAAGCGAGCGGACCAACCGCTACGTTGCTGGACCCGCTACTGTTAGAATACCCAGCAGACTTACCGCCAAAGAAGTTGTTGCCCCCTGTGGTAACGCTAGCTCCTGCGTAAGCTCCAATAGCTGTATTTTCACTAGCAGATTGACCTGATGCGCCTAGCAAGGCAGACCTACCTATAGCTACGTTGTTAGTGCCTGTTAGGTTCTCCTGAAGGGCAGATGTGCCTATAGACACGTTGTAGGAAGCTGATGTTCCACGAAATGCTGTGATGTGGCCTATAGCTACGTTACTAGAACCTGTCGTGTTATACAGTCCCGGCTCGTTCCCAACAAATACGTTGGATGAACCTGACGTTGTAGCTCTACCTGCTCTGTATCCAACACCAGTATTAAATCTAGAAGACCCATCGTCGTTTTGAAGTGAGCCAGAGCCAAGACCAACAGAAGCGCCTGCGCTATAACCATCACTCAGATCATCAATACCACCACTGAAGTTAATAGTGATAGTCTCATTACCAGCTTGATCTGTAGTAAAGTCCCCACCGCCAGACAGGGCTGTGCCAGCACTCAGTGTGATCGTAGCATTGTTGGGAGCGGTTAGTGCTGCCCAGTCATAATCGGAGCCAGTCCACTTGAGGAACTCGCCAGTGGCTGCTGTGCCAGTGTTGAGGTGAGTGTCAACATCAGCGTCCGTGTATCCGGCTGGGACGTTTGCCCAGTCGTAGTCAGAACCATTCCATGAAAGATATTCACCGGAAGACGCAGTGCCAGTGTTTAGGTGGCTATCAACCAGCGGATTAACATTGCCAGCGTCAGTTACATTCGCACCAGCCTCAATGCCGTTTAGCTTCGTGTGGTCTGCGTCCGTAAAGACATTGCTATCGGTGGCGCTTTCAACCAGCGCCCGTATTTCGGCTGCGGTTTGATCGGTGGTAGCGCCAGCCTCTACGCCAGATAACTTTGTTTTTTCAGCATCAGTAAACGCATTCGTATTAGAATTGCTTTCGTATGCTGTTTTAATTTCGCTTGCCGTCTGATCGGCGGTAGCGCCAGCCTCAATGCCGTTTAACTTGCTGTTCAAAGCAGTGGTGTATGATGCGGTCGTTGCTGCAAGAATAGCAGAATAAGCCTGAACATTTGTGCCGATTGCAAGCCCAAGATTAGTGCGAGATGCGCTGGCATTGTTTACGTCAGACAAATTGTTGGCGACCAAAAGAGCGCCTGACAGAGAAGCGTAAGCGGCAAGCCACGAACTCCCGTCGTAAACCTTCATCACGTCGTCAGTCGTGTTAAAATACAACGCGCCAGAAACTAGCGGGTTGCCGTCGTTATCTACAGTCGGATCAGACGCCTTCGATCCCAAGTACCTGTCGTCGAAATTATCGAGTGCTGCAAGTGCTGCGTCTTTGGCAGCCTCCGATGCAGTAGCAGAGCTTGCACTAGCTGTGGCCGACGCGGCAGCTTCACCAGCCTTTGTCGTTGCCGTGCTGGCTGATGTAGAGGCGGACGACGCAGAGGAAGCAGCGTTGGTTTCGCTTGTCGAAGCATTAGAAGCGCTTGTCGCCGCAGCAGACTGTGAGGCAGCGGCATTAGCTTCTGCTGTTTCGGCGTTAGTCTCAGCAGTCTCGGCGGCAGTTTCAGATGCGGCAGCGTTGGATGCTGACGTAGACGCCTCAGACGCCTTTGTGGTGGCCGTAGCCGCCGAAGCCGTTGCCGAGGTGGCTGACGATGATGCAGACGCCTCAGACGCCGCTGCGTTAGACGCAGAGGTTGATGCTTCGCCAGCTTTTGTGGTGGCAATGCCAGCCTGCGTTGTGGCAGTTGCGGCGCTGGTTGATGCAGACGTGCTAAAACCCGAAGCACTCGTCTCAGCGGCCTCTGCGGCGGCCTGTGCAGTCTCTGCGTTTGTTTCGGCGGTCTCAGCGTTAGTCTCTGCTGTTTCAGCTGCGGCTTGGGCAGCCACGGCGGCAACGCGGGATGCTTCACTTGCGGTGGCACTTGTACCAGAGTTTGTGGCTTGAGTGGTTGCAATGGCAGCTTGAGCAGTTGCAGTAGCTGCGTCAGCGGCAACGCCAGCTTCAGCGGCTTCAGCTGCGGCTTGTGCAGTCTCTGCTGCGGTTTCAGCGGTTTCAGCGGAAGTTTGAGCTGCGACAGAAGCTACGCGTGACGCTTCACTAGCGGCTGCGCTTGTAGATGAGTTAGATGCTTGTGTGGTCGCCGTTGCAGCAGATGTTGCTGCGTTGGTCTCAGATACAGCGGCGGCGTTCCTGCTTGCAAGGGCTTCGGCTGCGCTTGCAGATGAGGAAGACGCGCTTGAAGCAGATGCGGAAGCCGAACCAGCCGCAGCAGTTTCAGATGCAGCGGCGGCGTCTTTAGATGCCTCCGCCTGCTCTGCGTAATCTTCAATGTTGTCAGTTTCAGTGTCGCTGGTCATACCAGCGGTTTGTGTCCAAGTTGTATTAACCATTAGCGCGGCATCCCCATGCGAAGTGGGCCAGAAACCCGTGATTTCTTGTTGTCTTGATCTAGCGCATCAACCCCAGACTTATACAACGAAGCCCACACAGTAATTCGCTGGTCGTCATTTAAATAAGGAGCTGCGTGAACAAGAGAACCGTACAAGTAAATGTCCGGGTAATCCGTCAAAATCCAATTAGTAGTGTCCACATCTGTCAAAGCTGGCACACGAGCGTAATACTGCATGGCAGCCTCGTATGAACTGTCAGGCGTGGGATAAAATTCAATTTGATCTGACGTTAAGCGGTAATATTTTGGCTTATGAGGAGTTAAGCTAACTTCCTTGCGATCTTGCAGTTCAGCGGCGGATATAACTTGCAAGCGACCGCCAGCCGTAAACTGTATTTGGATCATCTCCAGCCAATCGATTGGCAGGTTTTCATACTGCTCGTTCACCGATGTGGTCACGCGCTTTTCTTGCCGCCAGTGGCGAACATCACGCGCAATTTGCGCCTCCGCCAAAGCGATGAAGTCTGGTATGACCGCCGTCAGGTCGTCTCGGTTCAGCCAGTTGGCGATGGATGCCTTGAGCTCGTCATACGTTGTGATCGCCATTACAGTGTACCTTCTCGAGTGCGAAACGCCCGATTTTCCGACTGGTTTAACCACTTGCGTAGGGCTTTCGGATCGTCAGCGATGCCTTGCTTCTTCAGCTCATAATACACGGAAAGCGGGATGGAGGCCACCTTTGCGTGTTCTCCGAATTTTCCAGAAACGTCGTTATACGAGCGCTTGTTTGCTTCGATGATTTTTGTGCTGTCCTGCACGGTCTCAATAACGTATTCGCCGTTTTGCTTGACGTGCCAGTACCGCGTGATCCCGGTGGCTTCGTCTCGGCTAAAAAGTCTTTTCATCTTTACCTCCAGAGTGAATGGGGCGACCGAAGCCGCCCCACCATACTTACGATACGTTCAAGTCAGCGATCAGGCCGTGGGCCTTTTCGTTGGATACCTTGAGGCCAGTTTCGCAGATGAGCATTTTCTTCTCTGCGTCGCCTGTTTTGGCAAGATCCACAGCTTGGATCGGACGCAGAGT
>ENA-OUOG01004992-OUOG01004992.1-marine-metagenome-genome-assembly--contig:-NODE-4992-length-11046-cov-2.907193_pt1 | contig 11046 bp, 7 predicted proteins | sample MGYA00248635_ERZ508505 | MGnify/ENA primary metagenome ERZ508505 (study PRJEB26176, sample SAMN06267871) | marine metagenome | isolation source: Saanich Inlet, British Columbia, Canada | place: Pacific...
ATCCTTCTAGTGCAGGCCGTGCACTGTTTGGGATCTTCTTGCCGCTGATTTGTGAAGGTTGCTGACTTCGGTCCGTCAGTGAGGGAGTCTGATTGATCTCAGCCGTATGCCATGCATCGAGGATAGCACCATCAACGGTATTGTAGGCAACGATGACCTTGTTGGGTAGCAGGCACAGAATAGCGCGTGGTGGCAGGTCTTTGATCCACTTGCGTTCGATCTTAGCCTGAGGCCCGGCGACGATGACCCTTGGATTACTTCCTTGAAGGCTGCGGCCGGAGAGTGGAAAGCGAGTCCCCGCTGGGCCTACTAAGTTGCCGTAGAATTTATAGCTGTGTGCTCTCTTTTCCTCGTGAAAAATTTCAAAGCTGTAGGTGCCGGCTTCGAGCTCGATCTTTTCGTTGATGTCCTCTGTCTTGGGAGATTTTTCATCGGAGTAATGTACTTCCTTGCCTTCGAAATAGACGGCGGTGCGGCCTACACGGCGGATATCGAAACGATAGGAGCCGGGCTTTTGAATGTAGGCTTTGGCGGTGACGCGGACAACACCCTCGAGGTTACGTTTTACGTAGAGCACGTTTTCAGGAAGCGGTGTTGAGGAAGTGGACTCGATGGTTTTGAATAGCTCAGGGGCAAGTCGTTTGCCTTTGAAATGGCTTGTTGGATAAACGAAGCGAACCAATTCACGCACGCCCTCTTGCTTGGAGAGAATGTAGTCGGTGAGGGCCTGGCGGTCTTCAGCAGGGTAGATGGCTTCGAAGGCTGCCATCTCAGTGCCGGCAATGCCTTTGGTGATTGCGCGGTTGATCGCTTCTGAGCTGTCACCATGTTTCCAGAACGGATCCGTGAGGGCTGGGCCAATGCCTCCTTCCATGTGCGGACCGTGGCAGGTCATGCAGATTTGTTGATAGAGAGCCTGACCGCGCTCGATCGATGGAGGGGCGGCGGAAGCAGTCGCCAGAGTGGCGAGTAGAATGGGGGTCAGGTGTCGTTTCACAATGTAGGAATGGTCTGTTATTTGACGAGTTCGATACGCTTAAGAATTTGAGCCCCTTCGGGGCTGCCGAGCTTGATTCTTTGTTTGGTTTCCGCGTCGGTGAGGCTGATGGTAAAGGTGGAGATTTTTGACCATTCGAGGGTTTTTTTGTCCTTACTCTTGAAGTCTTTGGCCTCTAGCAAGATAGTCTGAGGTCCCTTGCCGCTGATTTTGGTTCCATAGTTAAAGTTGCCCAGATCTTTACCGTGGCCATTAAATTTACTGTCGATGCCAAGTCCTATCAGGATATCTTGCCCCTCCTTGTTATGCACAGTGATGGCGAGCTTGTTGCCGGGGTTGGTGTCGAGCTGGGGGTCCTGGAACTTGTAAGTTTTGAAACTGCCCTGGTCGCGGCTACTCCAGTTTTCCATGCTCTTGGAGAAATCATCGATGAGGCCGGATTTGGGAAGATCGTTGAAGGCAGCGAGATCGATGTCTGAGGGGATGTGCATATACTCCCGGGAATTGAGACTGAAGGTTTTGGTCGTGCCTCTTTCCAGTGGCTGTTCCTCTGCAAGCTTGTAACGGCAGAGGGCAAAGGTGTAGAGGGGCAGTTTGGAGTAAACGGGGATCTCGGCTTTCCAGGTGTTGGCCTCGTTGGCGGTTTGGGTAGTAGGGGTCGCCTTTTTCCAGAAGCGGGTGATGGCATTAGGGTGGTAGCTGTAGTAGATCTCTACATCTTGCAGGCGCTCCTGCTGGGCAGGGGTGACGGTGAAGTGGGCGGTGTTACCTTCGATCTTAAAAGTGGACGGTGGCGTGGCGGGGATATTTTGTTCTTCTCCTGCGAGGTGTTGCTTGAACCAGTGGGTGAGCATGATCCACTGCTCGGGTCCTGGGCCGTGGTTGGCGTGCATGTTGCCGGTAACGCGCCACTTGTCGTGCGGCAGTAGATCCATGGATTGGTAGATGCGGTCCAAGGTGGAGTGGAAGTCATTGGACGAGGTGATGAACATGACGGGCACGGTGACATGCTTCCAGTAGGCGCCGGGGTCGATGGTGTTTTTATAGAGCTCGAGGTCTCCGATATTGCGGATCACTCCTCCGCTGTTCATGCCGGGGTAGTTCTCATGGAGGTTGGTTGTGCCACCGACGAAGGGGGCAACGGCTTTGAGCCGCTTGTCGATGGCGGTCATTGAGGTGATGGTGCCGCCCATGGAGAAGCCAGTGAAGCCGAGCCTAGAGGCATCCACTTCTGGCTGCTGCTCAAGGAAGGTGAGCGCACGGCGTCCTGCGAGCGAGAGCATGAACCAGTTCGAGTTGCGCGGGCTTATGATGGGGTCGATACTGTGCTCATCGGGGTGGAAGCTGCTTTTGAAATGTTTGCGTAGCGCTTTGGCGTAAAAATTAGGCCCTTGGGTGGGGTCGATTTTCCCCCAGTCGGTGAGACCCTCTTTGGCACCTTCCAGCGGACGGCCAAGCCAGTTGATGTCGACGGTGGCAAATCCCTGAGTAGCGAAGTAGTGGCCGCGTCTACGATCGGCGCACTGGCCACCGCCGTGGCTCCAGACAAAGGCGGGGTTCTTTTTGCCGTTTTCTGGGAAGCAGTAGTAGGCCGAGATGCGGGCGTCGGACCCTTTGAAAGTACCTACTTTGAAGGTAATGAGGCGAGAGGTGACGCCGTCTTGTTTCCATTCCTGGTGGATCTTGACTTCAAGGGGCTCAGCGGTGGAGTCATAGCTGCCCCAGAGAGCTTGGGCGTTTTGAGGGACTTGCTCCGCCGTCTGATAAGGAGTGAGGCTATCACTGGCAAGGGCATGTAGGTTGAGGCCAACGCAGACGGTCAATACTAAGGAAAATAATCTCATGCCTCGGATACTAGATTGAGGATGCAAATCTTTCAATCGTTGGGGGGTTGCGGTTCTTGAGGCGGGGGCTTATCATTGGTCTGGAACACGTGATGTGTGAAGTGCTTACTAAGCAATAAACACTCCGCAAACCTCCATCATTTGCCGAAAAAAACACGATGAGCATTATATTTGTCAGATCACGCGGAAATGATGGGTGAAAAGTGGCTTGTGTCGCATAAACGCAATTTATTAGGCGTAAAATAAATGTAACTTCATAGGCCTTGATCGCTTACTATACTTATCCACGGGAATTTTCACTGTATAAAAGAAGCACCCACGATCAGAATACAGTCATTGAGACTTTAACCAGTCATTGCAAACTGAACAAAAACCATTGATGAGCACTCTTCAGAATCGAATTTTCACCTATCTTGCACTGGGCCTACTCATGCCTTTCACCGCGTCGGCTCAGAGCGGCGATAAAAAAGAAAAAAACAAGGGCCTGCTTGATTCCGTCAACTGGCGTAAATGGGCGCCCCATCCGGCTCCTTTCCTCACCCCCGAAGAAACCGCCAAGGGCTTTAAGGTCGCGCCCGGCTTCCGTGTTGAGCTGGTTGCTGCCTCGCCGATGATCAAGGACCCCGTGTTTGCCGAGTTTGATCTCAAGGGACGTCTCTGGGTGTGTGAATTTCAATCCTACATGATGAATGCTGACGGCTCTGGCGAACACGATGCCATCAGCCGGGTCCAGGTGCTGGAAGACACCGATGGGGACGGACGCATGGACAAGGCGACCACATTCCTCGACAAGATCCTCAACCCACGCAGTGTTTCCATCGTCAAGGGTGGTGCCCTGGTTTCCCTGGGCAACGGCAAGCTGATCTTTGCCGAGGACACCGATGGTGATCTGGTGGCAGACAAGCGCACGCCGCTGATCGACTTTGCTACGGCCGCACCCAACAACATCGAGCATGCGGAGAACGGGCTACACTACGCGATCGATAACTGGATGTATAACTCCAAGTCTCAGCGCCGCCTTCAATGGCGCGATGGCGAGCTCATCGAAACACCAACCAAGTCCCGTGGCCAGTGGGGCATGGCCGCCGATGCTTTCGGCCGGCTCTACTACAACTCAAACAGTGTCTGGTTTCAATCCGACTCGGAAATCTACGACCAGCAGTATGGTAAGGCGGGATCCCCAACCAACGCAGTGTATGCTATTCGTCCTAACACGGCGATCAACCGCGCCTACAAACCGGGAACCATTCAGGAAGACGGGCGAATCAAGAGGATCACCTCCGTCAGTGGTTTGGCCGTGCACAGTGACGGTGCGTATGGTGAAGACTGGCAGGGGACGATCTTCAGCTTCAGCCCTGGCGCCAATACCGTCGGCGCGTTTGTGCCGAAAGCGCCCATGCCGGCATCCTCGAAGTATCAACACATGCTCTATCCCGATGAAAATTGGAGCCAGCGCGAGTTCCTCGCCAGTACCGATGAACGCTTCCGCCCGGTCAATGGAAGCATCGGCCCGGATGGCTGCCTCTACATTGTTGATATGAACCGAGGTATTATTCAGGACAAGCTTTTCCTAACCAGCTATCTGCGCCGCCAGTCCGAGGAGCGTGAGCTCGACAAGCACATTGGCAAAGGCCGCATCTGGCGAGTGGTGCCTGAGGACCACAAGCCAGTGGCAGCACCCAAGGGGCTTGTTGAAGGCCTATCCCATCCTCACCTGTGGTGGCGAATCCATTCCCAGAAACGTATTGTTGAAGAACAGCAAGCCGACCTCGTGCCGGACTTGATCAAGCTAGCCGCTAACGGCAAAGCCAAGGCTAGACCGCACGCCATGTGGGCTCTGGCAGGACTCGATTCCTTGCCTAAGGAAGTCATCAGCAGCAATCTTTCCTCCTCAGATTGGTTTGTGAGCCTGACCGCCCTGCGTCTTGCTGGTGATGCCTACGGTGATAGCGCTGCCTTCCCCGCTGAGCTCGTGCAAAGCGCCGAGAAACTTAGCAAAAGTAATACCGCGCTTGTCGCAAAATACGCGCAAACCCTCATCAGTAAAGGCTACCCAAAACGCAACAGCTCAGTTTATAAAGACAAGGTGCATCAATGGGTGAAGCAAAACGCGGCATTGGACAAAGCATACGCTTCCGGAATGAAAACCTATGGGCAATTTTGCTCCGCCTGCCACCAGCCGCACGGCAAAGGCATGGCCAACATCGCACCCAGCCTGGTCAAGAGCGACTGGGTCAATGGTGACTCCAAGATACTGATGGGCGTTGCCGTGCATGGCCTCTCAGGGCCGATTCATATCAATGGCGAACTCGCCAAAAATATTCCACCTATCATGCCCGGGCACGGCTTCCTCACTGACCAGCAACTTGCCGATACCCTCACCTATGTGCGTAACGCCTGGGGTAACAAGTCAGATCAAATCTCACCCGATCAGATCAAATCCTACCGAGAAAAAAATGCCGATCGAGTGGCTCCGTGGACCGAGGCTGAATTGCGCTGCGAAAAAAACACCTCTGCAGCTGCTGCTGTCTCTAATGACGAGACGACTGATCTTTTTGCCTCCGGCGATTTTGCTGCCTGGACCACCGTCAAAGGAGCTCCGGTTGAAAAAGGCTGGAAGATTGAGGACGGCGTCATCCATCGCCACGCCAAGGGTGGCGACATCATCACCAAGGCAAGCTACAAAAACTTTGAGCTCAGCTTTGAGTGGAAAATTTCCAAGGCTGGCAATAGTGGTGTGAAATACCGCACCAAAGGCAGCCTCGGTTTGGAATACCAAGTGCTGGATGACCAAAATCATCCTGACCGCAAAATCGACAATCACTTGGCCGCCTCGATGTACGAGATCATTGCTGCTCCCGATGACAAACCAATCAAACCCGTTGGCGAGTGGAACAAGGCCCGTATCGTGGCCAAAGGAAACCACATCGAGCATTGGCTCAATGGCGTCAAGGTCATCGAGATCGAGTACGGCAGTGATGACTGGAAAGAGCGCTTCCAAAAGAGCAAATACAGCAAGCGCCAATACAAGAAGAACGAGGGCTTCGGCAGCTGGGAAGGCCCCATTCTGCTCCAAGATCACCAAGATCCTGCCTGGTTTCGTAATCTCCTCATCAAAAAGTTAGACTAATTCCAAATGAACCGAACCATGCGCAAACAATATCTCGCTACGCTCGTTGGCATCGCTGCTGCATCCCTAACAACCACAACAATCCAAGCCGAGCCGGACTCATCCAGCACAGCAGTGCCTGAAAAAACTGCTAGCACGGCTAAGGACGACTGGCAGCCCCTCTACCGTGGTAACCTCGATGATTTCCGCATCTACTTCCGCGGCCAAGGCTACATCGATGATGTGCACAGCCAGGATGTTTTTGTCGCCGAGCCTAAACAAATCCACGTCCGCAAAGGCACCAACGGCCTGATCGTCACCAAGGTGCCTCACAGTTATTATCACGTGAAAGTCGACTATCGTTGGGGCGCCAAGGGCGGGTCGATGAACGCGGGCCTGATGACTCATGTCGACCTCGCCTCAACGTGTGTGAAGGACAACCGGCCGCAGTCCATTGAGATCAACATGAAAGCTGACGCCCCGGGCAGCATCTGGCTGGCGAGCAAGCTCGGCCCCTTCGGCTCCACTTTCATCGAAAAAGGCACCAAAAATTACCTGCCCGAGGACCAGGGTGGCATAGCGCGTGATGCCTCGCCCTTCAGGAACCGAACTATCCTCGCCCGCTACCCGGACGCCAAACCAAACTCTAATCCGCACGGTGAATGGAACACTCTTGAGGCAATCGTTCATGGCAGCGAATCCGTCGAGATCATCCACAACGGCCAGACCGTCAACCTCGTCACCAAACTGCTCGCCCCAAAAGCAGGCAGCAAGGAACCCGGCTTACCACTGGTGGAAGGAGGCATCGGCTTGCAAAGCGAAGGCCAGGAGATCTTCTACCGCAACTTCGTGATCAAGAAGTTGAAACCCTAAATTCTTATTTTTTGATCAGGCTGCCCGTCCTCTACGCCTACTTTGTACTCGCGCTTGTGGAGTCGATTTGCGCCGGAGTCGATCAAGCCAATGGCATTTAGCCCTGCGGGTGGTTGACAGATGGGTTCTGGCATGGATGCTCTGTCCACAATCAACGTCTTAACCTAAAAACAATATGCCAGAAACACCTGCTGATGTAGCCGCCGCCCCTGCCGATTCCACGAAGACCGAGAGCGGTCTCGCATGGAAAGTCCTCCAAGCCGGAGCCGGCGATGAAAAACCAACCGCCGCTGACACGGTGACCGTTCACTATTCCGGCTGGACCACGGACGGAGCAATGTTCGATAGCTCGGTAGAGCGGGGTGAATCAACCAGTTTCCCGCTCGGTCAGGTGATTGCCGGTTGGACCGAAGGTCTGCAGTTGATGGTGGTCGGAGAGCAGCGTCGTTTCTGGATTCCGGAAGACCTTGCCTATGGTCCAGTCGTTGCTGGTAGCGGTCGCCCAGGTGGGATGCTTTGCTTTGATGTGGAGCTTCTCGCGATCAAAGCAGCGCCGAAGCCTCCTGAGGATACAGAGAAAACTGCTGGGGGAGTTGCCTACAAAATCATCAAAGAAGGTTCTGGCCAAAAGCCGGGAGCAGACCATGTCGTCACCTTCCATTTCACCGCCAAGACGATGGAGGGAGAAACCATGCAGGATACCCGTAAAGAGCAATCTCCTCCAAGTATGCCGCTCGATAAAATGCCGTCAGCTCTCGCCGAGATTATTTCCGAGATGAATACCGCAGAGCAGCGCCAGGCATGGTTGCCCGAGCCCCAGGCTCCCGGTGGATTCATCGTCGCGGACCTTGAACTCGTTTCTTTCAAGCAAGCACCTCCAGCGCCAGAGGTTCCTGAAGATGTGGCCGAGGTTCCTGCTGATGCACAGAAGACCGACAGCGGCCTTGCCTTTAAAGTGCTGAGTGAAGGAAAAGGTGAAGATAAGCCCGAGGCAAGCGACACCGTGAAAGTGCACTACTCGGGATGGACGACGGATGGAGAAATGTTTGATAGCTCGGTAACTCGCGGAGAACCCACTCAGTTCCCGCTTGACGGTGTGATCAGAGGCTGGACCGAGGGAGTGCAACTCATGGTCGCAGGTGAGAAGCGCCGTTTCTGGATTCCGGAAGACCTTGCCTACGGCCCAGCCGTCCCTGGCAGTGGTCGCCCTGGTGGGATGCTTGTTTTTGATATCGAGTTCCTCGAAATCGTCCGCTAGCAAATGGGGCTTTTAAGATAAGCAAAAGCCCCCGAGCTGTGGCTCGGGGGCTAGTAGAATTTTTAGTCAGCCCGAAGATGAAGTTCGGGAGGGTGTTCAGTATGCGTTTACCGCTTGCGGCGCAGCACAAGCGCAAGTCCACCAAGGCCGAGTAGGGCGGTGGATGATGGCTCGGGAACAGAAAGGGTGAGGTTGTCGAAGTTGCGTGTTCCAGGATTATAGGTCTCTACTCCAACATACAAAGCCCCATTACCTGTGTCACCCACAGTGAAGTCCTCTCTCTCTGTGCCACCGGTGGTGTTGAGCCAGGTGAAGCCACTGCCACCATCAAAGGCAGCAGCGAATTCATTGTCTGAGGCACGATAGAGATAGAGTGTGACTGAGCCTGCATCCACGTCGAATGAGCTATCAAAAGTGATGGGGGACAAAGCGCTTCCATTGGTGTAATTTTTCGCTTTGAACGTGCCGTCAATCTCCCAATTCAATCTGATTCCATCCTCACTAGCATAATTGGCCGCACGTGTCGTGGTGGAGACACTCAAATAGGTATTTTTATTGCCTGAAATATTGACACTGACGGTTTGTCCAATCTCAAAGATAGCCGTGTCGTAAAAGACATCTGCGGTATTGTTCGAAGCACTGGTTACATTGAGTGTGCCGCCAGAAACGGTATACGAGCCGCCAGAGTTAAACGTGTCGGTAAATACATAATCGGCAGATGTGTCCGTGCTGAAATCATCAACGAAGACCGCCGTCGAAATGATGGCTGCTGGAAGAGCTGTAGCCGTGGCAACGAGACACGCCAGAGTCAGTAGTGGTTTATTGTTTGTTGTTTTCATGGTGTTTTTTTTGGTGTTTTTTTGATAAGAATTTTGTTTGTGAAATTATTTGCGGCGCGGACTAATCACTTGAAACTTGAAGGCCGCGCGCCCTTGTGATGATGCCTCCTTTGTGAGTTCTAATTCCCGGATGCCCTTAAGTTCGACCCGATATGTTTGCAGGGACGGGGTGCGGTACTTGTCATGGTTTGGTTTTGTGAATGCCCACTCGAAGGACGTTTCTGATAAGGGCTCAATCATCAGCTCTTGGTTTGGGTCATCGAGCTTGGATAGTTCCCCTCCGACGATGGAAAACCGGCCAAAGTCTTCATCAGAATTCCAAGTTCGGCCTTTGCCATAGGGAATATTGGCCGCGCTGATTTGAAGATTTACTGGCTCACTAAACGTGAACGCCAACATTCCTCCGCGATCGATCATAAACTCGCCATCCTCCAGGCCGTCAGTAGAGACTTGGCTTGCAGAAAGCGTGTAGCCTGCTCCTACTTTTTCTGTAACTTGTGCTCCCTTAGCGATGTGCAGAGGCTCACGGTAACTAGCTAGGCTCGTCGGAGATTTCGTTAAAAATGAGTTGCTACGTGGCTTGATGACAGCAAGTCGTCCAGTGGAGTCACTGCGGCGGGCTTGCCCCGCGACGAGCTTGGTCGAATGTTCCTGTGCATCAGGCGTACTGGCCCTGACTTCGCCTTTAAAAACATGCACTTCATCATGGCCATCAAGCTTGGCGATAACGCCGAACTCGGTGCCAAGATCGACAATGTTGAGTTTTTTAGTGCGTACTGTGAAGCCAACCGCACTTTCAGGAACTTGAAACCAGGCCTTTCCTGTGTTGAGGATAAGCGTATGGCCATCATCGAGAACGAGGTCAGCAGGAGCGGTGATGATCGACCTGACACCTGAATTGAAAGTGAGCTCTACCGAGCCCTGTGAAAGCTTAAGTTGTGAGCCGGCTTGCAAGCATGTTCCCTCAGCAGAATCCATCTCCCCATCGTGTATGAGGGTGTATTCCGTGTCCGACGTGGGTTCAAAACTGACTAGTGAGGTGCGGTCCTGAGCCTGCCAAAGTTGCAATGCCAGCAGCCCGAGAGCGGCTATGGATGCGATGGCGGCAACCTTTGTCTTTTTTCTTATGGGTGACTTTTTTAGCACGGTAATATTTCCCGCTGCATCCTCAAGATTATGCTGGCCGAGTGCAAGACGTTGCAGATTGGTGTCAAGGGCCGCGCAGCGACAATACAAACTCAGCGCCTCCTGGTCTTGTGCGAGCTCATGAAAGAGAGCCTCTTTTTCGCTTTCCGAAAATTCGCCATCCAAGCACTGATGAATCCTCTGCTCTAATGATTCCGAAATCATGAGATAGCCTCCTTTCCCGTGGAGTGAGCTTCGATACAACGTCTCAAGCCTACTCGGATGCGGAACAGCGATACCCTGAGAGCTCCTTCGGTTTTTTTGACCATGGCAGCACACTCGGCCATCGACTTGTCGGCCTGATAATAGTTGAAAATGAGGTAGCGTTCCTTGTTGTTGAGTCTGGCTAGGCAGTGGCGGAGGGACTGGAGGATATCTGGATCGTTATTGTCTGATATCGATTCCTGGAATTGCTCGGCCAAGCGGTCGGTGAGCTCATCGTTAAAGACGAGCCAGTCCTTTCTTTTTTTCTCGGTGAGCCATGCCCGTGTTTCCCAGCGGGCAATGGAAAATGCCCACGCCTTGAAGTTGGTATTCTCCTCAAACTGTTGACGCTTGTTCCAGAGGACAATGTTGGTCCTCTGTAAGACATCCTCTACTTCAGGGTCACCAGGTAAAAGGCTGTGGATAAAGGCGTGGATGCTCGCCTGATGCCGCGTTAGTAAGGCAACATACGCCCCATTCGCCTCATTTTCATGAGGATCTTGTGCATAAGGGGGTATCGATGAATCGGCCATCTCGGAATAATACAGCAAAAAATTGCAGTGCCGTTACAGGAATTTATGCTTTTTTTTGCAGAAAAATGCGAATCTCTCGGTTTGTTAAGGAAAAGGTGAAGATAAGCCCGAGGCAAGCGACACTGTAAAAGTGCACTACTCGGGATGGACGACGGATGGAGAAATGTTTGATAGCTCGGTAACTCGCGGAGAACCCACTCAGTT
>ENA-OUOG01004995-OUOG01004995.1-marine-metagenome-genome-assembly--contig:-NODE-4995-length-11042-cov-18.454628_pt1 | contig 11042 bp, 6 predicted proteins | sample MGYA00248635_ERZ508505 | MGnify/ENA primary metagenome ERZ508505 (study PRJEB26176, sample SAMN06267871) | marine metagenome | isolation source: Saanich Inlet, British Columbia, Canada | place: Pacific...
ACGTGTGCTCTTCCGATCTGCCACAGGCCTTGTCAACCATTTTCTGTGCAAGTGTAAAGCCCTTGGTCGATTCAACCGGTGCTGTTGGTGTCCTGAACAGATCATTAGTGCCAAGACCCAGTGCTTCGCGCGCACGGGTAGTGAGTCCACGACCAACAATTAATGGAATGCGTCCACCAGCGCGAACTTCATCCAGAATCACGTCGCTCTTCAATGCAAAGTTCGCGAGTGTCAGGCCTTGCTCGTTCTGAATCACACCCTCGTAAGGCTTGATGACAATCACATCACCGGTGTTCATTTGAGTGACGTCGCACTCAATCGGCAGTGCGCCGGCATCTTCCATGGTGTTAAAGAAAATTGGGGCGATCTTACCGCCAATACATACACCACCTGAGCGCTTATTGGGCACAAATGGGATGTCATCGCCCATGTGCCACAGCACTGAGTTGGTTGCGGATTTGCGCGATGAGCCAGTGCCAACGACATCACCCACATAAGCAATCGGATGTCCTTTGTCTTTGAAGGCTTCAATCGTTTCCAGTGGATTGTCCATGCGAGCTTTCAGCATCGCTTGTGCATGCAATGGGATATCTGGACGACTCCAGGCATCGACCGCAGGTGACAGGTCATCGGTGTTGGTTTCGCCTGGTACCTTGTAGACGGTGACTTTGATTTCGGCCGGTACCTCTGGCTTGTTGGTAAACCAGTCACCATTAGACCAGGCTTCCATGACTTCCTGTGCCAGTGCGTTGCCTGCTTGGCGCTTGTCTTCCACATCATGGAAGGCGTCAAACATTAATAAGGTTTGCTTGAGTGCATCTGCAGCCATTGGCCCGACGTCAGAATCATCGAGTAGTTCGACCAGTGGTGGGATGTTATATCCGCCGAGCATGGTGCCGAGAAGGCGCGTTGCCTCGACTCGTGACACGAGAGTGCAGGCCGTTTTGCCTTTCGCGACGTCGGTTAAGAATGCGGCTTTGACATAAGCAGCCTCGTCAACGCCCGCGGGAATGCGGTTGGTCAGTAAATCCAGCAGGAATGCATCTTCCCCAACTGGTGGATTCTTCAGAAGCTCAACTAAGCCGGCGACTTGGTCAGCATTAAGCGGCTTTGGCACGATGCCTTCAGCGGCACGTTCCTCGACATGATTGCGATATTCTTCAAGCACAGTAATCGTCCTTGTTCAGGTTGAATTGAGCGCGGTGGGTGGATCCTTTTGGGACCCGGATCACGGCGCGCCGTAAGGCGAGCGAGAGTTTAGCAAAAAAACTGGGCAGCTTGCGTCCATACTTGGTCGCAGACTGCCCTGTTGATTAATTTTCGATCGGGTACGCCGGCAGCGTTGCTTTGGTCATCTGGCGGAGGCATCGGATCACCTGACAACTGTAGCCGTATTCATTGTCATACCAAACATAAACCACGCAACTGTTATTGCCTGTTGCGATGGTGGCTAGCCCGTCGACGATTCCTGCTGCACGAGATCCCACGAAGTCAGAGCTCACTGCTTCGGGGGAGTTTGAGTAATCGATTTGTTTTTGAAGCTTAGAGTGAATCGCGACATGCCGGAGGTAGTCGTTGAGCTCATCTTTTTCAACCGATTTATCGAGGTTGAGCTTGAGTATCGCCATCGACACATTTGGTGTTGGAACCCGGATCGCGTTGCCGGTGAGCTTGCCTTTCAATTGTGGCAAGGCTTTCGCCACGGCTTTGGCCGCTCCGGTTTCCGTGATCACCATGTTAAGAGCAGCAGCTCGACCACGGCGATCTCCATTGTGGAAGTTGTCGATCAAGTTTTGGTCGTTGGTGTAACTGTGAACCGTCTCCACGTGTCCATTTTGCACACCATATTTCTCATCAATGGCGGCAAGGACTGGCGTAATCGCATTGGTGGTGCAGCTGGCGGCAGAAATGATGGCATCCGCATCAGTGATCTCTTGGTGATTCACCCCGTGCACGATATTTTTCAAATCACCTTTGCCCGGTGCCGTAAGCAGGACTCGGCTTGAGCCCTTGGATTGTAAATGCTGAGACAGGCCCTCGTGGTCTCTCCATTTACCAGTGTTATCGACAACCAAGGCGTTGTCGATGTCGTAGGCTGTGTAATCCACTTCTGACGGGTTTGAGGCATAAATCACCTGGATCCGCTGGCCGTTCGCAATGATCGCGTTACTGTCATGGTCAACAGTAATGGTGCCATCAAAGGAGCCATGCACAGAATCACGACGGAGAAGGCTTGCGCGTTTCATCAGATCATTGTCACCGTTTTTTCGAATGACAATCGCGCGGAGCCGAATGGCCTCTTTGGAGCCTGATTTTGCGATCAGTTCGCGTGCCAGAAGTCGGCCGATTCGACCGAAGCCGTATAAAACAATGTCAGTTTTCTTGCCAGCCTCCGGCATCTCACCAGTGGCGCCTTGTAACTCATCAGCAACGTAGTCGGCGAGGCTTCGTCCGCTTCCGAAGCGACGATAGTTGACAGCCAGTTTGCCGAGATCCACGTGGCACGGATTGAGATCAAGCTTAGCGGCTTCGAGCAAGACGTCACGAGCCTCTTCGACAGACAGCTCTTCATTTTCGACCTGGCGAGCAAAGCGACAGCATTTGATGATGTTGATGACCGTTCGATTGTTCAGTAGTCGTCCGAAAATCGAGGTTTCGATCGCATTTTCGCGGAACAGCCGACCAATGATCGGCATCATTTCTTCTGCGGCGGCGATCTTGTTGTTCCAGTCCTCCATGGATTCGTTCATCAGATCCAGTGACATAGTGAATTCTCCCTTCCGTTAATGATTGGAATTGTGAGTGTGCGAGCATCAAAAAATCAACTAAATTTGGATTAATGTTTAATTAATGACTAATATTATTTTTTTGGTCATTTTATAATTTTTCGCACTGCACGATTGTTTTTTAAAGCAAAGTCCTAACACTTAAAGATTCATCCTAACGATTGATTGGATTTGCCAATGCAACCGCGTGTACCTACCCCATGTGTTGGGCTTTGTTCGACAACTTACGGCGATTCGGTCTGTCGGGGCTGCAAGCGGTTTGCGCATGAAATTGTCGACTGGAATCGATACGATGAAGCGCAAAAGGTTGCTGTGATGAGCCGGGTGACGCAGCTGATGATGAATGTAGTGAATCGCTATTTGCTGGTCATCGATGGCGATCAATTGCGTCAGTCATTAGATGCTCACGGGCTTCGCTATCGGAAAGATCAACCACCAGAGTGCTGGGCCTATGACTTGTTTCGGCAAACCAAGGGACGCTTCGCGCGACTGGCTGATTTGGGGTTGTCGAAACTCCCTGAAATTGAATCCCTCTCCAACCATGAGCTTTGGGAACGCTTACACGATGAGTTCTTAATCGTTTCAGAAGCGCACTACGAGCGTTATTTCAGGCAACCCTTGGCCTTCGACTGATCCATTGAGTCTTCAGGCGCCGAGTACGGTATTCTATCGCGCCACAGGAGGTCCACGTGCAATATCCAACCATCGAATCAACACTTGGCAATACCCCGCTGGTCCGATTGCAGCGGTTGAACCAAGGACTCGCACCCGAAGTCACCGTGCTTTGCAAAATGGAAGGGAATAACCCAGCTGGATCAGTGAAAGATCGGCCTGCGTTTTACATGATCCGCGGTGCCGCCGAGCGCGGTGAAATTCAGCCGGGTGATCGTCTGATCGAGGCCACCAGCGGTAATACCGGCATTGCCTTAGCCATGGCTGGCGCTATCCTTGGGTATCGGATGACGCTGATCATGCCGGACAACTTATCAGATGAACGCAAACGTGCCATGACTGCCTATGGTGCTGAGTTGATTCTGGTGTCTGAAGCGCAAGGCATGGAAGGCGCTCGAGATCTCGCCTTAGAGATGGAGCGGGAGGGTCAGGGTCGCGTATTGAATCAATTTGCCAATCCGGACTGCCCTCGTGCTCACTATGAGACCACAGGTCCTGAAATCTGGACTGATACTCAGGGTGAGGTGACACATTTTGTCAGCGCAATGGGTACCACCGGGACGATCATGGGGGTATCTCAGTATCTCAAAGAGCAGAACTCAGAGGTTGCCATCGTCGGTCTTCAACCGAGTGATGGGTCGAAAATCGCAGGGATCCGTCGCTGGCCTATTGCCTACCGGCCAGAAATTTTCGATCCCAGACGCGTCGATCTTACCCTCGATATTGACCAGCATGAAGCAGAAGACATGGCTCGACAATTGGCTGTCAAAGAAGGGATTTTCTGCGGAGTCAGTGCCGGTGGGGCGGTCTCTGGAGCGCTCCGTGTGGCTCGCGAACTCGAGCGTGGGGTAGTGGTGTGTATCATTTGTGACCGAGGCGATCGTTACTTGTCGACCGACTTATTTCCACGATGAAGCAACGAACTCAAAAACGCGCACCCCGTCGTAAACAAACCCCAGATTTTCCGATTCGGGTGACGAAGCTTTCTCATGAGGGCCGTGGGTTGGTTCGCTGGGGCGAACGGATGCTCTTCATCGATGGCGCACTTCCAAACGAATTAGTGTCTGTCCGTGTCACAAAGAAATCATCAAAAACCGCTGAAGGGGTTGCCAAAGAGATTCTTGTACCATCACCCGCCCGTGGCCAACCGGAATGCCCGCATGCTGCCATCTGTGGGGGTTGTTCGTTACAACATCTGCCGCATCAGTCGCAAATCAACCATAAATCAAACACGCTCGACGAACTCATGACGCGCGAGGGGATCAACCTGGATCAGGTGAGGCGACTTCCACCACTGTTAGGCCCCACCCTCGGGTATCGTCGTCGCGCACGATTAGGTGTTCGTTGGGTCCATGCGAAAGGTCGGGTGTTGGTCGGCTTTCGTGAGCGTGGATCGAATTTTATTGCAGATATCGATGGCTGTCCGGTGCTGGATCCGCGCATCGGTCAATCACTGGATCAGCTGGAAACAACCATTGCAGCGTTGTCTGCACCTGATCGCATTCCTCAAGTGGAAGTGGCCGCCGGTGACGACACTGTAGCGGTCGTCATACGGCATCTTGATCCCTTATCGGCAACCGACCTCGAACAATGGATTCATTTAGCAAAAAGCACTGGATGGCACGTCTATTTGCAGCCAAAAGGGCCGGATACTGTTGCCCGTTTGTGGCCAGCAGATGGTCCTGAGCGTTTAACGTACCGAATTGGCGAGTTTGGTTTGGAATACCAGTTTGCGGTCACCGATTTTACGCAAATCAACGCAGCGATGAATCGAGCGATGATGATTCAAGCCATGGAGCTTCTGGACTTGCAAGGAACAGAACGAGTGCTCGATCTGTTTTGTGGACTGGGGAATTTTACCTTAGCGGCAGCAACTCGCAGTCGAGAGGTGGTCGGCGTTGAGGTGTCAGAAACCATGGTTGATCGTGTGTTGCAAAACGCTCGTCACAATTCTTTGGATAATATTCAGGCAGTCGCATTTGATTTAACCAAGTCGATTGCTGAGCAAAGTTGGGCGAAGGAGCCTTGGGATACATTGATTGTGGATCCTCCGCGATCTGGCGCCAAAGAAGTGCTTGAAGAATTACCACTGAAAGACATTCAGCGCGTGCTGTATGTGTCTTGTAACCCGGCTACGCTCGCTCGTGACGCAAAACTTTTGATTGAACGTGGTTTCAAGATGACCCATTTAGGGATGATGGATATGTTCCCACACACCGCGCACATGGAATCGATGGCGCTTTTTGAGCAGCGAGGGTCGCGTGGTTAAGGCGCGTGAAATTCATCCGATTCAGTTGGACTCGGATTTATCGCTCGAAAACTGGGCTGAACGCTTCGCCAGGCAAGCCCATCTCGAGACCAGTAGCAAACTGAGTCAAGCCATTCAGCTCATCGAAGAGCTCGAGATCAAGGATGAAGCAGCTAAAGACTGGCGAGGGCCTGACGCGTATCGTTTTGGCCTTGAGATGGCGGATATTCTGTCAACAATGCCAATCGATGAAGACGCGTTGGTCGCTGCACTGTTGTATCGCTCGGTTCGGATTGGTCGATTGCAACTGCGTGATGTACGGGAGGCTTTCGGCAAGACGGTCGCGAAGTTGATTGAAGGTGTTCAGCAAATGGCGATTATCAGCCAGACACGGCAGGATGCGCCCAAACAATTTTTAGGCGCCGCTGAACATCAAGCAGACGCCGTTCGCCGAATGCTGGTGGCGGTGATTGATGATGTCCGCGTGGCACTCATTAAGCTGGCCGAACGAACCGCAGCGATTCGTGCCGTGAAATCCGCTGATAAGGCCAGACGGCTAAAAGTCGCTCGGGAAGTCTCTGACGTTTACGCACCGTTGGCACATCGTCTTGGTATCGGTCATTTAAAGTGGGAATTGGAAGACCTGTCTTTTCGGTACCTCGAGGAGGGCGCTTATAAACAAATCGCGCAATCTCTGGCTGAGCGTCGAGAAGATCGTGAACGTTACATCGAGCAGTTGGTGGATTCCATTCAAGAGATCTTGGCTGCACAGCAGATTCGTTCAGATCTGACTTGGCGAGCCAAACATATTTTCTCAATTTGGCGAAAAATGCAGCGTAAACAGGTCGATTTCTCGCAAATTTACGATGTTCGGGCGATTCGTATCTTGGTGGATTCTGTGCGTGATTGTTATGCGGCTCTGGGTCTCGTCCACGGCGCCTTCAAAAGTATCCCACACGAGTTTGATGATTACATCGCCTCGCCAAAGCCGAACGGGTATCGCTCCCTGCATACCGCGGTCATTGGGCCGCAAGGCAAAGTTGTTGAAGTGCAAATCCGAACGCACCAAATGCATGATGAAGCCGAGTATGGGGTCTGCGCCCATTACAAATATAAGGGGACTGACACCGATATTAGCGGCGAAGCCTATGAAGAAAAAATCGCTTGGTTGCGACAGGTGCTCGATTGGCACGATGACGTCGGTGACCTGCGTGAGCTCTCCGATGCTCTGCGTCAGGATGTGTTAGAAGATCGGATTTACGTGTTCACCCGCGATGGTCATGTGATCGATCTTCCGGCCGGATCCACTCCCTTGGATTTTGCTTATAAAGTGCATACCGAGATCGGCCATTCCTGTCGGGGCGCGAAGGTGAATCGGAAAATTGTGCCTTTGACCTATCGTTTAAAAGTGGGCGACCAAGTCGATATCCTTCGACAAACCGAAGCACGCCCGAGCCGAGACTGGCTTAACCAAAATCTTGGTTATCTCAAGACATCGCGAGCCCGCGCAAAAGTCCAAGCCTGGTTCAAACAGCTCGACCGTGACCAAAATGTGTCGGCAGGGAAGCAACTGATTGATGCTGAGATCAAACGGCTGGCACTTGGTTCGTTCGATTTGCGATCGGTCGCCGAATCACTCAATTTACAGGCCGCCGAAGATCTCTATGCGGCTGTTGGAGCGGGTGACGTTCGCGTCTCGCAGGTCGTGGGCGCTGTCAGTCGCCTGTCGGGTGTGACTCAAAGAGAGTTGGATTTAGAACCACGCCAGGCCTCTCCTCAAGAACGGACTGATGGTATCCAGATTCGTGGCGTGGGTCAGTTATTGACGCAAATCGCCACCTGTTGCCATCCAGTCCCTGGCGATATGATCGTGGGTTTTATCACCAAGAACCGCGGTGTCAGCATTCATCGAGATGATTGTGGGAATGCATTGTCCCTTGAAGAAGAGCATCCAGAGCGAATGATTGAAGTCTCTTGGGGTGAAACTCAGATTGAAACCTATCCGGTTGATATTGAAATCAGTGCTTATGACCGGCAAGGATTATTACGTGATGTGACCTCGATTTTAGCGAATGAGCGAGTGAATGTGACGGGTATGTCGACACAAACCGACGCAACCGATCATACGGCTCGACTGCAGCTCTCGATCGAAGTCGATGGACTGTCGCAATTGTCGCAAGTCCTTGATCGGGTGCAACAGATTCACAACGTGATTGCCGCTAAACGGATCCGTTCAGGATGAGCTATCAACTGAACGACCTTGTCCACTTAATGGCTTGTCTCAGAGATTTTGAGCACGGTTGTCCGTGGGATCGGGCACAGACTTATCAAAGTATTGTGCCCTTCACCCTAGAAGAAGCGTACGAGGTGGCCGATGTTATCGAGCGTGGCGCGCTTGATGAATTAGACGCCGAGCTGGGAGATTTACTGTTTCAGGTGATTTTCTATGCGCGCATTGCTGAGGAAGACGGGCGATTCACGCTTGATGATGTGATTCACACGATCGTGTCTAAACTCTTGTCTCGTCATCCGCATGTATTTCCTGGCGGAACCTTTGAGAGTTTTGGGGAAAGTGCCAGCGCTTCTGTTGAATCGATCAAACAGACTTGGGAAGCCAAAAAAGCAGAAGAACGAGTCGCTCGCGGGCAACTGGATCTATTTGATGATGTGCCACTTGGGCTTCCGTCGCTCACGCGAGCCCAGAAAATTCAGAAACGCGCGAGCCGAATAGGCTTTGATTGGCCAACGATTGATGGTGTTCTGGAGAAAGTCTCCGAAGAGCTTGGTGAGCTTGAGCGCGCCCGAAGTGCTCAAGATCCAGAGGCTGTGATTGAAGAATATGGTGATTTGCTCTTTACAATGGTCAGCCTTGCAAGGCATCTTGGTATTAACAGTGAGCAATCGCTCCGATTGGCCACACAAAAATTTGAATCCCGGATCAGTCAGGTCATTCGACTTGCTGAGTCTCAAGGGATCGACCTGACGATCGCAACCGACAACGAAAAAAATGGACTATGGGATCAGGCGAAAAGCGTCTGAGCCTTGAGATCATCCACGGGATTGGAAGTTATGGAATTGCATCCGTCATTACGCGACAACGTACGTCTATTAGGTGAGCAGCTCGGTCAGATCATGGTGACTGACCGCGGTGATGCTTTTCTCGAGCGAATCGAACGGCTACGCGGTCTCTCGAAATCTGTCCATCAAGGGGATGGCGGAGCTCGTGATTTATTGATTCAAGAAGTGAGGGATCTCGGTGATGAAGAGTTAGTCTCGGTCGCCCGCGCATTTACCCAGTTTCTCAATCTTTCCAATATCGCAGAGCAACACCACAGAGTCAGAAAAACACGTGGTGATTTTGAAGATAGCGATCCGTACCTTGACGATTCTGCGCTACCGGATCTATTGAATTCGATCTTGGTTCAAAATCAACCGGATGTGGTCTTAGAAACGCTCTCGGAGATGCAAATCGACTTGGTGCTCACTGCCCATCCGACCGAATCGATGCGACGCACACTCATTCAAAAATACGAAAAAATTGCAGAGTGTTTGTCGGAATTTGATGGCGGGACACTCTCACCACGTCGCGATGCTCATATTAAACGTCGATTGAAGCGTTTGATCAGCGAGTGCTGGCATACCAATGATATGCGAGCGACTCGACCCTCTCCGATTGATGAGGCCAAGTGGGGCTTCGCCATGATCGAAAATTCGCTCTGGCAAGCGGTTCCTGACTTTTTGCGAGAACTCAGTACACAAGTGGCCTTAACCACAGGCGAAGAGCTCCCTCCTTGGGTCGCTCCAGTGCGTTTTTGTTCATGGATGGGTGGTGACCGAGACGGTAATCCCAATGTGACTCATGAAGTCACTCGCGAGGTCTTGCTATTGGCCCGATGGGCTGCGGCTGACCTCTACGAGCGAGATCTGTCTGGATTGATTCAAGATCTCTCGATGTCTGATGCGACAGAGGCGGTCAGGAATTTAGCGGGTCCCGATGAAGTCGAACCCTATCGTCGAATTCTCAAAGATTTACGCGAAGAAATGGTTGTGTTGCGTGTTGAACTCGAGGCGACCTTGCGTGGAGAAGCTGTTGATCGCTACAGCCGTGTTCGTGAGACAGCCGATCTATTTGATCCGATGCTTGTCATGTGGGAGTCCTTGCATGCGCTCGGAATGGGTGAAATTGCTGATGGCTATTTGCTCGATACACTGAGGCGGATCGCAACCTTTGGGATCGATTTAGTGACCCTCGATATTCGTCAGGAGTCAGGCCGACACGCCGATGCCATCGCGGAAATTACAGCGGCACTCGAGCTCGGGGATTATCTCGGTTGGGACGAAGCGAAACGTTGCGATTTTTTGAAGCATGAGTTGGCGAATCCAAGACCACTGATTCCCTATGAATTTGCGCCATCCGAGGCGGTCGCTGAAGTCTTAAACACTTGCGATGTGATCGCTGATGCCGATCCGGCGAGCCTCGGCAGTTATGTCATCTCGATGGCGCGTCAGCCCTCGGATGTATTGGCTGTGATGTTATTGCAAAAAGCCTGCGGTGTTGCACAACCCTTATCGGTGGCTCCTTTGTTTGAGACCTTGGACGATCTTGATCGTGCGCCTTTTGTCATCGACGCATTATTATCTGATCCATCTTATGTTGAAGCGATCGGTGGTGTGCAGCATGTGATGATTGGCTATTCTGATTCAGCCAAAGACGCAGGGACTCTCGCGGCCTCTTGGGCGCAGTACAGAGCCCAAGATGAGTTGGCAGCCATTGCTCGACGGTACGGGGTGAAGCTGATTCTTTTTCATGGTCGTGGGGGAACAGCGGGTCGTGGAGGCGGGCCTGCACACCGTGCCATTCTGGCTCAACCACCGGGTTCGGTTGACAATGCCATCCGAGTGACAGAGCAGGGGGAAATGATTCGATGGAAGTTTGGCCTCCCCGATATTGCGGTGCAAACCCTGACTGCTTATGTGCAATCGGTATTAAAAGCGACACTGACCCCTGAACATCCGCCACGCGCTGAATTTGTTGCGGCGATGGATCAATTATCGACCGAGTCGGTCGCATCGTATCGGGCCATGGTTCGAGAGCATCCCAATTTTGTCGAGTACTTCAGGCAAGTCACGCCAGAGGGGGCACTTGGGAAACTGCCATTAGGCTCGAGGCCAGCAAAGCGAAAAGCCGATGGTGGGATCGAGAGTTTGCGTGCCATCCCTTGGATTTTTGCTTGGATGCAGATTCGTTTGATGCTCCCTGCTTGGCTCGGCTCGGATGATGCCCTGTGCAAAGCAATCGATCGTGGTCAGTTGCCATTACTGAGGTCGATGTATGC
>ENA-OUOG01004999-OUOG01004999.1-marine-metagenome-genome-assembly--contig:-NODE-4999-length-11035-cov-3.052199_pt1 | contig 11035 bp, 10 predicted proteins | sample MGYA00248635_ERZ508505 | MGnify/ENA primary metagenome ERZ508505 (study PRJEB26176, sample SAMN06267871) | marine metagenome | isolation source: Saanich Inlet, British Columbia, Canada | place: Pacific...
AAGAAAACCCACCTCGAATTACGCTAGAAGAAGTTGAGCTCGACATCGATTATGCACTTATAATATCAACCAATGCAGGTCTTTGGGCCTATAATATCGGCGACACTGTCCGTTTCGTTTCAAAGAAGCCCTACAGGCTTATTGTCTCCGGAAGAATCAAGCACTACATCTCGGCTTTTGGCGAGCATGTAATTGCTAAAGAGGTAGAGCAAGCAATGACCGAAGCCCTTGCTGTGCATCCAGAGGTTAGAATAAGTGAGTTTAGCGTAGCCCCTGAAGTTAACCCTACCGCTCAAACGTTACCTTACCACGAGTGGTTTGTCGAATTCGAGCGACTACCATCGGATTTAAGCGCATTTGAAGCCTCGTTAGATCTTAGCATGCAGGCGCAAAATGTTTACTATAAAGATCTTATAAACGGAAAAATCTTGCGACAGCTCGTAGTAACACCGCTTGCAAAAGGCGCGTTTGAGGCCTACATGAAGTCGCAAGGAAAACTTGGTGGACAAAACAAGGTTAAGCGCCTATCTAACGATCGAGAACTCGCTGACCTGCTTAATCCATATATCCTATCGCAATGAGCAAGACAGCCTTAATCACCGGAGCTGCTGGTTTTCTCGGCTCACACCTTGTTGACCGCCTTCTTAGAGAGGATTACCGAGTTATAGGGATGGATAATCTAATTACAGGCGATCTTAAAAATCTTGCCCATTTAACTAACGAATTTCGTTTTGAATTTATTGAGCACGATGTAACCCAGTATGTTTCAGTTACTGGAACAGTTGATTGTATTTTGCATTTTGCATCTCCAGCAAGCCCAATAGACTATCTTAAAATTCCCATTCAGACCCTTAAGGTGGGTTCGTTAGGAACGCACAATCTGCTCGGGTTGGCTAAGGCTAAGAAATCACGATTCATGATTGCTTCTACCTCAGAGGTATATGGTGATCCGCTCGTGCATCCGCAAAGTGAGACCTACAACGGAAACGTAAATGCCATTGGCCCTAGAGGCGTGTATGACGAAGCCAAACGCTTTCAGGAGTCAATGACCATGGCCTATCATCGTTTTCATGGACTGGATACCCGCATCGCACGAATATTTAACACCTATGGACCCAGAATGCGCCTAAATGACGGGCGCGTAATCCCTGCTTTTATTGGGCAGATTTTGCGAGGCGAGGCGCTCACCGTTTTTGGCGACGGCTCTCAAACACGTTCGTTTTGTTATGTAGACGATTTGGTTGAAGGGCTCTTTCGCTTGCTTAGAAGTGATTATTCGTTGCCTGTAAACCTTGGTAACCCTGAGGAAATCAGCATTTTAGAATTCGCATCCGAAATTAAAGAAATCATGGGTGCTACTCAGCCCATTCGATTTGAAGAGTTACCAGTAGACGACCCTACTCGCCGACAGCCAGATATTTCTTTAGCAAAAAGCCTTTTAGATTGGACACCTACCACCCCAAGACGCATCGGTCTTGAGCGTACCATTGATTATTTTAAGTCACTAGACCCGGCGGAATGGCATAAAAAAGAACACCGAAATTTTTCTAAGCACAATAAAAAATAAACATGAAACATCGCGTACTTATCATAGGTTCAGGCGGAAGAGAACATGCAATTGCCTATAAAATTGTACAAAGCCCTCGCTGTGAGGCTTTATATATTGCCCCAGGCAATGCTGGAACCGCAGCTATTGCGCAGAACATAGCTGTTGAGGTCGATCAATTTGAAGCATTGAAAGAGGCGTGTATTACCAACCAAATTAGCCTAGTAATTGTTGGGCCAGAAGTGCCGCTTGTAGCTGGAGTGGTTGATTATTTTAAGAATGATGAGGCTTTGAGACACATTGTCGTTGTGGGACCTGATGCTGAGGCTGCTCAGCTCGAGGGCTCAAAAGATTATGCCAAGGCTTTTATGCAGCGACATTCAGTACCCACAGCAGCGTATAAGACCTTTACTGCCGAAAATCTATCTGAGGGCCACGTTTTTCTAGACACATTAACTCCGCCCTATGTACTTAAGGCTGATGGTCTTGCGGCCGGGAAAGGAGTTCTTGTTATCGAAGATCTTGAAGAGGCGAAGCGAGAACTCACTAGTTTTTTAACCGAAAATCGATTTGGGACTGCTGGAGAGAAAGTGGTTATTGAAGAATTTCTAGATGGAATAGAGTGCAGTTGTTTTGTCCTTGTTGACAATACAGGTGAGTATAAAATACTACCCATTGCAAAAGATTACAAGCGCATTGGTGAGGGCGACACTGGGCTCAATACCGGCGGAATGGGAGCGGTATCGCCAGTTCCTTTTGTTGACCAAATGCTTCTAGATCGCATTGAACGAGAGGTTGTTATCCCTACCGTTAATGGAGTAAAAACAGAACAGTTCGATTATCGAGGGGTTATTTTTATCGGTTTAATGATTGTTCAGGGCAAGCCCTATGTCATTGAATATAACGTTCGAATGGGGGATCCAGAAACAGAGGTGGTATTTCCGCGTATAACCAGCGACGTGGTAGATCTTTTTGAAGCGGTTGGACAATCTACCCTCAATGCAGTGAACCTAGAGATTGACGATCGTACTGCGGCAACAGTAATTGCGGTTTCAGGAGGTTATCCAGAAGCCTATCAGAAAAATAAGCGAATCACAGGCCTAGAAAACATTAAGGAGAGCCTGGTTTTTCATGCAGGAACGAAGAACGCCGATGGCGACATACTATCGTACGGAGGAAGGGTGCTTGCCATCACGTCTTTTGGAGCCGATAAAGAAGAAGCTTTAGCTAAATCGTATAGAAGTCTACAACAAATTAGCTTTGAAGGAATGAATTACCGAAAAGATATCGGGTTTGATTTATAAAAAGGAGTGAGCGGAGTTGTCTTTGTTTTCTTCTCCGTTTTCGTGGAATTTTTTCAATTGACCCATCCAGTAACCACCAGCAATAAAACCAATAATTACGAATAGCCAGTTGATGCCATTTGACAGCCACCAATTGTCTGAAAAACGCAACAAGTCATAGGGGGCTAAAAGCACATCTTGAAAAAGGTAGGCAATCCAATTGAAAAATGAAGTCCACATAATGCATTACTTTGGGACGTAAAAATACAAACTAAGAGTACACCTTACAAAAATTACTTACTTGCAAAAAAACAGCCTATGATTTCTTCTGATTTTGTGAAACGAGCTTGGCAAATTTTCGAGCAGAGCATTGCAGATTATCACAAAGCCGACCGAGTCGATCAGCCTATCCAAAACCCCTACGCGCCTGAGCAAATTGAACATCTGCTCTACCTTAAAAACTGGGTTGATACCGTTCAATGGCACTACGAAGACCTTATTAGAGACCCACATATTAATCCTGAAGAAGGCATGATTCTTAAGCGTAAGATTGATGCTAGCAATCAGCATAGAACCGATCTTGTAGAGAACTTAGATGCTTTTTTTTACCAAACGTATCGCGAGGTTCAGCCTAAAGTCGATGCTACCATAAATACCGAAAGTCCTGCTTGGGCGATTGATCGACTTTCGATACTTGCACTTAAAATCTATCATATGCGCGAAGAGGCGCAGCGCGGCGATGCCACGGAGGGCCATCGCGCCGCCTGCGCTCAAAAACTCGAGGTTCTTCTCAGCCAACACCAAGACTTGAGCGGGGCTATTGAGCAACTACTGGCTGATTTTGTCGAAGGATTAAAGTTTATGAGGGTGTATAAGCAAATGAAAATGTATAATGACGACACGTTGAACCCGGTGCTTCGCGATGCAAAGAAGAGTTGAAATTGCATCTTCTCATTTACTTCTCATTCGCTTTTCGGCTTTAGGAGATGTGGCTATGGCTGGCCCTGCAATAACTGGTTTAAAAAAACGCTATCCACACCTTCAAATCAGTTTGCTTTCCAAGCCTTTTCCGCTGCAAGTGTACAAGCATATCGATAAACTTGAGTTAATTGCTTTCGACAACAACAAGCACGAGGGTCTTTTAGGAATATGGCGGCTTTCAAAAGAGTTGAAGGCAACCGGCATTACCCACTGTGCAGACTTACATTTCAGCTTGCGAAGTCGAGTTCTGACCTTCTTTCTTCGATTACAGGGAGTGCGTGTAACAGCTCGTTCTAAAGAGCGAGGCTTGCGTCGAAAATGGGTAAAGAAAGGCCCTAAACCTCAGCAGCAATTAGTCTCGCAGCTAGAACACTATAGACGAGCTATTGAGACTCTTGGATTCGCACTGGAGCCTTCTGATTTTCGACTTTTTGATCGAATCGATAGGCCCCAACATGCCGCAGAATTTGATAAGCGATTAGTTGGCATAGCGCCTTTTGCAGCGCATGCGCCAAAAAAATATCCAGAAAAGCTGATGTATCAAGTTTTGAAAGGCTTAAGCAAAAAATACCAACTCGTACTATTTGGATCTAAAGGACAAGAATCTGATCAAATCGACCGATGGGTATCGGATAATTTACAGCTAATCAATGCCGCCAAGTTTTCTTTTGAACAGCAGTTGCAGTGGATCTCTAATCTTGATCTTATGATCAGTATGGATAGCGCAAATGGACATCTCGCCGCGAATTACGGAGTACCCGTTCTGACTCTTTGGGGAGCAACCGCTCCAGAATGCGGTTTTGTTCCTTTTGGTGGGGGCCCCGAGAATCAATTGTGCCCTGATCCGGATTGCTATCCGCATTTGCCAGCTTCTATCTTTGGCAAAACAACCTTTCGCGGTTATGAAAACGCTATGGAGTCCATCTCGGTTCAGACCATTTTAGAACGCGTCGATCAGCTAATACTTCCCCCACAAGAGCTTCCAGCGCCCGCCGTACAACCATAACAGTGCTGATGAAGCCGTATCGATCGATTTTTATAGTTTTCGGCAGTTAAGAAATCACTTAGTTTGCGATAAGGTCCGGTTATTGGCATTGCGAGCATTTGATTAAAGTCGCAATCGTAAACCCTACCGTCATAGCCAACCGACAAGGTATTTCTACACATTAATCCGTCTAGCGTTGCAGGATTAAACGCTTCTACCAAAGCCTGCATATAATCTTCATAATTTTCGGAGCTGATTAGGTAGTCCAAAAACCGTGAAATAGGAAGATTTGTAATACAGAACAGCTCATTAAATTGAACACCAAACCCCTCGAGTAGTTTTTTCTTGAAGTCTGCTTCAAGCGCCTTTTGATCTGCTGGCAGAAAGGCCCCGGACGGATTGTAGACTAAATCGAGTTTTAATTCTTTATCGATGCCGTAGCCTAATTCATTCAGGCGTTTAAGTGCCAGGATAGACTTTGAAAACACACCTTCTCCTCGCTGTCTGTCTGTGGTTTTTAAGGTGTAGTGCGGAAGCGAAGAGACTACATGAATTTGCTGTTCTTTAAAAAAGTCAGGATAGGTTTTAAAGTTCGTGTTCGATTCTAGAATAGTCAGATTCGAGCGCACGATAATATCTTGAACTCCCGTTTTTCTTGCGCCTTGTACAAGTCGTTTGAATTCAGGATTCATCTCAGGCGCCCCTCCGGTTAAGTCCAGTGTTTTCGGTTTCAAACGATCTAGTGCAATAAGGACTTGGTCGATGGTTTCACTTTGCATGATCTCTTTTCGATCGGGCCCCGCATCGACATGACAGTGCGCGCAGGTTTGGTTGCACATATACCCTAGGTTTACCTGAAGTATTTCAAGCTCAGATGTGCGGAGCTGGTACTTATGCCGGTCAAGCATTTTTTCGAACGGAGGTAATTCACCCGTTTCAAATGCTCCTTTAGAAAGAAATTCAAGTTGTTTTTTAGGGTCCGAGAACAAATGTTTTGATCGATGTAAGCTAAGGGGCTTCATTAATGAGAGAGCTTTTTGTGCTTATTCATCATCTGAACCGCATGTACTAGTGTTGCGCCACTCTCAATGGCCGCTCCTGCATGGACAGCTTCCATCATTTCTTCTTCTGTGATTCCGCGTTGCATACCATCTTTGGTATAAGCATCAATGCAATAGGGGCACTTTACTACGTGGCTAACCGCAAGTGCAATTAGAGATTTTTCTCTTGCAGACAGGGCTCCTTCTTCAAAAACCTTAGTGTAATACTCGAAGAATCGCTTTCCTAATGGTTCGCTCCAATCAGATATATTTTTAAAGTTTTTCAGGTCCTTTGGGTCGTAGTACGTTTCGCTCATAGTCAATTTTATTTGACCTCTAAGTTAACCAATAGGCCACTTTTTATTGTGTGTATCTTTGCAAAAGAATTCAAACGACATGCCAGAGAATCAGCAGCAGCACACCTCATTGGTGCTTTCAGGCGGGGGAGTCCGCGGAATGGCTCATATTGGATTTATTCGGGCAATTAATGAGCACGGAATTCAGATTGATCGTGTCGCCGGTGCGAGCGCTGGTGCACTTGTAGGAGCCTTATTTGCAAACGGAAACCACACCGACGATATGCTTGCATTTTTTAAAGAAGCTCCACTTTTCAAATACAATTATTTTAACATTCACAAACCAGGTTTAATAGATACGGATCGTTATTATGATCTGCTTAAAGGGTTATTGAAACACGACTTGTTCGAGAAATTGAATAAGCCGTTACATGTAGCGGCAACTAACCTTCTTGACGGCACTTTAAAGGAGTTCAATTCAGGAGAGCTTATTCGCCCACTTCTTGCATCGGCCTCACTAACCCCCGTTTTTAGTCCGGTTGAGATAGATGGAGAATTGTTTGCTGATGGAGGGATTTTAAGCAATTTTCCATTAGAGTTTGTCGAAGAAAAATCTACCCAAATTATAGGGTCAAACACGACAGCACTTGGCCGACTTAGCGCAAATCAACTTAAGAACGCTCTCCAAATCACTACACGCGTAAGCAGCCTTATGATTTATTCGCGAACTGCAGAGAAACTAAAGCGTTGCAGCTTCTATATACAGCCAGAAGGGCTAAAGAAAATAGGTTTTTTAGACAAGTCGGGAGTTGAAAAGGCTTATCAGGTTGGTTATGAAGAGGGTAATCGGGCGATTGAGGCCTACCTCAAAACCACTTAAACGTTGTCAAAATCGACTGAGATGTGTGCTGAGGTGATTTTTGCCTGACAACTAAGTACGAATCCTTGAGCTATTTCACGATCTGTAAGCACCTGATTTCTTGCCATTTCAGCTGTTCCTTCCGAAATTTTACAAATGCAACTACTACAAGACCCTCCTTGACACGAGTATGGAGCGTCAATGCCCTGTTCAAGCAAACTATCTAGTAAAAACTCTTCTTTGTCGACCGTTATCTTTTGGGTTTGACCGTCAAGAAGCACCGTAACCTCGGCTTTGCCCGAGGTGTCAATTTGTTTTTGTTCTGATGAGGCTACAAAGAGTTCGAATAGCACATTTTCAGAAGACATACCAGCGTCAACCAAGGTTTCTTGAGCTGTCTGTATTAGGGCTTCAGGTCCGCATAAATACGCTTTTTCTATAGGGCCAACTGCAGACAGCTTGTTTTTTAGCGCATGCAATAGCGTTCCTTTTTCGATGCGACCGAAGTAGTCACCTTCACGACTTTGAGAGTAGGAGTTCACCCAAAAAAAACGGTCTTTGAATTGCTGTTGTAATTCTTCAAGTTGCGGAATAAACATTGCGGTTGAGGCAGTTTGGTTTCCGTAGACTAGACCAACAACAACTTCTGGATCTCCGAAAAGAGCGGTTTTAATGATACTGAGAAGAGGTGTAATTCCACTTCCCGCTCCCACGGCGAGAATCCGTTTTGCTGTGGGGTCGTAGGTAAAGTTTCCTTCTGGAGTAGAGACCCTGAGCCGATCACCCTCTTTTAGTTCAGTATTGGCGAAAGTAGAAAACACGCCGTTTTTAACCTGTTTAAGCCCTATGCACAGCTCCTTGTCACTAGGGGTTGAAGCGATAGAATACGAACGACGAATAGCTCCTGTTGGGGTTTGATGCTCGATGGTGATATATTGACCTGCGCTGAACTTAAAATTGGGCTTAAGCGGCTGCTCAATGTTTAAGTATACCGCAATAGATTCTGGGGTAAAGCGTTCGATTTTTGATATCTGCAGGGAGTGAAAGTTCATAGCTTTAAATTTTTGTCAAACATACGAATCCGACTTAACTTAGGCCAGTGAAGTTCCGTGTAACACCCGCCCTAGTTGTAGGATTCGTATTGACCTTGAGCTCTTGTGCGCTTATTCCCTCAAGTCGCACTAAGCTTGCGTCTAAACGGATTTCTGCCAAGTACAACGTGCTGTTTCACGCCGACAATGCCCTTTTTAGCGCGCTAGAAAGCCGTACCCCAGAAAGCGAAAACATTCTTGAGCCGCTAAGCGCACTACCGCCAGCTTTCTTAACTTATGAGACAGATACCGCAAGTAGCGCATTCCTAGATCGGGCAGAAGAAAAGGCCGTTAAGGCCATTCAAAAGTATTCTCTTATTGAAGCGAAAAAGGAAAAAAATGAGCAACTTGATCGCGCCTACCAGGTGTTAGGGTATACTCGGTATTTTTCAGCAAGACCTTATCCGGCACTCGAAGCCTTTAGAAAATTGGCCGCCCAGTCAAACCGTTCTGAAGCAATCGCAATGGGCAGTCTAGGTGAGGCGTTTGTGTTTTTTTCACTTCAAAACTTTCAGGCAGCTAAGGAGGCTTTAGCGCGTTTTGAGATCTCGGCTGCTAAAAAATCTTCCGATCGTTTTTTGGCTAGTTTACTAGCCGCGCAGATTGCATATGAAGAAGGGGCTGAACAGGTTGCCATCGAAACCCTTCAAAAAGCAATGACCTATAAAGCAGCGGATAGTATCTATAAACGAACCGAACTTGTTTTAGCTAAACTGCTGGAGCAGAGTGGTTCTGTTCAAGAAGCTCAGGTGTACTACAAACGCTTAAGTAAAGACCGCTCATATCGTTTTGCGCCTTACCGTATCGTTTCACAGATTGCCATTGAAGATATAAAAGCACAGTCGGATTCTGTTTACCAGCTTAGCATGGATCGCTTGCTTAAGCGATGGAACAATTATGATCATCGCGCACTACTTTTCCGAGCTAAAGGGTTAAAGTCTTTGTCGGGGTTTGATGATAACGGCCTAATAGAAGTAATGCCTGAACGCGCGTTAACGTTTTTCGAAGCGGCTAACCGTTTGGGAGAGCCATGGTTGCAAGTTGCCAATTTTGACACCTTGGTCGCTTTTGAATTAAGACGAAAAAATTATCCACAGGCACTGAGTTATCTCGATAGTTTATTACAGCGAGCCGACCGGGTTCCTAGAGCGATATTTGCTCAGAGAACCAGTAGCCGAAAGCAGATTGCAGAACTGTTGGATTATTTAGATCGAATCAAAGAAATTGAAGAGCGTATCGCACTGGGTCAGTTGCCGGAAGAGCAGCGTAAGGACACGCTTTATCAAATGGTTCGACAAGAACTTGAGGCCAAGCGGAATCGTGAACGAGCCGAAATGCTTATCGATTCAGACCTGACCGAAGATCAACCCGAAGCAATAACCGAGGCAGTAGAGGACTTTTATTTTGCTCGGCCAGAGATTTTGCGTTCTGGCAAGCTTGCTTTTGATCGAATCTGGGGCCCTAGAGCTAATGTTGATAATTGGCATGTTATTTCTGCAGCGCCCGAGCGACTTATGATTGCTAACGAAAATTCTTCAGCACCTCTTAAACGTGGTGCAACCGGGGGTGAAGCTACTATTGAGCTGTTAGATAACGAAATTGAACAAGAGGTGGCTGCGCGTCTTGGAACAATACCATCGGATGCGAGCGCTATTGAGAAGCTGAAAAAAGAACAAATTGAATCTATCTTTTCGGCTGCTTCAATTTATTACTACCAATTTGGCGATTATGAAAATGCCGTTAGCTTATTGAAACCGTTACTTGACGAAAATCAGACGGACCTTGTTCAAGCAAACACATTATATACCCTTTATTTACTTAGCTCGGCATCGCATGAACTAGAAAGAGAGCGGTATAAAAAACAGTTGCTTACCGACTTTCCTGAAAGCCTGTTTGCTCGACATCTTACCTCAAGTGAAATGGGTTCTGAACAGATTGACGCTGAGCTTGCCGGATTGTTTGACCTTCAGCGATTTGATCTGCTAGCGATTCGGTTTGACGAATTGAGGGAACAGGGTGTCAGACTCAGTCCTTCGATGGCGCTTTTGTTTGCCAAAAACCAACTGAGAACAAAGGGGCTTATTAGCTATGAGTTAGCGCTAGAACAACTGCGCTTGCTTTATCCTAATAGCTATGTTTCAAAAGAAGCCAAAACAACTTTAGACGAGTTTCAGACCCTTTCAAAACAAGCTATACAAGCAGAATCGTCTAAAGGTCGCTTTACACTTCTTATCGACCTAAGTGATTTGAATTCAGAGCAGCAGGGTCTAAAATTAAAAGAGCTTAATCGAATACTATCCTATCAAAATTATCTTTCAAACGCGTATTTAGACCGTTTTGATTCGACACATACGCTGGCTGCGATTCATCGATTCGTCGACAAAAAATTCATTGACGAATTTATCAGTAAACACTTAAAATTAATAGGTCCTTTACCGCTATATGTAGTTGAAGAGTCGGACTATGTATCGGCCTATCAAATTAAAGACTGGGACGTCATTGCTCAAGCAAAATGGAGCTATGAAGACAACTAATTCGATAAAAATCGCTTTAAAGTATAGCGGAGTAGCGTTACAAATGCTGCTGATTATAGCTGGTTTTCATTGGCTTGGGACTATAGCAGATGAATACTTCCAAAAGCAATGGATTACTAATGGCGCCACGCTAGTTGGGGTTTTTTTGGCGATGGGGAGTGTTATTATTCAAGTCATCAAAGATTCGAAATGAGAGGGGTGATTTATGTTATGATGAGTTTAGTGGTTGTGGCTTCGGTCGCCCATATAATTTTTTTTGATGCCCAAATTGCTCCGTTTTACGGATATTTTTACGGGTTAATTGCTGTTGGAGCGCTACTGGTTTACGCCCTTGGTCTCATAAATCGATCCTCTTTAGTGGGCTTTGCTTATTTGGGTTATCTCGGGGTAAAACTGCTGTTTTTTCTTTTATTCTTTTCA
>ENA-OUOG01005002-OUOG01005002.1-marine-metagenome-genome-assembly--contig:-NODE-5002-length-11032-cov-5.361570_pt1 | contig 11032 bp, 6 predicted proteins | sample MGYA00248635_ERZ508505 | MGnify/ENA primary metagenome ERZ508505 (study PRJEB26176, sample SAMN06267871) | marine metagenome | isolation source: Saanich Inlet, British Columbia, Canada | place: Pacific...
CGCGTGCGCCGGAGAATGGCGCGGCGACGCGCACGGAACGTCGCCTTCGGAGCTCCGATCCGAAGGGCGGCGGCGAATTCACGTGCCGGCTCGTTTCCGAGATGGACGTCGACGCGCTGCGCTTCACCGAGGCGACGCGCGACGCGCTCGCGCGCGTTGTAGTGGTGATTCGTACTTCTCGCGGGTGGTGTTTTCGGAACGCCGATGAGTCGATTCGGCACTCGAAAAGTCGATTCGGCAGTCTACGTTCGTCTCTACTACCCGTCAGCGCCCCGACGGCGCGTCGTCGCTCTTCGCTTTCCGCTTATCAGGCTTGGGCTTCGATCGTCGTCTCCGCGCGAAGAGCGTCCCGGTGTCCGTCCCCTTAACGCCGCCGTTCGCGTTCCCGGCGCCGCCGCGCGGACGAGCGACGCTCATGAGCGTCCCGTCCGCGCGCGCGGCGGCGACCGCGCGGACGAGCGCGCGCGTCGCGTCGAAACCCTCCGCGAAGGCGTGACGCGTGACGAACGACTGTTTCCCTCCTACGGGACCGTCGTGAGGAGAAGGAGAAGGAGAAGCACCTTGCGTCTTCTTTTTCTTCCGCCGCCTCTTCTTCTTCGCGCACGGTTTTTCTTCGGTTTCTTCGGTTTCTTCGCTCGTCGCCGTCCCGGAGACGGACGTCGCGTCTTCCTCCGCTTCCGAAAAAGAACAACGCGCCGTTCGGGGATCCACCAAATACGTCTCTTCCTTTTTCACGAACGCCACCAGTCTGTCGAGCGCGCGCGTCGCGGATTCGAGCTCGAAGTCGCTCCACTCGACCGCGCGCGCGTACGCCGCCTGCGCGACCGCCCGCGCGCCCGACGCGCACACCGAACCCGGGTACGACTGCGCGATCGTCGCCAACGCTTTCAAGTTGTTGACGACGTCCGCGGGCGATCCGTTTGACGCGAACGTCGAGCCGCGTTTCGTGACGTGCCACACGGCAGCCTCCGAGAGCGTCACCGTTTTTTCTTTTTCTTTTCGTCCCCGCGGCGGCGGTCGTTTCGGTTCTCCGTCGGAGGTTCGCGAACCTCCGAAACGCGCCTCCTGAGCGTCGACCGTCGTGTGAGAAGGTTGAGAAAACGATGCCGATGCCGAATCGACCGGAACGGTCACGAAGTCGTCGCACGTCACGCCGGCGCGCGCGAGCGTCGCCGCGCCGTCCAGCAGACGCGACCACTCGTGCGCGTTGGTCGCTTCGCCGGCGACGCGCCGTATCGCGCCGTGGATCGTTCGAGACGCGACGCACGCGACGTCTCCTTCTTTTTCCTCGTCTTCTTCCACAGTTCGTGTCTCGCCGCGCGTCGGCTCGACGCGCACTTTTACTACTCCGCCGCGAAGGGAATAAACCCCGTCGGCTTCGTCGCGCGCGCGTCGCGCGGCGCGCGACGCGTGCTGCGCCAGCAGACGGCACGCTAAGGACGTGGTGAACCGGTCGAGCCGATCGGGGTTCTGCGCGATCCAGGTTTGAATCCCGATCAAACTTTGGCGTTTCTTTGAGCGAAGGCGCCGAGCGGTTTCCGTCGCGCGTCGGTGCGCGCGCGCGTTTTGGCGTTCCAGACGCTTCTCGTGTGTTTCGCGAGCCTTTTTTTCGCGTGATTGCGTTTGCGGTCGAGTCGACCCGCGCGGGTTCGAGCCCGCGCGCGTCTCCGCGTCGGAGACGTCTCCGACGAAAAGGGGGCGCTCCGCGGACGACGAGCGGGGTCCCGGAACGTCTCGCGAATCGCGCGGTCCCCCGCTGCGGGGTTTCGGTACCCGCTTCCTCGAAGACGCGGGCGTCCCGGAGGCGGGCGACGATTCGGCGTCGAGCGGCGGAGGCGCGGGCGGGACCGGCGCGGCCTCCGCGGCCGACGCGAAGCCGCGCGCGCCGATCGCGGGTCGGAACGACGCGAGCGGTCGCCGCGCGCGATCGTGTCCGCAGCCGGAGTCGACCTTCGTCGCGTCCCTCGGAGACCTTCGCACCGAAACCCACGGCCGGCACCCGCGGAGCCCTCCCGACGCCGCCGACTCGGTGACGTCGAAGATCCGTCTCAGCGACGACGCGCCGTCGCCGGGGCGCGCCGCCGCCGTCGACGCCGTCACCGCGCGGAACACGGCGCGAGCGCACCATGCCCACCGCGCCGCCTCGCGCGACGCCATCTCGCACCGCGCACCCCGAGGCGCGACGGTGACTGACGGCGCGCGCACTCGCGTTTCTGTTTTTCACGTGTCGTCGTGTCTCATGTTTCGGCTTTCGGGAGCAGTCCACCTCCGACATCATTTCTCCCCGCGGCGAGGTACCGGGTATGGGCGTTTCCGAGCCCCCCGGCGGTGATGCCGGGCTCACCGCGCTTCGCGAGGAGCTCCTTCGCCGCGACGACGCGTTCGAACGCGAGCGCGGCGAGAAGAGCTCGCGCGCGCACATCGCCGCCGACGCGGAATGGGAGGCTTTGTACCAGTCGCTGAAACGTGCGGAGAAGGCACTCGCCGAGGCATCGCGCGTCAGCGGGCAGTGCGCGCAGTACATCGCGAGGCGCCGGCGGTTCTGCGCGTCCCGCGCGGCGGACGGCTGCGACGGGTACTGCAGCCTGCACGCGGTCGGCTTGGGGAAGGCGCTGTCCCGCCCCGCCGCGGGAACGACGGCTCGTGGCGCGGCGGACGCCTCGGAACGAACCGCCGCCGCCGCCGACGCGTCCGAGAGTGTGGCCCTTCGCAAGAAGACCAACGTGCACCGCCGTATGAAGAAACTCACCAACCCCATGGCGCTGCACCACCGGACCGCCGCGAGTTCGCCGGTGTGGTCGGACGTGTACGATGACCTCGACCGCCCGCTCCTGATCGACGTCGGGTGCGCGAAAGGGCGGTTCCTGATGCGCGCCGCGACGACGGACGCCGAGCGCTTCGAGGCGAGTCTGTCGACGTTTGGGGAGACGCGATCGAAACGCCACAACCTGCTGGGCCTCGAGATTTACGCGCCCATCGTCGAGGAGGCGCTGCGGTGGACGGCGACGAACGCGCTTCGACAGCGACGCGACGACGCGAGCGACCGCGACGACGACGGCGACCGCGACCGCGACCGGACGGAAGGCAACGACGACGAGACGACGAGACGGAGCAGCTCCTCCGGCAAAAATCTGCACTTTGTCGCGTGCAACGCCAACGTCACGTTGACAACCGATTGGCTCGGTCCAATTTTAGCGAACAAACTCTCGTACGTCACCATCTTGTTCCCGGACCCGTGGTCAAGAGCGCGCCACGCGTCACGCCGAGTGGTCACACCAGAGTTCGTCAAAACGCTCGCGGAGGTGTGCAAAGAAGGCACGCGCGTGTACTGCTGCTCGGACGTCAAGCCGCTCGCGATTGAGATGCAGTTAACGTTTCTTTCGGGCGCGGAGGGATGTAAATATTTCGTCCTCGACGAGGCTTCGTACGCGAAGCACGGCGAGGCGACGGAGCGCGAGCTGGAGGAGTCGTGCGCGCGAGCGGAGACGCGCGCGAAAGAGCTTTTGCCGTCGGGACGTGAGACGCGCGAGGAGGGCGAGCGTTCGGCGAGCGGGAAAAGCGAAGAAAAGGAAAAGGAAAAGGGCGGGTTCAACCACGTGTTCCCGGCGCACCGGTACGAGTGGCAGAACGCCGAGGTGCGAAACGACGAGGCGGAGGGCGAGAAAAACGAACAAGTAGTTTCGGGGATCGATCCGGACCTTCGCGGCGACCCCGAGACGGACGCGCGTTGGCTCGCCGCCAACCCGATGGGCGTCCCGACCGAGCGCGACCTCGTGTGCGAGAGCAAGTGGCGCCCGGTGTACAGGTTCGTCGTCGTCCGGAGGGCCGCGTAGGGTGAGTAGCGCGCTCCGGCGCGATTCGAGTTCGCGGTTCGACTCGCGTGGTATTCAAACGCAAGCTCGTCTCAGAAGAAAAGAAAAGGGCACCGCCGGAGCTTGTCACCCGGCGGCGTCGACGACGACGCACTTCTCGGGGAGCACCGAGAACTCCGACCCCGAGTCCAGCGCGACGCGCACGCGACCGACCGCCGCAACGTCCGGACCCTTCACCACACCCCACGACCCGTTCATGTCCGCGGCGCGGAGCCCCGCCAAAACCACGCGCGTGCCCGGCGGTAACGAAACAGACGAAGAAGCGTTAGCGCTTTTGTCGTTTGCGCTTTTATCCGCGTTCCGCCGCCGGCGCAAACCCGCGAAGACCCTCCCCGGGAACGTCGTCGCCCGCGCCTGCGCCGCGGCCGCCGCAGCCGCGCGTGCCTCGCGCACGCCCGGAGGCGGGTCCGGGCGGCCGGGTCCTCTGGGCCGCGCTCCTCGCGCTCGCTCTAAAAGCGAACCCGAAACCTTTTTCAGACGCCGAATGAGTTTTTCGGCGAATCCGCCGAAACGCGCGCGCGCGAATAAAACGCCGACGGCTAACCCGACGGCGTGGTACACCAGACTGGGCGCGTGCGGGTTGAGGAGGTGGATGATGAGCAGTTCCGCACACGCGGCGAACTTCCCGGGTATGACGAAGCCCCACATCGTGACGAACGTGTTCGGTTCGATTACGGACAAATACGCTTTGAGCGCGAAGTTCATCGCGGAAGCGCCGCCGAGACACGCGGACGTGACGTCGATCAATCCAAATCGCCTCAGAGCCTCCGCGACGAAGACGTGCGCGACCTGAACCGCCAGGACGATGCACAAAAGGAACCTCGCGAAGCCCCCGGACCCCATGCGCGGCTCCAGCCGCGCGCCCTGCAGCAGGAACGACGACAAGTTCACGACCAAGTGCACGTCGTCGGCGAACGCGAACGGACTCAAAAAAACGCGCCGGGAAAACTCGCCCATCGATGAACGACCGTCGAACCAACTCGTTCGCCTTCGGAGCAGGTGCCCGACGTCGAAGAGAGATGTGGAAGCGCTCTTGCCGCCTCTCAGGAGCCGGAGCGCCTTTCGCGGGCTCAAGCACGCGTCCCTCGCGCTGCGCACCCCGAGCAACGCGAGGGGGCTCAAAGAGCCGAGCACTTCGAAGTGCATCGCCGCGCACAGCGCCATCAGCCCCAGCGTCAACTTCGGCTTGTTCGGCCCGAGCCGCTCGATCTGTTGCCAGAGCTGGTACGCTAACATCAGGAACCAGGGGTCGGCGCCGCCGCGGCGGCGCCCGCCCCCGCCCATCCCGCGCATCAGACCGTACGGGATACCGCCCCCGGCGAACATCACGCCGTGTGCGCCTCGCGATGTGCAGAAGGACACGGAAACTTCGACGAGGTTGTTAACTCAGATCTGAGATCGAGACTGAGGCGACAGACGTGAGACGGTCGCGACACTCGTCCTCGCGCTTGGACCACCGCGGGTGACTCGACCGACCGGGCGCGTAGGTACGCGTGCCGACGGCACACCGACAGAAAAAGTCGAGAGGACCTCAGCGCAGGGTTCGTCGCTCCGAACCCGGACCTCGCGTGCCCTGGTTCGGAGATGTCTGCTTTCGAGGCCGCCAAGGCGGACGCCGCGGCTCTGTTGCGTTCCGGGGACGTTCGCGGCGCCATCGTTAAGTACGAAGCCGCGTTGCGCTCGGCTCCGGACGCCGCGCAGAGAGGCGCGATTCACAGCAATTTATCGCTGTGTCACTTGAAAGCGGACGACCTGGACAAGGCGTTGGAGCACGGCCTGGCCATCGCGACGCACAGGCCGGATTGGGAAAAGGCGCACTTCAGAGTCGCCGAGGCGTTTTTCGCTAAACGAGACTACGCACGGGCGTCCGAGAGGTACCGGTCAGCCTTGCAGTTGAAGCCGGACGACGCGGTCATGCGACACCGCTTGAAACTGGCGGACGAGTCAAAAAAGTCGCGGCTCTACTTCCGGCAGCTCTTGCCGGGCCGCGACATCTGCGTCGCGCAGAGCTCCGGAGCGGGGGACGCGGTCAAACAGCAAATCTTCGCCGCCGCGGTTTCGATGCGCAACTTCGTTTACGTCATCGGCGATCACGCGACACGGGAGTGTTTCGTGGTGGACGCGTGCTGGGACGTCGACGGCATTCGCGCGGTGTGCGAAAACGACAAGATGGTAATCGCCGGCGCCATCGCCACGCACTACCACTTCGACCACGTGGGAGGCACGCCGCCGCCGCCGTTCGACGCGCTCGGGATTAAAGTTCCGGGTCTTCTCGAGGTCTCCAGACTTCTGTTACCGTCGCCCGACGGTGAACCGATACCGGTGTACTGCCACGAAGAGGACGCGGCGGCCATCGCGCGCGACACGGGCGTCGACGTTTCTTCGCTTAAGCGCATCGTCGGGGCGGAGGGCGCCGTCGACGTCGGGTCGGAGCGCTTCGTGAAAGTGCGGTGCCTGCACACGCCCGGACACAGCCCCGGGAGCATGGTGCTCGTGGTGGACGGCGCGGCGGTTTCGGGGTCGAGGTGGGGAACCAAGGCGGGGATCTGCGTCTCCGGGGACACCATCTTCCCCGGGTCGTGCGGGCGGCTCGATCTCCCGGACGCGTCCGCCGAGCGCATGTTCGACTCGCTCGCGCGGTGCGCGCGCGAGCTCGACGACGACGTCGTGATATACCCGGGCCACGCGTACAACGGCGAGTCCTCCACGGCGGCGCGCGAGAAACGCGAGGGGCTGTTGCGGCCGTTCACGAAGACGCAGTGGATGGCCATGCACGCCAAGTGACTTTTGTTTCTTTTTTGGAGAGCGTTTTGATTCCGAACTTCGAACGTCTTTATCGATCATCGCAGTACTACGTACAATCCTTCTCGCCTCGGACGACGTCGTCCGCGACGCGCGCTTTCGGAGCGCCATCCGAAGCCGTTATTCGCGCGCGTAACGTCGTCCTCACGCGGTCTTCAGGGGCGTCAGACCTTTGGTCCCGAGCGTCTCCAGCTTCTCGAACGCCTTAGAAAAGTCCTCGAAGAAGACCTTCTGGTCCTTGGCGTACTCCAGCACGTACTTCTTGAACTTGGGGTCCTCGATGAGCGCGATGTCGGACGGAAGCATCATCAGGTTTCCCGACGGGTCGCGGTACTGGAACTTAGCCTTTTGGTCGTCCGGGGTCCACTCCAAACCCTTGAGCAACACGAAGTACGAGTTGTTGAACAGCAAAGGCGTCCCGGACCACGGACCGACGTACCCCGAGGCGTCCGCGTGGCATCGCCCCAAAGCGTGCGCGCCGGACAAAGCGACAATCTCGCGATCGCCGAATCCCATGCGGTAAAACACGTCTCTTAAACCTTTTTGCGTCTTCTTCCCCGGGCCGTCGCCCTTGTCCGCGTCGGGAAGCCGCCCGTCAGGGGTCACTGTTGACGGGTCCATCTCGTCGACTCTGCCGTACGAGAACGGAATCGTAGGTCCGCCCATCGTTTCGATCGCGACGACGCCTACAAACGCGATGAGATCCGCCCACGAGATATCGGGGTGTTTCTTTTTGATGGGTTCTAAGCGCGCGACGGCTTTGTCGAGGCCGGCGTTGCCGCCGTGCGCGAGCTCTTCTTTGAAGCGGATCGTACCCCCTCCCGACCCACCCGTTTTGGTCATCTTGTCGTACGTCCCGCTGCTGTGCCACGCGAGCCTCACCATGGTGGGCCCGAAGTCGCCGTCGCGTTTCATCAGATTCTCGATATCCACGCGGAGAACGGCGAAGGACACCTCGGGGGTGCGTTTCGCTTTTTCGTCCCGAGCCGCCTCCTCGCGCTGGTTGAGGTCACCGGGCGCGGCGCGCTTCTTGGTCGCCGCGTGTGCGGGAGTCGTGGCGAACAGCGCCAGCGGCGCGAGCGCCGCGGAGAACAGCGCGCCTCGTCTGGGCACGGAGAGGGACACGGAGGAGACGGGGACGACGTTGTTCGTTCCCGGGACGGTCCGATCGGATGACGCGGATTCGCATCGCGAGATCATCATCGAGACACGCCCCCGGCTCTTCGTCTTAACGACGCGGGGCGCGAACAGAGCGTTGGTCGAGGCCGTTGCGAACATGGCGGTCAGAGAGGGGTGTGAGATGTTCGAGAGGTTCGAGCGGGATGTCCGACGAGCGCGTGTCGTTCTGACGACCCGCGCGGAGTAGTAAGCGGAAAAGTAACAATCAATCCGCGAGATATCAAAAAAATCGCTTTCCACGTCAGCGGAGATCGCGGCCACGCTCTGAGTTGTGTCCGGATTTTTTGTTCGACAGCATCGAACCGCGCTCTTCTGATGTTCTAAATCACCGCCTCGCCGCCGCCGCCGCCGCGTCCTCCGCGGACGCCGCGACCGCCGCGCGTAGACACCGCGCCGCGTCCGCGGCGTATCCCATCGCCACTTCCTTCAGACGCGCGGCGGTGACGGAAGCGTGCTTCTCCGCCAAAGCGAAAAACGACGCGCGCGCCTCGGGATCCGGAAAGAGCGACGCGACGGCGGCGCCTTTTTCTTTTAATTCTTTTTCATCTCTGAAATCAAACGCCGACGTCGTCGCCGCCGCGAACGCGTCGGCGACGCCGTCGGCGTCCGCCGCCATCGCCCGCACGCGCGCGCCGATCAGACGCGCGCGCGCGAGCGCGATCGACGCGGGCGTGGGCGTGTACGAACCTTTCGTCGCGTCGTCGTCGTCCTCGACGAAAACGAAACTCGGCGAAGGCCACGCGCCGCTCGTCTCCAGCGCCGCCGCGACGTCCGCCAGGTGCGCCACGATCGCCGCGGCGACGTCCGCGACGCGCGCCGCGCACTCGCGCCGCGCGGGCTCGAGCGACGAACGAAGCGCCGCCTCGATCGATTCCTTTGTCACCAGACTGTCTTCCGCGTCTTCCGCGAAAGCGCCGAAAAACGTCTCGAGCGCCTTCGCGGCGGCGGCGCGCGCCGCCGCCTCGGCGTCCGCCCGCATCGAAGCCGCCAGCAGAGAGGCGTCCTCGCCCGGGACGCAACCTCCGGCGCGCGCGACGTCTCCCTCGTCGCCGGAAGGATCCCTCTCTGAGTCTTTTAGGTGGGACCCGCCGTTTTTAAGCGCGTCGCCGGAAGACTCGACGTCCAGCGCCGCGTCCACGGCGTCCAGAACGTCCGGTCGGAACGCCGAACTCGCCGCCGCCGCCGCCGGTCCTTCCGTCTCCGTGTTACTATCGCGCCACGCCTCGGCGGCGAGCGCGTCGGCTGCGTCCGCGAGCGTCTCTAGCGTTTCGAGGTGCGCGGCGCACCCGCGCTCGATGAGCGCCGTCTCCAAGAACACGCCGTCGGCGTCCGCGATGGCGGCGAACGCGCGATTTCCATCCGCGTCGAGTGCCTTTTCTAGAAAATCAAACGTGCGGGACTCAACCGCGGCGACGGCGCGCTTCGCGACTGAAACCGAACGAGACGCGACGTTTAGAACGTTCGGGTCCGTCGCCACAGCCGCGGCGGCCGTTTCGAGCGACTGCATCGACCGTTTCGCCATCGCACCGAAAGCGCTCCACAAGTTGTTGGAGTCGTCGTCGTCTGCGTCGTCTTCCGTTTCGTGCCGCGTCTCTGAGTTCACAGAGTTCGAAACGTTCGCCGCGTCGTGCGTCGCGGCGGCGTCGGTATTTTCCGCTCTCCGATCCTCCCCCGCGACGTGCTTCGCGAGCGTCCCGAGTTCCTTCCCGACGCCCCGCGCGTGATCGACAACGTCCCTCGCGAGGTCCGAGCTGGCGGCGGCGCGAACCACAGCGGTGACGCTCCCGAGAGACGCGCCGATGAGCGACCCGAACCCCGATCCGACGCGAGAACCGGAACGGTCGTCGCCGAAGACGTTTTTCATAAAATTCGTCTCCTTCCGGTCGGCGGCGTCGACGCCGCCGCCGCCGCGCCGCAACGTCCACGCCGGGTCCATCTCGGTCTCGCCGCCTCCGAACCGCGAGTCGAACGTGTGTGAGTGCGAAAGCGTCGAAGCGTCGTTTTCGTTTACTTCGTTTAATTCGTCGACGTCGTCGCGCGCGACGAAAGCGTTGGTCTCCGTCTCGGTCGCGGAAGAGTCGAAATATATTTTTTCTTCTTCTCCTCCCGTCGACGGCGACGCCGCTTCGTCGGCGCCGCGCCGAAGAGGAACCCGTTCCCCTTCCACCGGAGACGGCGCCGGGAACGCGTCCTCCAGGGAGACGTACGCGTCCGCCGCGGGACTCACGTCCGCGGAGGGGGCGCCTTCTCGGGTCGGCGAGTCACAAGGGAGGTCCGCCGCTTTCGGCGAAGACAGAGACAGGACGGTCATCTCCTCGGCGACCGGCGAGGCGGGTTCGACCGCGGTCTCGACCGCGAGCGCGGGCGGCTCGACCGACACGGCCGAGGGCGTCGGGACGCTCGGGGGCGCGGGGGGTGCCTCCGCGGGTGCATCCTCGCGCGCCGCCTCGACGCCTACGGGCGCCTCCGCGACGTCGGGCGCCTCACGCGCTTCCTCCGCGGGCGCGGCCGCGACAGCCTCGCGTGCCGGCGTCGAATCTGGCGTCGTTTCCGCCAAGAACGAGGGCGTGCTCGGTTGCGGGGTCGCGCCCGGGCCCTCCCCGGCCTCGTCGTCCGAGCTGTCCAGCCAGTCGTCGATCTCGTCGTCGTCCATGCCGCCCGATCGCGCGCGCGCCGAGGTCTGAGCCGAGGCGCCGAACGGCGTGTCTTTTGAACCGCCGCGATGTGGAATGCCTCGGTCGCGACGCGTTTTTTTTCGCGGCGCAGAGAAAGAGCGCTGCGAGGACCGTCGCGCGCGAAAAAAAGCGAGCGCCGCCGGTCGCCGTCTTCTTCTATCTTTCTAAGGTGTATCACACGACGCGCTAAACGTGCTGGTCCTCCTCGAGATTCCGCGCGAGCGTCTTCCCGGGAAGCCGCGTGGTTTGCCCCGGCGGCCCCGGCGAGGGCAACGCCTCGCGCAGAAACGCCGGAGTCCCGATGACGAAACAAAACCGCTGAAACTTGTCCCACGCTTCGATCTTCTCTTCGCCGTCCTTCGCAACCGCGGGCGCGACGATGAACGGCCGCGAGAAGTCCACGCCGTGATCTTCGTTTATTGTCGGAAGGACGTCTTCCGACGGAAGAACATCTTCCGACTGTGCCTGACCGAGACACGTCCCGGCGCCGCGCGGCGCGCCCGG
>ENA-OUOG01005006-OUOG01005006.1-marine-metagenome-genome-assembly--contig:-NODE-5006-length-11025-cov-4.260687_pt1 | contig 11025 bp, 9 predicted proteins | sample MGYA00248635_ERZ508505 | MGnify/ENA primary metagenome ERZ508505 (study PRJEB26176, sample SAMN06267871) | marine metagenome | isolation source: Saanich Inlet, British Columbia, Canada | place: Pacific...
TTGAGCGGGCTTTGCAAGTACTTCAATTTTGTATTGTTCAATTTTATCTATCCACATGATAATTATCATATTTTATAACAATCCATACTAGTATTTTTGAGTATCAATTCAAAGGTATGTAAATCATTTGTTAACAAATATAACGTAGCAGAACCGAGATATACGAGTTATCCAACCATTATGTATTGGAATATAGATATGTTTTCTTTTGAAAAATGTAAGTTGTCAATACGGCAATTCTTTTAAAAGTTATGGATGCAGAAAAACCATTTATAAGAAATATTTGTATGGCGTTTGATTTGCTTTTGCGGCGCAAACAACCAGATAAGCAGTTGTTTTCAATGACTGTGTAATTTAATTATTAACATTAAAAATAAAAAATCATGAAAAAAATACTTGTACCCATAGACTTTTCAGAGCATTCAGAATATGCTTTAGAAACTGCCGCTACGATTGCCAAGAAACATGGCTCAGAAATATTTGTTTTGCACATGCTAGAGTTGTCTAACGCAATTTATACTGCAAGCTCAGATTCTTTGAGTGAGGAAGCAGTGTTTTATCTAAAATTAGCTGAGAAAAAAATGCATACATTTTTGGATCGTAATTTCTTAGAGGGTATTGCAGTAACTCCAATTGTGAAGCATTTTAAAGTGTTTAAAGAAATTAACGATGTTATAGATGCTCATGATATAAATCTTATTGTAATGGGGTCACATGGTGCTAGTGGTGTTAAAGAAGTTATTGTAGGCTCTAACGCCGAAAAGGTAGTCCGTTATGCAGAAGTGCCTGTGCTTATCGTAAAACATAATCCGATTTTATTAGAATTTGATACTGCCATTTTTGCTAGTGATTTTTCGGATGAGGCTATTGAGGCCTATCTAAAAGCAAAAAGTACTTTTAATAAACTCAACTCTGAGATGCATATTTTATATGTCAATACACCAGACAATGGTTTTAAAAGTAGTACAGAGATTGATATATTAGTGACTAAATTCTTAAAGAAGGCCGATGGCAACTTGGAAAATTTGACCAGTGTTCATGTGGTTTCTGATTATTCAGTTGAAAGGGGAATTTTAAATTTTGCCAATAATATAGGTGCAGATTTGGTAGCGGTGGCCACTCATGGACGAAGAGGATTGTCTCATTTCTTCGAAGGCAGTATCTCAGAAGATATTGCAAATCATTCTACATTACCAGTTATGACATTTAAAATGTAATACTTGATTCTCTTCTTTTTAAGAGATGGATAAATAAATTCGTCAAGGTCTTATTATGACCTTGGCGTTTTATTTTAAAAACGATTTAACAAAAGTATATTTATTATTAATGACAACTCATAGTACCCGAAGCTATTTCTACTATGGGTTCAGGTGATAGGTATGGGATTCCAAGTCCTAAACCTCGAAGTATAAATAAAGTACCAATAATAACCACAAAAATGGGTATGGCTTTTTGGATACGTTGCTTCACAGAGCTGTTTAAAAACTTACCAATATATATGACAGATGTCATAAGAGGAATTGTGCCTAAACCAAACAAAACCATATACAAACTTCCATTAGCTAAACTACCAGTTGCCATAGCGCCAAAAACCGCCATGTAAACCAAGCCGCATGGTAAAAAACCATTAAGGAAACCAATGGTTAAAAATGTATCTGCTGTTTTCTTTTTTAGTGCGGTACCCAATGAAGATTTTATTTTAAATATAAAGCGCTGCAAAGGTCTTGAAAGATTATATTTACCAATAGTTCTATATGGAATTAGAACCAAAACAATCATTAATACACCAATAAGTATCGATAGTTGTTGTTGCAAGCCAAAGATATAAAGACTTTTACCAACAACACCAAATATAAGACCAATAAGGCTATAAGCCAGTAATCTCCCAAAATGATAAACGGAGATTTGAATTACTTTTCTAAAAGAATTAGAACGGTCAACGGGTAGCATAAATGCAATTGGACCACACATACCAACACAGTGCAAACTTCCTAATAAACCAAGTATAAAAGCTGTAGTTAACATTTTTTAATAGTTAAATTCGTTTTTATACATAAATGCATCTGTATTATAAGACCAGTCTACTTTAATGTTCCAACGACCATCTAATAAGCGATTGTCAGGTATGAGCAAGTTGTGATTAGACAATGAGATTGGCATCTCAAAATCTAGTTGCTTATTAGACGGTCTATATAGGAACACGTTTCCTTTTATATTTTCAGGGCTAAGATCTTCTGGGAAAGACAATAAAATACCTTCATCAGTTTTTATCCAACTAATGTTTTCGGTAAGTTTTTTTGAATTTTCAATTTTATCAATATCTTCTTGGTATTTTAATTCTTGTTGGTAATAGTCTTCTGTGACCAAATCATGATTAAATTTTTTATCTGTACTCATGCTAATTACAAAGTACATGATGAATGAAATAAAGCCTATAAATGCAATAACTATTGCTGTTCCCCAATTTATTTTCATAATTTCTATTATTAATTATAGCTGCGTGGTCCTAAAAAACCAATACTTGTAGTTTCTATAAGTTTAGCATCGCTATAGATGTCTATTGTAAAATTATTTTTATCTCCAGATAAATTACTTCTGTTTAATTCTATAAATAAAGTGCCTTCGGCTATGTCTTGTGCTTTTAAAACTAAATTATTTGAATTAGAAACGAGCTTAATTTTACCATCTACATTTCTAATTTGAAAGCTTATGTTTTCTATATCATTGGAGGTCTTATTTACTAATTTATAGGTGTAAACATTGCTTATAATGTTTTCTCCTTTTTGTTCGTAAAGCTGCCCTGGTAATCTTAATATATTTGCTTCTACATCGTTTCTTAAGGCTAACATGCCTAATAATACGCCTGTGAGAATAAGTAATACCGCAATATATCCTTTGAGTCGTGCTGTGAGTTTAAATTTGGTTTTGTTCTCTATATTTTCTTCGCTCGCATAACGGATTAGCCCTTTTGGAAGGTTTATCTTTTCCATAATGGTGTCACACTCATCAATACAAGCGGTACAATTCACACACTCTAATTGTGTACCGTTTCTTATATCTATACCTGTAGGGCAGACATGTACACATTGAAAACAATCTATACAATCCCCATGACCAAGTGCTACTCTATCTTCATTTTTACGAAATGATTTTCTGCCATTTTCATTTTCACCACGCTTATGGTCGTAGGCAACCACAATAGATTTTGTGTCTAATAATACGCCTTGTAAACGACCGTAAGGACAAGCAATAATACATACTTGCTCTCTAAACCAAGCAAACACAAAGTAAAAAACAGCTGTAAAAATCAGTAATGGAATTAAAGTACTAAGATTTTTTAAAGGTCCTTCAATAATATAGTTTAAGAGTTTGTCTCCGCTTATTAAATAGGCTAAAAAGACATTGGCTATTAAAAATGAAATTATTAGCAAGATAAACCATTTAAAGACTCTCTTTTTTATCTTTTCAGCATCCCATTTTTGTTTGGCTAGTTTTCGTTGTTTATTTCTATCGCCATCAATCCAAAACTCGATACGTCTAAATACCATTTCCATAAAAATGGTTTGTGGGCAAATCCAGCCACAAAAAATACGTCCAAAGCCAACGGTGAATAATGTTATAAAAATGACCAATATAATCATTGATACCACAAACAAATGGAAGTCTTGTGGCCAAAATGGGAAACCAAAAATATTAAAACGACGCTCTAAAACATTGAACATCAAAAATTGATTGCCATTAATTTTTACAAATGGTGCCGCAAATAAAAATGCCAATAAAAAGTAACTTACCAGTTTACGTTTTTCCCAAAAGGGACCAGATGGCTTTTTAGGGAATATCCAGTTGCGCTTACCATCTGCGTTGATGGTGCCTAAAGAATCTCTAAAGACTTCGTTTGCTGGCGTTTCCATTTTACTGCGTTATATTCGCGTAATATTGATAGTTAATTAATCGTTGTTTTAGTTCTCAGCGACTTCGACGATTTCGGTATCTTCTGTTACAGGATTGTCTTCTGTATTTATTTCGTCAGTGTCAGTTTCTGTAGACGTTGGGTCTATCCATATTTCTCCCTCAGCCGCTTTTGGCTCAGCAGGTATTGTACCTTGAAACTGTAAAAGATAACTAGCTACTTGAGCCATCTCAGACGGTTTTAGACCTTCTTTTTTCCAGGATACCATACCTTTTCCAGAACGACCACCTTCGGAAATAGTTTTAAATACATTTTTAATACCACCTCCCAGAATCCAGTATTCATCAGTAAGGTTTGGCCCAATACCACCACCGCCATCGACTTTGTGGCAAACCGCACATTTTGCGACGAAAATATTTTCACCAGCTTTTAAATCAGCAATATCAGTTAGTAATTCTACACTATTGAAATCTACCAAGTCTTTTGCATTCTTTTTGTATTCTTCAATAGCGCGTTGTGCTTCCGCGTATTCAATTTCATATTCTGTAAACTGGTCATCTGCGTTCAATACATGATAACGTATCATGTAAATAACACCAAATATTATAGTGATGTAAAAACTGTATACCCACCAAGGTGGAAGATTATTATCTAACTCTTTTATGCCGTCATAATTGTGGTCTAGAATAATTTCACCTTCTTCTTCTATTGGTTTTGAGCCGAGAAGATTTTTATAGGTAGTCTTTATCCAAAGTACCAATTTTGAAGGTTCAGCTTGTTTAGCATCGTATCTTGCTTTAGCTTCTTCATCTAAGCTTTGATACAATACATTTTCCATTGCTCCGACAATACCTTCCATTGCTAAAAGAATGACTAAGACAAGCAATAGGAAAACTAATACTACAGGTTTTTCAATGAATGCTGGTTGATTTCCAGACTCTACAAAATATTCTACAAAACCAGCGATAATAAAGAATATGACTGGTACTCTAATGTATGATGGGAATAATTTTCTCATGATAATATATCGTTTTGGTTGTCTAACGGTAAATTGCTCACCTTGTTTATGTAGTCTTTCTTAGCGGTAAATACCCAGTAAAAAAGTGTCACAAAAAAGATGAAAAATATAAGTAATGAAATCAGCGGATATATTTCTATACCTGTGATACTTTCCATATGTCCTTTTACAAATTTTAGCATGGTTTCTAGTTTTGAGCGGTTTCTTCTATGATTTCTTTAACTTTTATATCCGTACCCAAGCGTTGTAGATACGCAATAATGGCAACAATCTCTCGATTTTTCATTTCTACGAAATCACTACCTGCGGCTGCTTTATCAGCTTCATAACTTTTTACAAAATCCGGATCGTCATAAAGGTTTTTCTCAATAAGAGTGCCTTGCTCTAACATGGATTGTTGGGCATTAGTTATATCTTCCTCAGTATATGGAACACCCAGTGTGACCATGGCTTCCATTTTCTTTTCAGTCATGGATTTATCCAATTCGTCTTTAATAAGCCACTGGTATCTTGGCATAATAGATGTTTCATTCATAGCTTGTGGGTCGTACAAGTGACTTAGGTGCCAACTGTCTGTATATTTTCCTCCAATTCTATGCAAATCTGGGCCTGTACGTTTACTTCCCCATAAAAATGGATGGTCATAAACAAATTCTCCAGCTTTGGAATATTCGCCATAACGTTCAACCTCACTTCTAAAAGGACGAACCATTTGTGAATGACAGCCAACGCAGCCTTCACGGATATAGATATCTCTACCTTCTAATTCTAATGGCGTATAAGGTTTTACACTACTAATTGTTGGAATATTAGATTCTACAACGAGCGTTGGGATAATTTGTACAATACCACCAATTAAGATGGCAACAGTTGCATAAATGGTTAACAATACTGGTTTGCGCTCTAACCAAGTGTGCCATCCTTCACCAGCAACTCTTCGCTTAGAAACACGCTGTAATGCTGGAGCTTCAGCTAACTCATCTGTTACAGTTTCACCAGAGCGTCTTACAGTTACAATAACATTGTAAACAAGAATAAGCATCCCAACAATGTAAAATGTACCACCTATAGCACGCATCCAGTACATAGGCATAATTTCAGTTATAGTTTCTAAAAAGTTACCATAAACAATTGTACCATCAGGGTTAAATTGTTTCCACATACTTGCTTGGGTAAATCCAGCGACATACATTGGTAGAGCATATAAAATGATACCTAGAGTGCCTATCCAGAAGTGTAAGTTAGCCAAGCCAATTGAATATAATTTGGTTTTAAATAAGCGTGGAATTAACCAGTATATCATACCAAAGGCTAAAAATCCATTCCAAGCTAATGCGCCAACATGCACGTGAGCTATAATCCAATCCGTAAAGTGCGCAATAGCATTTACATTTTTAAGCGAGAGCATTGGTCCTTCAAATGTTGCCATACCGTAACCTGTGATAGCCACAACCATGAATTTTAGAACAGGGTCCGTACGCACTTTGTCCCAAGCACCTCGCAAGGTTAATAAGCCGTTTATCATACCACCCCAAGACGGTGCAATAAGCATTACAGAGAAGGCTACACCTAGATGTTGCGCCCATTCTGGTAGTGCGGTATATAATAAGTGGTGAGGTCCTGCCCAGATGTATATAAATATTAAAGACCAAAAGTGAACTATGGAAAGTCTATAAGAATATACAGGTCTGTTGGCAGCTTTAGGAACAAAGTAATACATCAATCCTAAGAACGGGGTCGTCAAGAAAAATGCAACTGCATTATGGCCATACCACCATTGCACTAAAGCATCTTGAACACCTGCATAAACTGAATAACTTTTTAAGCCATTTACAGGTATTTCTAAACTATTAAAAATATGAAGCACGGCAACAGTGACAAATGTTGCTAGGTAAAACCAAATAGCAACATATAGGTGGCGTTGACGACGCTTGAGTATAGTGCCTATAAGGTTAACACCGAAAGCTACCCATATTAAAGCAATGGCAATATCAAAAGGCCACTCTAACTCTGCATATTCTTTTGATGTGGTATAACCCAATGGTAAAGTAATTGCAGCACCTACGATAAGCAATTGCCAAGCCCAAAAATTAAAGTTACTCAGAAAGTCACTAAACATTCTAGCTTTAAGCAAGCGTTGCGTGGAGTAATAGACTCCGGCAAAAATAGCGTTACCTACAAATGCAAAAATAACGGCATTGGTATGCAATGGTCTTAAACGACCGAAGCTTAACCACGATATACCATCCGTCATGTTTGGGAATAAAAACATAAATGCTAGAATGAGTCCCACTAGCATTCCAACAACTCCCCAAAGTATAGTTGCATAGAGGAATTTTTTAACGACTTTGTTATCGTAATAAAATTGTTGAATTTCCATAGTTAGTGTAATTGATTTATTTAGTGTTTGTATTTTTTGTTTTTACCAATTCATCCTCAAAAAGCATACGAACAGATGGTGTGTAACTGTCATCGTATTGCCCAGATTTTACAGCAAAAACAAATACTGCAAAGAATACAATAGCAACAATAATGCTAACAGCAAGTAAAATGTATATAACGCTCATACCTATTTGAAGTTATGGTTCAAAAATACAGTTGAACCTTTTTTAAAAACATGATATTTATCATGTAGAACTCATTTTTATATTATTTCAATTTGTTTCCCAAAATAGTTGTAGCAACTGTTGTAAATACCACAATACTTATAGAGCTTAAAGGCATTAAAATTGCAGCAACTACAGGTGCAAGTTGACCTGTAACCGCAAAATAGAGCCCTATTATGTTATAAATAAACGATAATACAAAGCTCCATTTTATGATTTTAATGGCTGCTTTTGAAGCTCTTATGTATGTGTATAATTCCTTAAATTTTGAAGCATCCAAAATCCCATCACAGGCTGGTGAAAAAACATTTACATCTTCAGAAATAACTAAACCAACATCACTTTGTGCTAAGGCTCCGGCATCATTTAAGCCGTCACCAATCATTAAAACTTTTGCACCTTCGTTTTGATGGTACTTTATATACTCAAGCTTATCTTTTGGCTTTTGGTTAAAAATGAGTTTTGTTTTTGATGGTAATAATTTTCTTAGGTTTTCACGCTCACCTTCATTATCACCAGATAGAATGACTAAATCATAATACTGCTTAAGTTGATTAAATAATTTTGAAACTCCTTTTCTATAACTATTATAGAAGGTGAATTTTCCTTTATAAATATTACTACTACTAATATGAACAGTCGTGTTTAATAGGGTTGTTTTTTCTGTATTTCCAACAAAATTAGCAGAGCCTATTTTCAGGTTTGTGTCTTTGTGTTTTGCGGTGATACCTTGACCAATATATTCTTCAAATTCGTCTAAGCATACAATAGCGTTGGTTTTTAAAATGTCATACAAGGTCCGACTTAAAGGATGATTAGAACCGCGAAGTGAGTTCGTTAAAACTACGGATTCTTCATCTGTGAGCATTTTACCATTATATTCAGCAGTACTTGTTTTATTGGAAGTTATGGTTCCTGTTTTATCAAAAATTATGGTATCTATTTGCGCCAATTGTTCAATCACAGATGCATTCTTAATATAGAATTTAAACTTGCCAAAAATCCGTAAGAGATTACCAAAAGTAAATGGTGCCGATAATGCTATGGCGCATGGGCATGCAATTATTAATACTGCAGTAAACACATTTATGGCTTTGCTAGAATCATGTAATAACCAATACCCAGTTGCTATAAATGCTATTGTTAATATAGCTATTGTAAAGTGTTTACTTATGCTATTGGTGATATTAGTAAAGCCATCTTCTTTATTTTTATTAAATATATCATTGCTCCAAAGTTGTGTCAGGTAACTTTGTTCTACTGATTTTAAGGCTTCCAATTCTATTACCCCAGTCGTTTGTTTTCCGCCAGCAAATAATTTAGCACCAGATTGTTTAGTTACTGTTTGTGATTCTCCAGTGACAAAACTATAATCTATTTTGGCACGACCATTAATTAGGATGCCGTCCATAGGGATTAACTCTTCATTTCGGATAAGAATTCGGTCTCCCTTTTTTATATCGTAGACCTGAATGCTTTGCTCATCCCCTTCCTTATTAATTTTAGTTACTGCGATAGGAAAATACGATTTGTAGTCACGTTCAAAAGATAGGAAGTCGTAAGTCTTTTGCTGAAAATATTTCCCAACCAAAAGAAAAAATACCAAACCGGCTAGACTATCGAAAAAACCTGAGCCAAAATCAAAAGCGATTTCAATAGAGCTTCTAATAAATAAGACTGAAATTCCTAAGGCAATAGGAACATCAATATTTAGTATTTTGGCTCTAAGTCCCTTGTATGCTGAAATAAAATAGTCTTGAGCAGAATAGAAAACTACAGGTAGCGACAAAGCAAACATCAACCACCTAAACAAATGTTTGTATTGCTCAAGCCAAAACTCATTTACCTCAAAATACTCGGGGAATGAGAGAAACATAATATTTCCAAACCCAAAGCCAGCTACACCAAGTTTATAAATTAAAGATCTATTGATCAATTTTTCACTAGATTTAAAATCGTCTAAACTAATGTAGGGCTCGTAGCCAATTTGACTTAATAATGTAACAACAGATTTTAAATCAGTAGTCTGTGATTTATAAGTAACTCTTACTGTTTTTTTACCGAAATTTACTTGTGAGGCACTAATGTTAGGATTTAATTTATTCAAGTTTTCCAGAATCCATATGCACGAGCTACAATGAATATGTGGAATATACAGCGTTGCAATTTCGATGGTTTCGCTTCTAAACTCTGTTAATTTATCAATGATGTTTTCTTGAGATAGAAAATCGTATTTACTTAGAATTTCTTTAGGAATGGCACCTGGTGAGTTTTGTAAATCATAATAGCAGGTCAAATCATTTTCGCTAAATATTTCGAATACAGTTTTACAGCCATTGCAACAAAATGATTTGTTTTGAAATTCTATTGGGCTTTTACCACAGTCATCACCGCAATGAAAACAATTATTGCCTGTCATTAACTTACTTTTTTATCATACCAGACGCAAAGATTCAATTTTCTTAAGCCAAAAAATATGATAAAAATCATGTTAAATCATTATATTTGATTAATCACTAAAATCAATAGGTATGGGTAAATGTGAGTCTTGTATTGTAAAAGAATTTAATTCCTTAAAAGCTTTGACAAGAGACGAACTTATGAGAGTTTCGGCTTGTAAAACAGGAAAAACATTTGAAAAAGGGCGTATTATTTTTGAAGAAGGGGACACCATTAATGGGGTTTACTGTGTAAAAGATGGGGTTTGTAAGTTAACTAAGCTCAGCGAAAATGGTAAAGAGCAAGTTGTAAAACTCATAGTTAAAGGTGGTCTTTTGGGAAAACGTTCTTTGGTCACTAATGAGACGGCTAGTTTAACGGCAACCGCCCTTACAGAAATGGAAATGTGTTTTATTCCAAAAGCTGAAATCATTACAGATTTGCAAAAGAATCCAAACTTTACGCTTGATGTGTTGCAGAAAATGACAGAAGATTTAAAAGAATCTGAACATTCTATAGTAAACATGGCACAAAAGCCAGTAAAAAAGAGAATGGCCGAAGCATTACTTTACATTCATGATAATTTTGGAGTTGATGATGAAGGGTACTTATTAATTGTATTGTCTAGAGAAGATTATGCTAGCATTGTAGGAACGGCGACAGAATCAGCCATACGTATTTTATCTCAGTTTAAAAAAGAAGGTTTTATTAGTACTTCTGGAAAGCGTATAAAAATTGAAAATCCTAATGCCCTTAAGTGGGTAGATTAAGACTAAAAATTTTATTAAAAAAGATATCAAGGATGAAGATTTTGTTATTTGTGAAATTGGGGGAACAGTAGGCGACATTGAAAGTTTGCCATTTTTAGAGGCCATTAGACAGTTTTCTATCGATGTAGGATCTAACAGGTCCTTATTTGTTCATTTAACTTTAGTGCCATACATGAAAGCATCGGATGAAATTAAAACAAAACCTACTCAGCATTCTGTTAAAGAGCTGAGAGCGCTAGGCATACAACCAAATATAATTATATGCAGGTGTGAAAGACCAAT
>ENA-OUOG01005007-OUOG01005007.1-marine-metagenome-genome-assembly--contig:-NODE-5007-length-11021-cov-4.880117_pt1 | contig 11021 bp, 4 predicted proteins | sample MGYA00248635_ERZ508505 | MGnify/ENA primary metagenome ERZ508505 (study PRJEB26176, sample SAMN06267871) | marine metagenome | isolation source: Saanich Inlet, British Columbia, Canada | place: Pacific...
GTGGAATTGGTAGACACGTTGGACTTAAAATCCAATGAACATTAGTTCGTACGGGTTCAAGTCCCGTCTTCAGTACAGATAAAAAGCTCAATCGAAAGATTGGGCTTTTTTTATTGCTCTTTTGTTATAAAAGAACCCATACAAGATTGTTGTGAATTGTACAAGAAGCCCTTGTTTGTAGTATTTATAAACTTTTTGCTACCTTAACAAAAAATTTCTCCATACCATCATGTGTTCAAAAAAAATAGTCACCAAAATTGTATTTTGTCTAGTCTATTTACTTAATCTGATAAGTGTTTATAGTCAAGAGTATCCTCCAATAGAAAGATTTACGCCACAAGATTATAAAGCTGATGAACAAAATTGGTCTATAAGTCAAGGGTCCCATGAAAATATATATGTTGCTAATAACAAGGGATTGTTAGAGTATAATGGTGCACGTTGGAATCTTTACACATTAGATAATCAAAGTATTATAAGGTCTGTAGCTGTCATCAATGATTTAGTCTATACAGGTAGTTATATGGATTTTGGCTTTTGGAGAAGAAATAATTTTGGCAACTTAATTTATGAATCTATTTCAGATAACTTAAATGAAGGTTTGGTAGAGGATGAGGAATTTTGGAATATAATCCCATTTGGAGAATTTGTGTTATTCCAATCTTTAGACCGTATTTACATTTATGATACCTCAAAAAAATCATTCAGAATTATTGAGTCTAATACATCAATAATCAAGGCATTTAGTGTTGATGAAACTATATACTTTCAGGAAAATGACATTGGCGTTTCTAAAATTCAAAACGGAAAAGCAGTTCTGATTAGTGATGAGAAATTATTTAAAGAGGAAGAAATAGTAAATATTTTTAATAATGACAACAAATTACTAATACAAACTCGAGAAAGCGGGTTTTATGAGTTTGATGATTCAGGTATAAGAAAATGGGATATAACTTCCAATGCTCTTTTGTCGACTGTAAGCGTATACAATAGTATAAGATTACGTAATGGTAATTTTATTTTGGGAACTATATCTAATGGTGTTATTAAGTTAGACGTCAATGGAAATGTTCTTTTTCAAATGAATAAAAATTCCGGCTTGTCTAATAATACAGTTCTTTCGGCTTTTCAAGATATTTCAGGAAATATCTGGATGGGTTTAGATGATGGGATTAATGTACTTAACCTTAATTCTCCTTTTAAAGTTTATATTGATAATCAGGGTTATTTAGGCACTGTTTATGCTTCTGAGAGGACTGAAGAGTATTTATATCTAGGAACAAATCAAGGATTATTTTATAGATCAATAAATAGCTCGGATAAATTTAAACTAATACCTAAAACTGAAGGTCAAGTATGGTTCTTAAAACATATTAATGGCACTTTATTTTGTGGGCACGATAAAGGAAGTTTTGAGATAAAGGATAATAAGGCTATTCAAGTTTCTAGAGAAGAAGGCACATGGATAATCAAGCCTATTAAAGGAATGCCTAATCTACTTATAAAAGGGAATTATAACGGTTTAAGTGTTATTGAAAAGTCTCCTGATGGTATATGGAAACTCAGAAATATAGTTACAGGATTTGATATTTCTTCTAGATATTTTGAGTTCATAAGTGATTCTGAAATTTTAGTTAGTCATGAATATAAAGGAGTTTATAAGCTTAAACTCGATGCTGATTTTTTAAAAGTTATAAGTTCAAAAAAACTTGATATAGACAAAGGAATAGGTTCTAGTATAATCAATTATAAAGACAATATATTATATGCTTACGAGGATGGAATATTTTCATATGATGATAAAACAGAAACATTCAAAAAAGATGAATTATTTGCATCATTCTATAATTCATCAAATTATATATCAGGTAAGTTAATTTATGATGACGCTAAAGACAAATTATGGGGTTTCAATGAAGACCAGTTGATATATTTAGAAACAGGGAAGGTTACAGAAAAACCGATAACTAATACTATTGATTTACCAAATGATTCAAGAAAAAGCAAGCCTAGTTTTGAGAATATTTTGTCTCTAGATAAAAACGCTTTCTTGTTAGGTACTACCGATGGTTATTTGGTTATAGATACGGATAAGTTTGTTGAAAAAGAGCATATTATATCAATAAATAGCGCTGCATATTCGATGTTAAAACAAGATTTTCAACCAATGGATATTTTAGCAAAACCAAAATTAAAAAACAAACAAAACAACTTAAGTTTTACGTACAGTGTCTCTGATTTTGTTAAGCTATCTCCTTCATTATATCAATATAGATTAGATGGTATTTATGATTATTGGAGCGAATGGTCACCAAAATCAAGTGTTTTATTTGAGAATCTACCATACGGTGAATATACTTTTAAAGTTCGAGCAAAAGTAGGTAGTAATTTGTCTTCTAACACTGCAGCACTCAATTTCACAATTCAAAAACCTTGGTATCTTAGTCCTATTGCAATAATGGGCTACGTCTTTTTGTTTATTATCATAGCTTCAACAATTCAGTATTTAAATAGATTGTATTACAAAAAGCAGAAGAAATCTTTGTTATCTGCAAAAGAAAAAGAGTTAGAAATAAAAGAACTTGAGAACCAAAGGCAGATTATCGAGTTTAAGAACAAAAGTTTGCAGCAAGATATTGAAAATAAAAATCGAGAACTCGGTTTATCTACTATGACGCTTATAAGAAAAAATGAGTTTTTAGGTACACTAAAGAAAGAGTTAAATACTATAAATAAAGGCAAAGAACTTGATAAGATTATTAAGATCATAGATAAAAATATAAATAATACCGAGGATTGGAAATTTTTCGAGGAGGCATTTAATAATGCCGATAAAGATTTTTTAAAGAAGATAAAAAAGAAGCATTCAGTATTAACGCCAAATGATTTAAAATTATGTGCATATCTTAGACTAAATCTATCATCAAAAGAAATAGCACCACTGCTTAATATATCTCACCGAAGTGTAGAAGTAAAAAGATACCGTTTAAGAAAAAAGATGGAATTACCTCATGAAACTAGCTTAACAAATTATATTTTAGAAATATAATTCAATAACATTTTCATTTTAAACTACAACATTACCTATACTAAGCTTCTTTAGAGCTTTAATTTACCGTAAATTACATTTCATAAATATTTGTTAATAAAGTACTTGTGAGTTTTGTTTAGCTTTTTCGTAATTTTAACCAACAAATTATAAGATGTATGTTTTTTATTGTGGTCATATTTATCATAATCGCAATAATTTCATATAAATTTGAGAATATCGTCATTAATAATAAATTATAACTAACACAAATACAATGAAGAAAATAATTTTTAGATTATTTCTAGTAGTAATTACAAGCTGCTCATACGCACAAGTTTCACAAATTTCTGTCAGCAAGGCTAATGATGGAATGAAATTGATTGTAGATGGAAATGATTTTATGATCAATGGAATGAATTGGGATTATATTCCTATTGGTAGTAATTACAGTTACAGTTTATGGGAACAACCAGATAATATAATTAAAGCTGCACTTGATGCAGAAATGGGTTTGCTTCAAAATATGGGTGTAAATGCAATAAGACAATATACTGGTATCCAGCCTAAATGGGTAACATACATATATGAAAAATATGGTATTTATACAATGCTTAACCATTCATTCGGAAGATACGGTCTTACACTAGATGGTGTTTGGACACCAGTTACGGACTACAGAGACCCATCAACACAAAAATTATTAATGTCAGAAGTTACTGCTTTAGCAGAGGAGTTTAAAAATACACCCGGATTATTAATGTTTCTGTTAGGTAACGAAAACAACTATGGTCTTTTTTGGGCAGGTGCAGAAACAGAAGACTTTCCTGATGAAGAGGATAAAAAGCGAGAAGTTGGTGAAAAACGAGGAAGACCTATGTATAGGCTAATGAACGAAGCTGCAATTAAAATGAAGTCTATAAATGATAAACGCCCTATAGCTATATGTAATGGAGATGTATTATTTATTGATATCGTAGCAGAAGAATGTAAAGACATCGATGTGTTTGGCACCAACATGTATCGTGGTGTTAACTTTACTGATGCTTTTACAACAGTAAAGGAAAAGTTAGATATGCCAATAATGATGACAGAATTTGGTGCAGACGCATTCAACGCTCTAAGTAATTCTGAAGATCAAAAATCTCAAGCATTTTATATGGTTAACAACTGGAAAGATATTTATGAAAATGCCGCAGGATTAGGTAAAGCTCAAAATGCTATTGGAGGTTTTACTTTTCAATTTAGCGATGGTTGGTGGAAAATCGGTCAAACAAAAAACTTAGACGTTCATGATAATGATGCGACTTGGTCCAATGGTGGTTATTACTTAGATATTGAGAACGGGTCAAATAATATGAATGAGGAGTGGTTTGGTATATGTGCTAAAGGGCCAAATGATGAAAGAGGACTTTATACATTATATCCGAGAGCAGCCTACTATACACTTAAAGAAGCTCATCTTTTGAATCCTTACAATGAAGGTGTTGATCTAAATTTTATTGAAAATTACTTCAAGAATATTAATTTAATGGATGCCGTTTTACGTGCAAGAGGTGATAAAGCCGCTCTAGGTGGTAGTGATACAGAAAAGTTAAGTATTAGTAGACTAGCTATGCAGTTTACAACCTTTAATACAGGTGGTAATTTAATCACAACTCCAGACAGCCCAGACCCAGCATCCACATCTTTTCCTGATCAATTAGGATTTGATCATATGCAATCATACTTTATAGGTATCGAGGGTAAACCAGCATCAAACATGCGAGCAAATGTAGATTTTAACATATTAGGTAGAGTTGCATCAAATCCAATTGATGAAATATTTTATGAAAATAGAGGTCGATCAATTAGTGTTAACTCACCTGAAGGAGAAGTCACTTTAGCAGACAATAATAGAGTGTCAGTATACAAAGCAGAATTTGAATGGAATGCCAAAGAATTTGATTTAAGAGGTTTTTATAGAACAGGACATTACCATTGGGGATACGAAGGTGATTTTTTTGGTTTATATCCAGAGGCTAATTATGGACCTAATTTAGATATTTATAATGGTGAAATATTTGGAACTGAAATAGATGGTAAAGGCGCTTTTGAAGGTTTAAAAGCAGCGATAGGACCACAGCTCTGGTGGGGTGCAAACCCAACCATGTTATTTAAATACCAGAAACAAATTGGAAAATTTGATGTTACAGGAATATACCATAGAGATTTTGAAACAGAAATTCAAATTGATCCTGTTACAGGACAACGTGTTTTAGATGCTAATCAATTGCGAAGTGGTATCATTCCAGCATTTCCAACGGAAAGAGCTACACTATCCATACAAAGAGATTTTGGTAAGTTTGATGTTAAGATTGGTGGAATATGGGCAGGAAGCCCACTCAATGGATCAACGTATCAAGATGTAACAGGTACTCCAGGTAATTATATTGTTTACAATGATAAGATTCAATCTTCAGACAATTGGGGAGGGAAAGTTAAAATCGAGTATTCAGGTGGAAGATTTCTTTGGTATGGACAAGCTTCTTACATGGGCTTGGTAGCTAATGGTGGTGCTGACCAAACACAAACATTTACAGGTTGGAGGTTGAAAGACTCAGGGAGTAGTAATCAAGTAAATGCACTATCAGGTTTCACATATTTAATGGGTGATTTTCAGATCGCTCCGAACTTCATGTATCAGAAACCTCTTGTAGCTGCAATGCCAAATGACGTTCAAGGACCAGGAAGGCTCAGGAATGTAATTGATGATCCCTTTGCAGTAAGAAATGGTAATCGTGAGACTTACGGTTATGAAATGCTATTAACATATGACCCAACGCCCGGTACATGGATGTACGAATGGAATAATGATAAAGCTGAAGATGCTAAATTTGCAGCAAACTTAGGTTTTACTTACCGTCGACTCCCAACAACAACAGATGCACACATAGGTTTCTTGGCAAATAGACAATTTTTTGCTTTCCCACAGTCAGCACCTGCTGAAGATTTATGGGAGATTAACTCTAGAATGGTTTCCAAACTAAATAACGATACAGGTGTAATAGGAAACTTTTATTATGGTAACGGACAGGCAAATGGTGATAGTGATAGATTAATTAAACGTTTCGGTGGAGATATAAGGGCTATCCATAAAAAAATGATGATTCAAACCCATGTTAAGGTAAACGATTGGGGACCATTTGATTATCACAGAGATTTTAACCTTACTTTTCCTTTACAATTGATGGTAGATCTTTCAACAAATATTAGTAAACCCGATTGGTTTTTGTTACCAAGCACTAGAATTGGAATAAGAGGAACCTGGAGATCATTAAATGAATTTTCACCAAGATATGGGCCTAATTTTGTTCCTCCTAATACTTTTCCGCCAATACCACCAGTAAGCAGTGTAGGATTTGACAACGGTCAAGAATGGGAAATAAGAACTTATGTGCATATTAACATTGGAAAATAAAATTTAAAAATTTAAAAATGAAAAACAAAAAATTTAATTTTACAAAACTTATACTCTTTTCAGTGGCTATTTCTACAGCCGTTGTGAGTTGTGAGAGAGACTTATCAGAAGATGCAGTATTTGCAACTAACTCTAATACAGGAGAAATTTTCACTGATGCTCCAGTAGAACTTGGATCAGATTTTTATTTTCCTTTTTTAGGTTCAAAACCAACAGCGTGGTCTGTAGATAATAACGAAGGTTACGAGAGTTCAGCATCAATGAGAATAGATGTTCCAAACGCAAATGATCCTGAAGGAAATTACGCTGGTGCAATTTTTAGAGTTGAAGGCCAAGGTCGTGATTTGAGTGGATATAATGCTCTTACATTCTGGGGTAAAGCTTCTCAAGGTGTTAACATAGGAGAACTTGGTTTCGGTTTAGATTTTATTGAAGATAAATACCAAGCAGCCATTTCAAACACAAGTTTTGGAACAAGTTGGACTAAATATATTATCCCAATACCAGATGCATCAAAACTTTTTGATGAGCGAGGTTTGTTTTGGTATTCTGCTGGAACTCAAGAAACAGGAGGTTTTGGATATACGTTTTGGATCGATGATCTAAAGTTTGAAAATTTAGGAACTTTAGGAAATCCAAGACCTGAAATATATAATGGTGAGGATCCTATCTCTCAAGCTTTTTTGGGTAATTCTGGTGTGTTAGATACACCTAGGGTGATATTTAATTTGCCTTCAGGTATGAATCAAACAGTCAGTACATCACCAAGTTATTTTGATTGGTCCTCTTCAGAACCTAGTATTGTAGAAATTAGAGATTCTGGAACAATTCAAATGTTATCCAGCGGTACATCTGTGATAACAGCTACCATGGCCGGTGTTCAGGCTACAGGGTCCGTAACCATTGAGGTTGTGGGCGAATTTGTTTTTGCTCCAACACCAACAAGAGACCCAGCTGATGTAATATCTATTTTTTCTGACGTTTACGATGATGTTCCGGTTGAGTTTTACAATGGATATTGGCAGCCTTTTCAGACAACTTTATCAGACGATTTTGCAATTAACGGCGATAATATTTTAAACTACACAAATTTTAATTTTGTAGGCAATCAGTTTCGAGAACCTACTATAGACATAACAGAAAACTCTAATTTGCATATTAATATGTTAATTCCTGGCGAAATACCACCAAATCTTGATTTCTTAATATCTATAATAAATTTTGATGTAGACGGTGTAGAAAACGGAAGACAACAAGTGTTTTTTAATAGTTCAGATTTTATAGCGGATACATGGAGTACTTTGGAGATTCCAATAACCTTATCCAACAAAGATGGTCTAGGACTGTTGATTTACGAAAACGTTAATGGTTCTTCATTGTCAAATTTCTATTTAGATAATATATATTTCTACTAATGTTAATAATTAAATAAAAAAACATGAAAAATAACAACATTAGAATCAAAGACTTTAAAGCTATAATTATTTTTGTTTATGTACTGTTAATGTCTAGTTGTAACACAGATGAGACACAGACAGTCGCAACTTTTGATAATTTAGTTATAAATGAAGAGTTTAGTACTGACGGAAACCTTGATTCGTCTCTATGGAATATAGAAACAGGAGACGGTACTGCTCAGGGTATCCCTGGCTGGGGTAACAATGAGTTAGAGTATTATACTGATAGAACCGAAAATCTTTCAGTAGAGAACGGTTATTTATTAATCACTGCTAGACAAGAAAGTTTTAATGGGTCTTCGTACACATCAGCAAGAATCCAAACTAAAAATAAATTTCAAGCTCAATTTGGACGTTTTGAAGCACGAATGAGATTACCAAATGGCCAAGGTATGTGGCCAGCATTTTGGTTATTAGGAGATGACAATAATGGAACTGAAATTTGGCCTAATATTGGCGAAATTGATATCATGGAAAATAGAGGGCAACAACCAACTACTATAAGTGGTGCCGTCCATGGACCTGGTTATTCAGGAGGTAATTCAATAAATAAAGAATTTAATTTCTCTGACTCTCGTGTTGATACAGATTTTCATGTATATGGTGTTGAATGGGGAGAAAATTACATCAACTATTATGTAGATGATGTGCTTTACAACCAAATAACACCAGAGGATGTAACTGGTGAGTGGGTTTTTAATGACAGATCATTTTACATTATCATCAATTTAGCTGTTGGTGGAGATTTTGTAGGAAATCCAAATTCTGAAACATTATTTCCACAAACTATGTTAATCGATTACGTAAAAGTATATCAACAATAATTATAAATAAAAAATAATCTAAATGCCATGAAGAATATTATAAGAGTATTAAATAGTATTACCATACTTGCCCTTATGTTTGTTTTAGTAGGGTGCGATGAAGAGGATGTTGTATTGCCAGAATTAACTGCTGGTTTCACATATACTATAAACCAAGATACAGGAACGGTTTCGTTCATAAATACATCTACAAATGCCGATTCATATGAATGGGATCTAGCTTACGGTCCAAATTCAACACTAATAAATCCAATAAGAACATACCCGTCTGGGACATATACTGTTGTATTAACTGCAACAAATGTTGCAGGAGCTTCTGATACTTTTGAAGATACCTTTACAATAGCTATACCTGAAGAAATAGCCTTACCTATAACTTTTGACAACCCATTAGTAAGCTATGATGCTACTGTATTTAATGGTACTTCATTTCAAATAGTTGAAAATCCAGATGCTACAGGTGCAAATCCAACGGTTTCAAATGTTGGGCAAATTATAAACATTGGCGCTGCTTTTGAAGGATTCTTCTTCGAGTTAGGTCAACCTTTAGATTTATCAACTGATAAAACAGTAAAGGCATTATTCTGGTCTACCACACCAGTTAATATTCTTTTAAAATTAGAAAATGGAACTGCCGGAGACGTCGAAGTAATTGCTAGTCACTTGGGTGCTGGATGGGAAGAAATATATTTCACATTTGATTCAGCCGCAAACTACTCAACGATAACATTTTTTGTAGATGGACCTGGTACTACAGCTGGTACGTTTTATATAGATGAGATTTCTCAAATTAATACTGCTGATGTACCATGTACTGAGACTGCATTAGGATTCCCAATTGATTTTGATTGTGAAACTATTGATTACGCTACAAAAATTGTAGGTAATGTAAGTTTTACGGTTGTTGATAATCCAGAATTATCCGGTATTAATGCAGACCCTACTAAAGTAGGTCAGATTACTAATGTAGGTGATAATTTTGAAAATGCGTTTTTTAATTTAGATGTGCCCATTGATTTTTCTGTAGATCAAGGTGTTAGTGTAAAAATATTTTCTAACCAATCTCTACCAATTTTACTAAAGTTCGAGGACGGTACTGAAGCTAATGTAGAAGATAATCAAACACACATGGGTACAGGTTGGGAAGAATTAACCTTTACATTAAACTCAACAGGTTCTTATAATGATATGGTACTTTTTGTAGCATTTAATCAAACCGATGTTGGTACTTTTTATGTTGATGATTTTACTCAAGTTCTAGGTAATACAGGTCCAGCGTGTGTACCAGAGACTGAAGAATCTACTGCAGCAGCAGATCTAAATATTACTTTTCAAACAGATTCGCCTTCAGTTATTGAAGATAATGTAGCATTCTCTTACATTGACAATCCAGATGCATCTGGAGAAAATACGTCTTGTAGAGTCGGACAAGTAACAAGATTTAATGCTTCTCCTTTTGATAATCTTCAAATAGATTTAGCAGATAAACTAGATTTTAATACCTCTGAAGGTATGAAAATGAAAGTATGGTCACCAGTAGCAAATGCACCAATTCTATTAAAACTAGAAGAAATTGGTAACTCTGGAAATTTTGTTGAAATAGCACAAAATACAGGAGCTGCAAATACATGGTCGGAATTAACTTTTGATTTCCCTGCTACTGCAACACCGCAGTTTGATAAATTGGTTATTTTCTTTAACTTTAATGTTGCTGATGGAAGTACTTATTTCTTTGATGATTTAATGGTATACGGAACTCCAGGCGGCGGCGGTGGAGGCGGTGGCGGATCGTGCCCAGCACCTCCAGCGGGTGATTTTATTGCAGACGGAGATTTTGAGTCTAATACTGGATGTTGGTTACTATTTGACAGTAATACCAGCAATGGTGGTACAACAACAATATCTACAACAGTAAGTAGTGGAGGTGGCAGTAACTCTGGTCAAATTGAAACATCTCCTTTTGGAAATCCTGGATTAAAGCAAGAAAGATTTGGAGTAGGTTCGATATTACCCAATACTAATTATATACTTAATTTTGATATAAAATCCGATGTAGATAACCCACTAGATGGAGCGGCTTTTCAAGCATTTACATTTTCTGAACCTGCTGATGGTTCCGGTCTTCCAGCAACCCAACATATTCTTGTTACAGGAGATACAAATGTATCAACAAGTTGGACATCTAGAACATATACTTTTACAACAGGCGCTAATGTAGATGGTGGACTTTCTTTGTTATTTGAACTTGTTTG
>ENA-OUOG01005008-OUOG01005008.1-marine-metagenome-genome-assembly--contig:-NODE-5008-length-11019-cov-14.423963_pt1 | contig 11019 bp, 9 predicted proteins | sample MGYA00248635_ERZ508505 | MGnify/ENA primary metagenome ERZ508505 (study PRJEB26176, sample SAMN06267871) | marine metagenome | isolation source: Saanich Inlet, British Columbia, Canada | place: Pacific...
GACGTGGTCACCAATCTCTTTGTGGCCAATACCCATACGCCGCTGTTGTTCTTCACGACAGACGGGATGGCCTATAAGCTCAAGACATGGCGCCTGCCGCAGGGCAGCCGCACCTCCAAGGGCAAGGCCATCGTCAATATCCTGCCCATTCCCACGGGTGTCAGCATCGCGGCGATCATGCCCGTTGACCGCCCCGAAGAACATTGGGACGAATTGCAGATCGTCTTTGCCACCTCGGCAGGTGATGTGCGCCGCAACCAGCTCTCCGATTTCACCAATGTGAAATCCAACGGCAAAATCGCGATGAAACTGCCTGAAACGGGCGATGTCAGCCTCGTGAATGCGCGGATTTGTACCGAAGAGGATGACGTGATGCTGGTCACGGATTCGGGCCGTGCGATCCGCTTCCGCACCACTGATGTGCGTGTCTTCAAGGGCCGCGATTCCACCGGTGTGCGCGGTATCCGCCTCTCTGGCGATGATACCGTGGTCTCCATGGCCGTGATCCGCCATTTCGATGCCACAGCCGAGGACCGCGCCGCCTATCTCAAGCAACGCCGCATGATGGCAGGCGCGCCTGAGGATGAGGGCGACGAGGATGAGGACGCCACAGCCGCAGGACCGCTCTCCAGCGAGACCTTCAATGCGATGTCCGAGGCCGAGGATCTGATCCTGACGATCACCGCCAAAGGCTCGGGCAAGCTCTCCTCCAGCCATGACTACCCCGTCAGGGGCCGTGGCGGCATGGGCGTGGCAGCCATGGATAAGGCCATGCGCGGCGGCGCACTGGTGGCCTGCTTCCCCGTCGAGACCTCAGATCAGGTCATGTTGGCAACCTCTACAGGCCAATCCATCCGCGTTCCTGTTGAAGGCATTTCCTTCCGCTCGCGAAGCGCAGGTGGCGTGAAGGTGTTCAACACCAGCGGGGCCGAAACTGTGGTCTCGGTGGCTTGGATCGCAGATCAAGGCGATGAGGCCGCGGAGGGCGATGCCGCAGCGGGCGACGGGGCCGAGGCCCAATCCCCAGCAGAATAAGGGCGATGGGGCATCCATATGTGTGAATGCCCCATCTTTGACATGAACTTGTCCGTATAGCGCCTTACTATTGAACGATATTTTTCAAATTTTTTCCACATGATTGCCATATTGTGACGAGATAGTGTTCGCACTGGGACAAGAACGGGGGCGTTCTTGCGGCATTGGTTTGACACCGATGTCTGCCGTGCATGGAGTGCATATTTTGCAACGCTCGACACCCGATGTCGTCACACTTGGCGCAACCGCGCAGAACCTTCTGCGCATGATCATCGCATCCTATTTTATCGCCCTCGCTTTGGGTTTGATTTCAGGCTCCACCTTATCCCCTGTCTTGGCAGGGGTCATGTCCAAGCCGCTGGCCAGTTTGCTGTCTTCGCTCATTATATTCGGTCTGGCCTCTCTGGTGATCTTCGGGGTTCATTCGCGGCCCGCCGCCCTTCTTTTGGGGTTGATCACCTTGGCAGGCAGCTTTGCAACGCTGTATGCTTTCGGTGTTTCGGAAAATTTGGGCGCGCTCTGGCGCGATCTGGTTTTGGTGGCCGCTTTGGTTCTGACCTATTCCGAGAATGCAATCCGCGACCGCCACAAACGCCGCCTGATCCGCCAAAAGGTTGTGCCCCGCCGCGTTGCCCCGAAATCCAGTACCAAGGCCGCGCTCCGTGGTGTTGCAAAACACGCAGTCGCGCCGCTCCACCTCAATCAGACTTGGGTTCTTGAGGAACATGACGATCTGGTTGAGAATATCTTCGAGGAAAACGGCGTCCACGCCTAACCGCACCCGCTTCTACAAATATGTGTCTGCACCTTGGAGATTTACGCTCCACGCTCCGGTTGGCTTTCCGCCACCGGAGCTTTTTCTTACCCCCTCGCCCGTTAACCCTTTGTAAAGTTTAATATTCAATTAACCATAAGCCTATGGGAGACCACGCGGAACAGATCCCAATTCAACAATAGGTGTCACCATGATCCGCGCTTTCTCCCTCGCTTTTTGCGTTCTTCTTGCCACCAGCCCGATGGCTTTGTCGCAATCCTTGGGGCTTGGCGCGGGCTTTGTCGAACTCGGCCAAACCGAGCCAGAGCATGGCGAGGCAAGGCAAAGCGGCCGCATCTTGATGGATTTCACCATCTCAGCCCATCACGGGATCGAGGCAAGCGCCGCGCTTGAGGAGACCCCCCTTGGCACAACAGGCACCCTGACAGGTGTCGCCTATATGCGCCCCACCAATGGTCTGCGCTACGGCCTGTTTGGCAGCCTCTCCGATCTCGACGGAGAAGCGGCCAGTTGGGGCTATGTCGGGGCGGCAGGGATTTGGGCCCTCTCCGACAGGCTGAGCCTTGGGGCCCATGGGGCAATCGGGCGGCGTGTCACGGGGCCACGCGCGGGCGGTCGCCTGATCGAGCCTGACACTTTGATGGGAGGGATCGATCTGAGCGCCGCGCTTAGCGATAACCTGATCGCCAGCGCAGCCCTCTCGGTCGCGGAATTCGATGAATGGCGGTTCCGCGCCACAGCCTCGGAACTCCGCGCGGGCCTGACCTATCATGTGCCGCGCACGCCGTTGGGGCTGGAGGCCAGCGTGATCCATGACCGCCTTGATGGCCCCAATGGCGCACCCGCCGAAACCCGTTTGCGCCTTGGCCTCTTCATCCAATTCGGCCCCCGCCCCAGCCAAGCCGAAATGCGCCCTTTCCAGCTGTCGGACCCGATTGCGCAACTGGTGCGGCGCGGCATGTAACGGCTCTCCCCGCTTTGCACCCTTTCCCTAAGCGCCCCTTTGTCCTACATCCCCCTTCATGACACAGGAACTCCATATCATCGGCGGCGGAATGGCCGGATCAGAGGCCGCTTGGCAGGCCGCAAATGCAGGTATCAAGGTCGTCATCCACGAGATGCGCCCCAAGATCGGCACCTTCGCGCATCAAAGCGGCGATCTGGCCGAGATGGTCTGCTCCAACTCCTTCCGCTCGGATGATGACGAGCAGAACGCGGTTGGCCTGCTGCATTGGGAAATGCGTCAGGCAGGCGGTTTGATCATGGAAATGGCCGATCAGCATCGCCTGCCCGCAGGCGGGGCCTTGGCCGTGGATCGCGAATTGTTTGCCCAAGGCGTGACAGCCCGCATTCAGGCCCATCCCAATATCACCATTTCAGGCGAGGAAATCCCCGCCCTGCCCGAGCATGGCCATTGGATCGTGGCCACAGGCCCGCTGACCTCGGGCAATCTGGCCCAAGCCATCGCGGATGAGGCAGGTCAGGAAAGCCTCGCCTTTTTCGACGCCATCGCCCCGATCATTTATGCCGATACAATCGATATGTCGCGCGCATGGATGCAGTCGCGCTATGACAAGGGCGAGACAGAAGAAGAGCGCACGGCTTATCTCAACTGCCCGATGGATAAAGACCAATACGAGGCTTTTATCGACGCCCTTCTAAGCGCTGAAAAGACCGAGTTCAAACCGGGCGAAACCGCCGGCTATTTCGACGGATGCCTGCCCATTGAGGTCATGGCCGAACGCGGCCGCGAGACCCTGCGCCATGGGCCGATGAAACCCGTCGGACTGACCAATCCGCATCAGCCAGACGTCAAGGCTTGGGCGGTCGTGCAGTTGCGCCGCGACAACAAGCTTGGCACCTTGTTCAATATCGTGGGCTTCCAGACCAAGATGAAATACGCCGCGCAAAAAGAGGTGCTGCGCATGATCCCGGGGCTGGAAAATGCCAGCTTCGCACGGCTTGGCGGCATTCACCGCAACACCTTTATCAACTCGCCCACGCTGCTGGATGAACAGATGCGCCTGCGCTCCAAACCGCATCTGCGCTTTGCAGGCCAGATCACGGGCGTGGAGGGATATGTGGAATCTGCGGCTATGGGCCTTTTGGCTGGTCGTCTGGCCACAGCCGAGATCACAGGCAGCACTTTGCCCCCCGTGCCCAACACCACCGCTATGGGCGCATTGGTCACCCATATTACGGGCGGGGCCGAGGCGAAAACCTTCCAACCGATGAATGTGAATTTCGGCCTCTTCCCCCCTCTGGAGGGGATGAAAGGCGGGCGGCGGGGGCGCAAGGACCGCTACAAAGCCTATACCGACCGCGCCAAGGCGGCTTGGCTTGACTGGCTCAGCCATGCCAAAAGGGATGCAGCCTGAAACAATGGGGGGCTAGCTGCGGGTGATGCGCTTTCGAACACGGTTTGCCCCCTCTCCCACGGGTCCTTTGCATCTGGGCCATGCCTATTCAGCGATAACAGCCCATGACATGGCCCGCGCTGCAAATGGCCAATTCCTGCTGCGCATCGATGATATCGACACAAGCCGCGCCCGCCCCGAATGGGAGGCGCTGATCGCCCAAGACCTCGCTTGGCTGGGGCTGACATCGGACGGCGCACCGCCGCGCCGCCAATCCGAGCATCTGCCCGAATACCGCGCGGCCATCGCACGCCTCAGCGCAGATGGCCTCACCTATCCCTGCCGCTGCAACCGCCGCGATATCGAGGCCGCCGCCTCCGCCCCGCAAGAAGGCGCGCCCACCCATGGCCCCGATGGCCGCATCTATCCCGGCACCTGCCGCAACCGCCCCATGTCGGATTGGGCGCAAGGCGATGCCATCCGCCTTGATCTGCGCCGCGCGCTCACCGCGCCCCTTCCAAGCTTTACGGAAACAGGCCCCAAACATCACGGCCAGCATGACCTGACCCAAGATATCTTGCTCACCCATATCGGGGATCCGGTGCTGGCCCGCCCGCATATGGCCGCCTCCTATCATCTCAGCGTGGTGATAGATGATGCCGCACAGGATATAACCCATGTGATCCGCGGCGCTGATCTGTTCGAGGCGACATATCTACAGGTCTTTCTGCAAGCCCTGCTTGGCCTCAAAACTCCCATCTACCACCATCACGATCTGGTCCGCGACGACAAAGGCAAAAGGCTGGCCAAACGCGATGACGCGCGCGCCATCTCAACCTATCGCGATGCAGGCACCACCCCAGACGCCATCCGCAAGATGGTCGGGCTCTAATCGCTTAATCTTTGCTTGAAAAATACTTCCGCCGGAGGCGCGTTAACCCTCAGGCGCCATCAATTCCACTTCCTCACCATCCCGCACGGCTGTGTAGAAACATACACGGCGATTGGTATGGCAGGCAGGCCCTGTCTGGCGCACCTGCACCAAAAGGCAATCACGGTCGCAATCAAGGCGCATCTCGACCAGTTCCTGCACATGGCCCGAACTTTCGCCCTTCACCCAGAAACTCTGGCGTGAGCGGCTCCAATAGGTCACCCGCCCCGTTTCAAGCGTTTTGGCAATGGCCTGCGCATTCATCCATGCCAGCATCAAAACCTCGCCCGTCTCCGCCTCCTGCGCGATCACGGGAAGCAGCCCATTGGCATCAAATGTCAGGTTTGTCGGATCAAAGCGCATGGCCCACCTCTTTGCAAAATGCACAGCACGCGCTACCTATAGCGGGTCGGACGAAAAGGCAAAGACATGACGGCAGATGCAGACCTGATCAAGCTCTATTCACAGCGCATTTTGGCGCTGGCCGCAGATATGCCGTTTGCAGATCGGCTGGAGGCCCCTCAGGCCAGTGTCAAGAAACGTGCGCCGATTTGCGGCTCGACAGTGATTGTCGACCTTGATCTGGAAAATGGAAAAATCAGCCGCTTCGGTCAGGATGTGAAGGCTTGCGCGCTTGGTCAGGCCTCAGCGGCGGTGATGGCGCAAAACATCATTGGCCGTAGCCGTGCCGAGGTGGAAACCGCGCGCGACCAATTGCGCGCGATGCTGAAAGAGGAAGGCCCGCTGCCCGAGGCCCCGTTTGAGGGCTATGAGGTGCTGGAGCCCGCGCGCGAATATCGCAACCGCCATGCCTCAATCATGTTGGCGCTAGAGGCAACGGCACAAGCCATGGCCGAGGCCGAACAGGCCAGCTCCTGCGCCTGAAGCGCGTCGCGCAACTCTTTACACAGAAACAAAAAAACCGCCGCTCATCCGGGGCAGGATGGCGGCGGAGTATGCGTGTCAGATAGGTCCGGAGCCATGAGGCAATTTGGGATATGCCGCCTAGCAAATGGGGAAAACCTCCCCCGTGGGACAGAGCATGGCGGCATAACACGGATCCGGACAGGGACCGCAGGCAGTAAACAGTTAGAGCATTCCAGGAAGATAGAGCATGCCCATGGTCAAAACGGCCAAGGACAGCACGCCTGCCACATCCGACAGGATGGTGTCATGCGAGCGGGTCAGGATGGTTTTGATCTCATTAAACATCGGGCAACTCCTTCTTCGGTGTTGACCCTTTGTTCTCACACTGGAAACGAAATGTAAAGAACTTTATGAGAACAAAAGCGAACAAAATGGAACAGCCTGATCTTGGAGGGACGAAAACATCAGCAAATCAACGCCGAAAGGATGGGCCGCTAGCCAACTGAAATCAGCCGGATGGCTTTGTCCTGCTCCATCAACCACAGCAAAACCCGCGCCGCCCGCCCCCGTGGTGAGGTCAGCTCTGGGTCTAAGGCCATCAAGGCGCGTGCATCGGTTTGGGCCATAGCCATCAGGGCCGTTTGGCTTTCCAGATCGGCCACCTTGAACCGTGGCAGGCCCGATTGCGCTGTGCCGATCAGATCACCCGCGCCCCGAATGGCGAGGTCTTCCTCGGAAATGCGGAACCCGTCTTCGGTCTCGCGCATAACCATCAAACGGCGTTTGGCGGTCTCTCCCAAGGGGCTGCGATACATCAACAGGCAGGTCGATTCCGCCGCGCCCCGCCCCACACGGCCACGCAATTGGTGCAATTGCGCCAAGCCAAACAGCTCGGCCTGTTCAATCACCATGATCGAGGCATTGGGCACATCCACCCCCACTTCGATCACCGTTGTAGCAACCAGAACCCGCGTGCGCCCTTGCGCAAAATCCTCCATCGCGGCCTGTTTTTCGGCCACGCCCAATTGTCCATGGACAAGGCCCACAACCCCGTCACCCAAAGCCGCGCGCAACAATTTGAAACGCTCCTCGGCAGCGGTGGCTTCATAAACCTCGGATTCCTCGACCAAGGGGCAGACCCAATAGGCCTGCCGCCCCTCCTCCACCGCTTCGCGCAGATGCTGGACAACTTCATCCATCTTGGCCGTCGAGATCAGCGCGGTTTTCACAGGTGTGCGTCCAGGTGGTTTTTCATCCAACACGCTCACATCCATATCGCCATATTGCGCAAGGCTGAGCGTGCGCGGGATCGGTGTCGCTGTCATCACCAAGACATCAGCCGCCGCCCCTTTCTGGCCAAGCAGAATGCGTTGGCGCACCCCGAAACGGTGCTGCTCATCCACAATCGCCAGACGCAACTGCGCAAATTCCACATCATCCTGAAACACCGCATGGGTGCCCACCAGAATATGGATATCACCGCGTTTGAGCGCGTCGAGCTTTGCTGCGCGCTCACGCCCCTTATCGGCCCCTGTTAGCACCTCAATGACCACGCCCGCCTCTTCGGCCAGCGGTTTAAGGTTTTGGTAATGTTGACCTGCAAGGATGGAGGTCGGTGCCATCATCACGCCTTGCCCGCCCGCCTCCACCGCAATCAGCAGCGCCATCAAGGCTACAAGGGTTTTCCCCGCGCCCACATCGCCCTGCAACAGGCGGTTCATGCGCAGGGGCGTGGCCATATCGGTCGCGATTTCGTCAATCACGCGCGTTTGTGCGCCTGTGGGCGCATAGGGCAAAGCCGCCAGAACCTTGCGGCGCAAATGGCCATCGCCCTCACTCACCAGCCCCTTTTTGCGTTTGACCGAAGCGCGCGCCAAAGCCAGCGTCAATTGATGGGCCAGTAATTCATCATAGGCGATGCGTTCGCGCGATTTGGAACTGCGCGACAGATCTTGCGGGCCTTCGGGGTGATGCGCCTCAGCCAGCGCCGCCTGCCAATCGGGCCATTCCTTGCGGCGCTTCAACTCGGGGTCGATCCATTCGGGCAAAGGCGGGGCCAAATCCAGCGCCGAGGCCATGGCCTTGGCCATCCCCTTTTGCGTCACACCCGCTGTCAGCGGATAGATCGGCTCAAACGCAGGAATATCACCCGCATCCTCAGGGGGCAGGACATGATCGGGATGGGCCATCTGGGCCACCGCATCGAATAATTCCACCCGCCCCGACACAACCCTGCGACTGCCCGTTGGCAGAATTTTCTCAAGGTAATCGCCGCGCGCATGGAAAAACACCAATTGGAACGAGGTCTGCGCATCCTCCACCTCGATGCGGTAAGGTCCCCGCCCTGAGGGCTTGCGATGCCGCCCGACCGTGACCTCAACTGTGGCAACACCAGGCAGAAGCACATCACGGATCGAGGCTTTGCGCGCGCGGTCCGTGCCGCCCGCCGGTAAGGTTAATAAAAGGTCTTTGGGTGTCTCGACATGCAGGCCCGCATAGTTTTTCGCCGTCTTCGGCCCGACGCCATCCAGCGTTTCCAACCCCGCGAAAAGCGGGAAGAGTATTTCGGGCCGACCGCGCTCAGGCATCTCCGATCAACGCAAGCCATGCGTCCTCATCCATGGTCTCGATCCCCAATTCCGCAGCTTTCTTAGCCTTGGACCCCGCGCCAGGCCCCGCAATCAAGATATCGGTTTTCGCCGAAACGCTGCCCGCCACTTTCGCCCCCAACCCTTCCGCACGGGCCTTGGCCTCGGCGCGGGTCATTTTCTCAAGCGTGCCTGTGAAAACAACGGTTTTTCCTGCGACGGGGCTGGTTGCAGAGCGCATCTCAGGCGCTTGGATGTCGAGATGGGCCACCAATCGGTTGATCGATCCGCGCTCGGCCTCTTGCGACAAGGTCGTGGTCAGGGCTTGCGCCACGGTATCCCCGATCCCGTCAATGCCTGTGATTTCAGACCAAGCGGGGCTTTCCGCAAGGGCCGCTTTGCGCAATTTCGGATCAACCGCCCGCGTGACAGGCTCGGTATTTGCTTGATCAACAGTCTCGGCCAAACTCTCCCAACTCATGAAATGGCGCGCCAGATCATTTGAGGCCACCTCGCCCACATGGCGGATACCGAGCGCGAAAATCATCCGCCCCAATGCTATTTTCCGTTTATCATCAATCGCTTGAAATAGGTTTTCAGCACTTTTATCGCCCCAGCCTTCGCGGTTTTTCAATTGCTGAAGGCCGCTGCCAAACCGTGTGCGGAGGGTGAAAATATCGGCAGGTTCCTTGATCCAGCCATCGCGGTAGAATTGCTCAACCTGTTTTGCACCCAAACCTTCGATGTCAAAAGCCGCGCGCGAGACAAAATGCTTGAGCTTTTCCACCGCCTGCGCGGGGCAAATCAGCCCGCCTATGCAACGGCGCACCGCATCGCCTTGCTCGCGCAATGCCTCCGATCCGCATTCAGGGCAAAGGGTCGGAAAGCTGAAACGCTCCGCATCGCTCGGTCGTTTGGACAGATCAAGATCAGCAATTTTGGGGATCACATCGCCCGCGCGGTAAACCTGCACCCAGTCGCCGATGCGAATATCCTTGCCCCCTCGGATCTCCTCACCCGTATTGGCGCGCCCTGCGATATAATCTTCATTATGCAAGGTGGCGTTCGACACAACCACGCCCCCCACAGTGACGGGGGCCAGACGCGCCACAGGCGAAAGCGCGCCCGTGCGGCCGACCTGAATGTCGATCGCTTCCAGCCGTGTCCAGGCCAATTCGGCTGGGAACTTATGCGCAATCGCCCATCTCGGCGTGGTCGAGCGCATCCCGAGACGCCGTTGAAGCGCCAAATCATCAAGTTTGTAGACCACACCATCAATGTCATACCCCAAGGTCGCGCGCCCCTGCTCGATCATGGCGTAATGGGCCAAAAGCGCATCGGTTGAATTGCAGCGCGTGGTCAAAGGGTTGGTTTGAAACCCGAAATCCGAGAGCCTTGCAATCGCCCCCATCTGGGTCTCGGCCAAGGGTTGGGATAGCTCCCCCCAAGCATAGGCAAAGAATTTCAAAGGGCGCGCGCGCGTGATCTCGCAATCCAATTGCCGCAGCGATCCAGCCGCAGCATTACGTGGATTGGCGAATACCTTGCCGCCACGCGCCTCTTGCCGGCTGTTCAATTCGGCAAAATCGGCATGGCTCATATAAACCTCGCCGCGGACCTCAAGTATATCTGGCGCGCCCGAAATACTTTGCGGGATATCTGCAATCGTTCGGGCATTGGCGGTGACGTTTTCGCCGATGCTGCCATCCCCACGGGTGGCGGCACTAACTAACTTACCGCCCTCATAGCGCAAGGAAAGTGACAACCCATCGATTTTGGGCTCAGCCGTGAAGGCCAAAGCCGTCTTTGCATCAATCCCCAGATAGCGGCGGATATAATCGACGAAATCCTCAACATCTTCCGCAGAAAACGCATTAGAGAGCGACAACATCCTCTCAACATGGGTGATTTTGGCAAACCCATCCGAGGGGCTCGCCCCCACCTGTTCGCTTGGGCTGTCATCACGTTTGAGGTCGGGAAAACGATCCTCAATCAAGGCGTTCTCACGCTTTAGGGCGTCATATTCAGCGTCACTCAGGCTTGGGGCATCATCCCTATGATATTCGGCATTCGCATTTGCGAGCAAAACAGAAAGCTGTGCCAACCGTTGTTTTGCGGCATCCTCATCAAGGGCCGCTACCTTTGCTGCCAAGCCTGCATCTGACATTTTAAATTCCCACGGATGTTCTGCCCTATTGATATGGGCCACCGTGAGAGAGGTCTAGAGAGTCGCCACCGTCAATTGCGCAAGCGAATAGATCAGGGCCAAACATCAGCCCGAAGTTCAAGCAGCCAAGCCTCAGCCAAAGCCACCCATCCGCGAAAATAATTCAACCAAGGTCAAGCCGTCGCGGCAAAATCCGTCTCGGAAAAGGCAGGTTCGGGATCGCGCAACACATAGCCCCGCCCCCAAACCGTCTCGATATGGTTTCCACCACCTGTCGCTTCCGACAGCTTCTTGCGCAA
>ENA-OUOG01005009-OUOG01005009.1-marine-metagenome-genome-assembly--contig:-NODE-5009-length-11019-cov-12.168982_pt1 | contig 11019 bp, 10 predicted proteins | sample MGYA00248635_ERZ508505 | MGnify/ENA primary metagenome ERZ508505 (study PRJEB26176, sample SAMN06267871) | marine metagenome | isolation source: Saanich Inlet, British Columbia, Canada | place: Pacific...
CTGGCGTTTGATATTCAGCTGATCCAGCATGGTTGCCAGCTCAAGCGCCCGTTGCGGATCATCTGTGGTTAGCAAAGACACCCCAAGATCAGATTGCCCGAACCGGCCAGCGGCATTAATACGCGGCCCCAGAATAAAGCCCAGTGATTCGGTATCAGGCGGGCCATTCATCCGGCCAATATCCGCCAGCACCCGCAAACCTGCCCGATTGCGTTTTGCCATAATTTTAAGTCCGGCGCGAACAAACGCCCGATTTAATCCGGTTAGCGGCACCACATCAGCAACCGTGGCCAATGCCACCAGATCAATTGCCGCCATTAAATCCGGTTCGGTTTTGCCATTTGCCGTAAACCAGTCACGCTGGCGCAATTCCCGCACCAGTGCCACCACCAGCATAAACACCACACCGGCCGCCGCCATATAGCCCAGCCCGCTGTCATCATCCAGCCTGTTCGGGTTAACCACCGCAACCGCTGGCGGTAAATCCGTCCCCGGTAAATGGTGATCAATGATAATCACATCCACCCCGGCCGCAACCGTGGCGGCCACCGGTTCATGCGCCGTCACCCCGCAATCCACTGTTACGATCAGCTGACAGCCTTTATCCTTCAGCCCCATCAGTGCTGGCAGATTAGGGCCATAGCCTTCGGTAAAGCGGTGCGGGATATGATAAGACACCGCCAACCCCAGATGTTGCAAACACCGGTAAAGAATAGCCGTTGAGCTAGCCCCATCAACATCATAGTCACCAAAAATGCCAACCGGTTCACCCGCAATCACAGCATCGGCCAGCCGTGCCGCCGCTATATCCATATCAGCTAATTGTGAGGGATCAGGCATCAGATCACGGATTTTCGGATCAAGCCATTGCCCCAGTTCTGCTTTGGTAATGCCGCGTGATGCCAGAATATGCGCGCAAGGTTGCGGCATGGCAGAGGCGTCAACCAATCCATCTTTGATATGTTGCGGCGCTTGCGCGAACACCCAATGCGCACCAGTAGCGGAAAGCGGTATAGCGGCTGAATTTACAGGCGTGGTTGGCTCTGGCATACCCGATCAATCTTGCCCGATGGTCAGGATAACCGGCTCGGCCAGAACCGCTGGCAATTGCGCTAGTTCCGCTGATGCGGCGGCAATCGCTTGTGGTGCCGCTTCGTGAGTGGTCAGAATAACCGGAACGTCACCATTTTCACCATCATCTGAACGGCCGGATTGTAACAGGCTCTCAACAGAAATCGCATGGTCTTTTAAAATGGTCGTGATATCGGCTAACACTCCCGGCCGATCATAAACTTTCAGCCGGATAAAAACACGTTCCGGTTTTTGCGGCGCGGTGCGATGTGGCGCGGCGGCCAGTTGATCCGCCGGCACCCCGAAAAATGGCGATATCCGCCCCAGTGCCAGATCAATAATATCCGCCAATACCGCAGAAGCCGTAGCACCAGCCCCTGCCCCGGGGCCAATAGCCGTCACCGCCCCGATAGGCGTGCCGGTAAAAGTCACCGCATTCAATGGCCCATCAATTTTGGCCAGCTGATTATCCAGCGGCAAAATCACCGGCCGGACACGCATAAGCACCTCACCATCATCATTCTGTTCTGCTTCGGCCAAGAGCCGGATTGTGCATCCCAGATTGCTGGCATTTTCCATATCGGTCATGGTGATTGCCCGCACGCCGGTCATATCAACCGCATCAATAGACGGCGCGGTGCCAAAACCGATGGCGCCAAGCAAGGCCAGTTTATGACCGGCATCAACGCCGTCAATATCAAACCCCGGATCAGCCTCAGCATAGCCAAGCGCTTGTGCTTCTGCCAGAACATCATCAAAATCACGCGCCTGATGCTGCATAGTGGACAGAATATAATTGCAGGTACCATTCAAAATGCCGGTAATGCGCGTGATCTGATTACCGGACAGGCTTTCGCGTAACGTTTTCAGAACCGGTATGCCGCCAGCAACAGAGGCTTCGGCGGCCAGCATAACCCCGGCTTTTTCTGCTTGAACAGCCAGATTATATCCGTGATGCGCTAATAACGCTTTATTCGCAGTGATGACATGTTTGCCATTGGCAATAGCCGCCTGAACCAGATCAAGCGCCACGCCTTCCGAGCCGCCGATAAGCTCAACCACGACATCAACATTATCCATACTGGCCAGCTCAAGCGGGTTATCACAGAACTGGATACCCTGCATGGAAAACCCGCGATCCGTATCAGCGTTACGGGCAGACACCGCTGTCACCATTACCGGCATGCCAGCCTGTTTGGTGAAATGGTTATGATTGGCAATGATTTGCCGCGCGACTTCTGCGCCAACAGTGCCCAGGCCAGCAATGCCCAGTTGTAATGTTTTTGTCATTATTGATCTGTCCTGTCTTTTGTTTTGTTAAGAGAGTCATCATCGCGAGGATGGTTGCGGCCGTCATGAATATCAACGCAGTTATAATCCGCCATATCGATATGGTCAAAGCATGTCACATTAACCCCGAATTCCGATGGATCACTCCGCCGTCTATGATGGGTATAAATACCGCAATTACGGCAAAAATAATGTTCCGCAACAGCCGTATGGAATTGATAGAGCGTTAGCATATCCGCGCCTTTATCGATGCGCAAATCATGTTCGGCAATACCAGCATTAGGCGCCCAGCGGCGGCGACAAAACGAACAATCGCAACGTCTAGCCGTTGTGAAATCCGTATCTGCCGGTACCGATATATGTACCGCACCGCAATGGCATGTGCCTGTCAGTCGTTTATCGCTATCCATGATGGCTACATATTGCCCCTTATCGCACGCGAACGCAATATGACTATTAGCCGCTTCATGCTGTTATTTTATATGGCAAGGCAAAAAAAAGCAGGGCAAATGCCCTGCTTTGATAAAATGGTTTTGATAAATGGTATGTGGCGATTAACGCTTTGAGAACTGGAAGCTCTTACGGGCTTTCGCGCGGCCGTATTTTTTCCGTTCAACAACACGGCTATCACGGGTAAGAAATCCGCCAGCTTTCAGAACTGGGCGAAGCCCCGGTTCAAACCGGATCATCGCGTGGCTAATGCCATGACGAACGGCACCGGCCTGACCAGACAGACCGCCGCCCTTAACCGTAGCAATCACATCAAACTCACCGGTACGTGCGGCGGTTTCAAATGGTTGTGCCAGCATCATCTGCAATACCGGACGTGCGAAATATTCGCTGATATCCTTGCCGTTAATGCTAATCCGGCCAGAACCGCGCTTTAGCCATACACGCGCCGAGGATTCTTTCCGGCGGCCAGTGGCATAGGAACGGCCATGTTCATCAATTCTAGGTTCGGCAACAATGGTGGTTTCGGTTGCTGTTCCTGCATTGGTATCTTTTAATGCTTCTAGCGCGGCCATGCCCTCAGGCTGATCTGCCGGTGCTGAAGCGTTTTCAATCTGGTTTTCATCAGCCATGGTTTATCTCGCTGTATTTTTAGGGTTCATTGCAGCAACATCCAGCTTTTGTGGTTGTTGCGCGGCATGGGGATGCTCATCGCCGGCATAAACATGTAAATGTTTCATGCAAAGACGACCAAGAGGCCCACGCGGGATCATCCGTTCAACGGCTTTGGTAATGACGCGCTCAGGAAACCGGCCATCAAGCAGTTTATCAGCGGTACGGGATTTGATACCGCCCGGATAACCGGTATGCCAGTAATAGGTTTTCTGTGTACGCTTATTGCCTTTAAGCAGGATTTTTTCTGCATTAACAACAATAACATTATCACCACAATCCATATTAGGAGTATAGCTAGGCTTGTGCTTGCCGCGCAGACGCATGGCGATTAATGAGGCTAAACGCCCCAGAACCAGACCTTCTGCATCAACAACGCACCAGTCCTTCTGAATATCGGCCGGAGTAGCCGAGAAGGTTTTGAATTTAGACATGTTAAATCAACCTTATGTGTTAAACTGAAGCGTTTTATAGTCACCAAAACAGCACCTGTCAATGTATTATATTTGCGTATTCCAGATATATTTGTTATTTTTCAATGACTTATAAATACGGTTACATTTTACCACATAAAAGAACAGCATGATACCAGCAAAACAGCCAGAAACGGTCATTGCCCTAGGGGTTAGTTTCAGGCTAAAAATGATTAACAAAACACTGAATTAACAAAACACCGAATTAACAAAACACCGGAACAGACCTGACATGATCGTATTAATTGATAATTATGACAGCTTCACATGGAATCTGTGGCATTTCCTGTCTGATCTGGGGGCTGACGTAAAAACCGTTCGCAACGATGCCCTTGGCGTTGATGACATTATGGCCATGCAACCATCCGGCATTGTGCTTTCCCCGGGGCCGGCCACACCGGATAAAGCCGGCATCTGCATGGATGTGATCCGCCATGCCAGTGGCCAGATTCCTATTCTGGGGGTATGTCTGGGGCATCAGGCCATAGGCGCCGCTTTCGGTGGTCAGATTACCCGCATTGATCCGCCGGTTCATGGCAAATTATCCTTTATCACCCATACTGGCCAGAGCATATTTAGCGGTTGCGATGACCGTTTTGCCGTATCGCGATATCATTCGCTGATCGTAGACGCCGCATCCCTGCCGGATTGTCTGGATGTTATTGCCAGCACTGATGCCGGTATAATCATGGGACTTCAACACAAAACCCATCCTACATTCGGGGTTCAATTTCATCCGGAATCCATTGCTTCTGAAAACGGCTATCGTATTCTTGCCAATTTTTTGCAGAAAACCGGACTTGATAACCCATCCGGCAATGATCACATTGCCACATTAGAATCCCAATTGCTTAACCTGTCGCAAACCCATCCGGAACATATTCATGACTAGTGATCATTCCATGAAAACCCTATTAGGCAAACTGGTTCGCCATCCGCTTACCGATGATGAGATGCAGCAATGTTTTTCTATCATGCTGAATGGCGCGGCAAGTCCGGAACAGATTGCCGGATTTATCAGCGCCCTTGCTACCAGAGGCGAAACCGCAAGTGACGTCATCACCGGCGTGACCGCATTAATGGAACATGCCACCATTATAAAAGCCCCTGATCAAGCCATGGATATTGTTGGCACTGGCGGTGATGGTATAGGCACATGGAATATTTCCACCGCCGCAACATTCGTTGTTGCCGGTGCCGGTTATCCCGTGGCCAAGCATGGCAGTGTGGCGGTATCATCCAAAAGCGGCGCGGCAGAAGTCCTGTCCCAGCTGGGAATTAAACTGGATGCGGATATGATCCATGTTCAAACCGCTTTGAATGATATTGGCGTCTGTTTTCTGATGGCACCGCGTCATCATTCTGTGATGCGGCATGTGGGGCCGGTTCGGGCGGCGCTGGGGTTCCGGTCAATATTCAACATGATAGGGCCATTATCCAATCCGGCATTGGTGAAACGGTTTATGATGGGGGTATTTTCGCGCGATCTGCTTAACCCTTATGCCGATGCCATGCTTGGGCTTGGGGTCACCCATGCGCTTGTGGTTCATGGTTCTGACGGGCTTGACGAAGTCACCACAACAGGGGAAACACATGCCATGCTAATTCGCGATGGCAAGGCGACTGCTATGACTTTGCATCCATCTGATATCGGGTTGCCAGTGGCTAATATTGCTGATCTGGTTGGCGGTACACCTGATGAAAACGCGGCGGCGATGCGCGCCATATTTGCCGGCACGCATAACGCCTATCGCGATATTGTCATTTTTAATGCGGCGGCGGCTATGTTCGGGGCGGGTCATGTGGACAGCCTGACCCGGGCTCGCGATATCGCCGAAACATCCATTGATAGCGGCGCGGCGTTGACCAAACTAGACCAGCTGGCCGCAATAACAAATCGGGAAACAGAATAATGAGTGATGTGCTTAAGCAAATCATTGCCGATAAGGTGATTGAAGTAGCGGCGTTGAAAGCTGATCCGGATAGCCGGTCATTTGCCGCTAAAGCCGCGGACATGCCGCCAGCACGCGGATTTGCCAATGCGTTACGCAAATCATCGGCGCAAGGCTATGGGCTGATCGCTGAGTTCAAACGTGCCTCACCATCACGCGGGCAGATTAATCCGGATGCTGATCCGGCTAATATCGCCCAATCCTATGAAGCGGGCGGGGCTACCTGTTTGTCTGTACTCACCGACCATAAATATTTTGGCGGCCATATTGATGATATGATAGCCGCCAAATCAGCAACGCTGATGCCGGTGCTACGCAAGGATTTCATGATTGATCCCATTCAAATCATAGAAGCCAGAGCATGTGGCGCTGATTGCATTCTGCTGATCATGTCAGCGCTTAGTGATAGCCATGCCGCAGAGCTGGAATCATGCGCAATAGAATATGGGCTGGATGTATTAATCGAAACACATGATGGCGAAGAAATTGAACGTGCGCTGAATTTGCAATCCCCCATGATCGGGATCAATAACCGTAATTTGCGGACAATGACAACTGATCTGGCCACCGGTGAGGATTTGATGACCTTGATACCGGATGACCGGATTGCCATTGCCGAAAGCGGATTAAAATCCAGCGATGATCTGGCACGCATGGCCAGAGCTGGCGCCAGATGCTTTCTGATTGGTGAGTTTTTGATGGAACAGGACGATATCGCCCCATCGGTTAGCGGTCTGTTATCCTATCCGGTTCCAGCCAACTGGAAAGACATGACATGAGCAAGGGTATAAACCATCTGACCCATTTTGATGATAACGGCCAGCCGCATATGGTGGATGTAACCGATAAAGCCGCGACCAGCCGGACAGCCATTGCCGAGGGGTTTATCACCATGGCCGCCAATACGTTGCAACTGATCCGCGACAAAGGCCACAAAAAAGGCGACGTATTGAGCATTGCGCAACTGGCCGGTATTATGGCGGCAAAGAAAACCGATGCGCTGATCCCGTTATGCCATCCGCTAGCATTGAGCCATGTATCGGTCACGCTGGCAGTTATGGATGATCGGGTTCATATCACGGCCGAATGCCGTTTGACTGGCCAGACAGGGGTGGAGATGGAAGCATTAACCGCTGTTTCTGTTGCCGCGCTTACGGTTTATGACATGGTAAAGGCGGTTGATAAATCCATGGTGATCGGCGGTATTCGTCTGCTTGAAAAATCCGGCGGCAGATCAGGGCATTTCAAGGCAACTCAAGGCCGATGAATACACCGCTTATCCCTGTTCATGATGCTGTCAGCCGAATTATCGATGCCATGCCGGTTATGGCCGGTGAGCGCGTGGATTTATATCAGGCAAATGGCCGTATTCTGGCAGAAGATATGCATGCTTTGCTCACTAATCCACCTGCTGATCAATCTGCTATGGATGGATTTGCCGTTAGCCATCATGATCTGGCTGAAACGCCGGTTGCGTTACGTCTGATTGGGGAAAGCGCGGCAGGGCACCCGTGGCCGCATGCGCTGGCATCCGGAACAGCAATCCGGATTTCTACCGGTGCCAATTTACCCGATGGCGCAGACACCATTATTATTCAGGAAAACACGCAACTGGCCACTGATCCGGATAATGCTGATCCGGATAATGCTGATCAGATGTCTGTTGTGATACTGGACAATGGAAAACCGGGGCGTTTTATCCGCCGAAAAGGGCAGGATTTTTACAAAGGTGATGTGCTGGTTCGTGCTGGCACCAAACTGGATGGACGTATGATCGGATTGCTGGCGGCGGGCGGCCATCATACATTAATCACCCGCAAAAAGCCGGTTATTGTCATTGGTTCCACCGGAAGCGAGCTGATTGAGCCGGGGCAACAGCCTGTTGATGCGGCACATCCGGCACAGATCATGTCAAGCAACACCGTCATGATTGCCAATATGGTTACGGATATGGGCGGGCATGCCATTACCCTACCCCCGATTGCTGACCAGAATGACGCGCTTGAAACCGCGCTATCAGGCATAACGGATGCGGATTTGCTAATCCTTACCGGCGGCGCATCTGTTGGCCGGCATGATCTGGTTTCTGCCAGAATGAAAAACAGGGATACGCTTAATTTCTGGCGCATTGCCATGCGGCCGGGCAAACCGATGATTTTTGGCCAGATGGATATTGCATCTGGTTTAATTCCGTTTCTGGGGTTGCCGGGCAATCCGGTTTCGTCTGGCGTATGCACGCTGATTTTTGTTCGTGCCGCCATTGATGCCATGCTTGGCCTATCCACCGGTATCATGACGCGCAAGGCGGTTCTTGCGGCGACCATCCCGGAAAATGACGAACGGGAAGAATATATGCGCGGCATGATCAGCCATGACGCCATGATCGGGCAGGATATTTTTACTCCTCTATCATCACAGGATAGCGGCAAATTGATGGACTTTGCCCATGCCAACGCATTAATGATCCGGCCAGCACATGCCGCGGTCATGAATACCGGTGATCTGGTTGATGTGATCATACTCAAATAGTAAGCATGGTCAGCAATAACGGTTAACGTAAATCATCCCTATCATGCGATAGGTAAGTTGCTTGACTTATTGTACAAAACATGAACAAATAGTGATCATAGAGGCATCATATAACATTTATATGCAGGCGCGTTTAGCGGAGAAACACATGCTGACCAAAAAACAACGTGATATGCTAACACTCATCATTCACCATGTTGAAGAATATGGCATTGCCCCCAGTTTTGAAGAATTATGCGCGGCCGCCGGTTTAAAATCCAAATCCGGCATCCACCGGCTTATGTCTGCCCTCGAAGAACGCGGCTATATTGCGCGTTTGCATAATCGTGCGCGGGCGGTTGATATTCTGCGCCATCCTGACGGGTCTGCTTATGTGCAATCAGCGGCTATGGCTTCAATTCCTGATGCATCCTTAGCGCCAGCACCGGAAAATACCGGCGCTGTTATTGATATCCCCTTATTGGGAAAAATTGCCGCCGGAACGCCGATTGCCGCGATATCCGATCAATCAAATACTATGCCTATCCCCGAACATATGCTTGGACGCGGCGAATATTTTGCGCTCATCATTGAGGGCGATTCCATGATTGACGCTGGCATTATGGATGGCGATACGGTGATAATAGAAAAAGGCGACACCGCACAAAATGGCGATATTGTTGTTGCCTTACTGGAAGAAGACAACGAAGCAACCTTAAAACGTCTGCGCCGGAAATCATACAGCATCGCGCTTGAACCAGCTAACAGCAAATATGAAACGCGTATCTTTGGCCCTGATCAGGTAAAAATTCAGGGCACATTAAAAGGACTTATCCGGCAATATTAACCGAGTGGATCATAATATCTGACGATTGATCCTCACCTTCATCAAACTGGCCTTTTGCTGGCTTGCTGTAAATAAGAACGCCGCCTTGCCGGATCAGATCATTGCGATCAAATAACGGACTACCATCCCGACATGGATAACTGGCATTGACCAGAGCAAGCACAACATCAGCGGTCTGGCACGCTATGGTTAAATCTGCCCGCGCCCACACCATCGCAAATATCTGACCATTGGCTGTGGTGATATAGCAACTGTCTTTATAGCAAAATACATCTGCTTTATTGTTCTGATCTATGTGTTCTGCTTTTTTCAGATAATCCCTGACATAGATTAATTCCGACCGGCCAAACGGTTGCGCTAATATCTGGGCGGTAAAGCCTTTTGTTTTGGTGGTGCTGGTTAACACATATCCATCCGCGCTCATCACTGCCAGTACAGGTTTACCATAATTCACCACCATACCGGCCACCGGACGGGGATCATTCCACCATAATCCCAAAGCTACCATAAACACAATCACACTTGCCGCGCGCCATAACCCCGATGCAATGCCAAGAATAATCATGGCAACGGCCAGCAAAACCGTCACCGTTCCAGATGGCGGAAATACCGCCAGTCTTGCCCCATCCAGTGATGAAATATATTCTGCCGCGTAAGATAAGCTGATAATACCGGCATTCATCACATAAAGCGGCAAGGTTTCTGCCCCGAAAACCGATAGCACCATTGCCGCCACACCCATTGGCATAATGATTAATCCCATTAATGGCATGCCAATCATATTTGCGGCCACCGACCATGATGTAGTGATGCCAAAATGATAGAGCGCAAATGGCATGGATGCGAAGGATGCGATCAGCGATGACATAGCAATCGCCATAAAATACCGCCAGAGCCGAATAAACCATGGGCGCGGCCGGGGCACATGATGGGTTAGCCATAAATTCCACGCCACAACAAGCGCAAATACAGCGGAAAACGACATCTGGAAAGCCGGGCCAAACAGGCTGGATGGTGCTGATAGCAATATGATAATCGCCGCCACCGCCACATGATGCAGAGTAATGCCCCGGCGGGACATATAAACCGCAATCAAAGCCAGCCCAAGCATGATGAATGCGCGTAACGCACTAACAGGAATACCGGCAAAAATCAGATAGAACAGACATAGCGGCAAGGCAGTGATGGCGGCCACGCGAAACCCTGATACATGACTGGAAAAGACCGGATTTAATCCCATGATCACCCGCACCAGCCCCATAATAATGCCGCAAACCAGCATCATATGTAGCCCGGAAATAGCTAGTAAATGTGCCAATCCGGCACCGCGCCATGCTTCTCTTAATTCTGCCGGAATAGATGCCCGTAACCCCGGCAATAAAGCCGACGCAATAGGCGCCGCCCATTCGGTATCCATAACAGCATAAAGATTTTCCTGAAATCCCCGCCGCATACGGGCAAACCGGTATGTGCCGTGATCATCTATCGCATGCACCGACCGGACAAAACCACCGGCAACAATATTCTGGCGCAGAGCATGTTCTGTAAAATCAAACCCGCCGGGCAGCAATTGCGGCAAAAGCGGCTGAAAACTTGCCTCCGCCGTAATATGATATCCGGGATAGAGCGCCTCTATATTTTCTGGCACAATCAGCCTGACCAGATGGGTGGATGCGATTGCATATAATGGGTCTTCAGGGGCAATCCGCGCCTTGATCTGCTGGCGGTTAGTTCTGTATCGCTGGCTTTCGGTAAT
>ENA-OUOG01005013-OUOG01005013.1-marine-metagenome-genome-assembly--contig:-NODE-5013-length-11015-cov-5.123971_pt1 | contig 11015 bp, 10 predicted proteins | sample MGYA00248635_ERZ508505 | MGnify/ENA primary metagenome ERZ508505 (study PRJEB26176, sample SAMN06267871) | marine metagenome | isolation source: Saanich Inlet, British Columbia, Canada | place: Pacific...
TTTCCGCCGTGAAGCTTTGAAACGAGCGGCTCCTTATTACGGCGAATGATGACCAGCACCAAAACCATAAAACTCAGAAAACCCAATACTGTCAAAATTTGGGATAATGAAACACCTTCGGCGGCCATCGTGCACTCCTTGCCATAATCTAATGACTAAAAGGCAAAAAGCGTGCCATCCCATAGCACGCCGCGAAGATATTGCTTAACGTAATGTTTTTATTGTATTTTTAAGACTGCCAAGTGAACAAAAACCCAGGTCTATTAAAAATACTCCGTCTATTGTCAATTTACCGACAAACGGACTTTAGGCTTAAACAGTCTCAACACGTTTTTCGGGGTCAACCACTTCTGAGAAGCGAATACCAAAACGTTCGCCGACCATAACAATCTCACCACGCGCGATAATCGTACCATTTACAAGAATGTCGAGTGGATCACCAGCGAGACGGTCAAGTTCAATAACTGAGCCTTCACTTAACCGCAATAAATCGCGAATTTTAATTTCAGCATTACCAACAACAACAGTTAAGTTAACATCGATATTCTCAAGAACACGGAGGTTTTCAACGCCAATGCGGTCATTGCGTTCAGGCTTTCCTGTTGGCGCTGCAGCCGCTTCCTCTGGGCTTTGAGCTTCTTGATTTTCATCAGTCATAACGACTTCCTTCTCTTTAAACTTCTTGGTTTAAGCGATGGGTTAGGCTGACCGCTGATTGCCCAGCAACCTCACCCATTTCACCGCCATAAAAGCGCTTATTCTCGAGGAACAACTCAACACTATCCGTCAGAGTGATTGGAATGACATCGCCAGCCTTTAAATAGATAAGCTTATTCAATGGCACAACAGGACTACCCAAACGGGCGTCCAAACTCAGAGGTATTCCGAGAACGGCTTTCTCTATCTTCTCACGCCAAGTAGCGTCATCATCAATAATATCCGAGCGCACACGCGAACGAAGCTGCGAGGCAATGGGTTTAAGCGTCTGCAATGGATAAATAATATCGAATGTCGCAGGATCTAACTTGGGCAGTTGAACAACAAATGAACAAATAATGACCATGTCCGACCCTTCCACAAAAGAAGCAAATTGAGGATTTACCTCGCGTCCTTGTGGAATTATTGAAATCTTAGTTAGATCCGACCAAGATTTCTCCAAGGTTTGATTGAGACCGTCGACGACAATTTCAATCATTCTCTCTTCGGTCGCCGTAAACTCTTGTTTCTTATTCTTACTGTTTTTGACAAGCTCAAGATTGCCACCATAATAAGAATTAGTAAGAACAGATATAAAGTTAGGACTATGAACCATGAGCAATGAACCGCGCAGCTCTTCAATACGCGCCGTAGACAAGCTCATAAAACTATCAATCCCACTACAATAATCATCAAAAGATTTTACTTCTGGCGGGAAAGAAGAAATACGCGGCGGAATACGCAGCATTGGCAAGAAAATAGACCGCGCAAGCCGAGCAAATCGTTCATTTATCATCCGAAGCGCATAATAGTCACCCAAAACTGATAGATCGTCCGACCCGAAAGAAAAGGAACGAACAATCTCAGAATCAGCCAAATCAATGCCTGAGCTTGCAGAACTACTTTCCTGCAAGCCCTCAATGAGTGCATTGACTTCGTCAGATGAAAGTTTACGCGATGCGGACACTAAATTCTCCAGTCACTCAGATACTTATGAATGTCTACTGCAACACAAATGATGTGAAATGAACACGTTCAACACCGCCAAAACCCTCAAGCTCTTCTAGTCGGGCATTTAACCCGTTCAATATCGCCGTAGAGAGCTTTTCCTTACCTTCGCGACCAGAAATGTCTTGCTCGGTAAATTCACTCATCACTGTCAATATCTCAGAACGCAGAGCAACTTGATGCGTATCAACATTTGCCATTACTTCTTCGTCATATTGTGTTGCGACACCTATGCCTACCTGAAGAAACTTACGTGAATTTTTCAAATTCGTCGTCATATTACCGGTAAATTCATAGTAAGTCGTTACGAATGTTTCAACATCAGGAACGTCTTTAGTCATCTTTTTAGGGATAGGGTTGCCATTCTCATCCAGCTCAACATCTGAAGGTTCTTCTTCAGCCGCAGCATCATCTGCTTCGGGTGATTGCGTGCGAGAACCTTCTTGACGCTCAATAATCTGTTCAACCTCGCTTGAGGGATCGGATGAATTGCCACCAAATAAGAAATAACCGACTCCTAAGCCGATTACGATGAGCAATAAGCCACCAACAGCGGCCAAAAGAATGGGAACTAAGTTACTTTTCTTTTGTTCGTCTTCTGCTTCGTCTGCCATTTTAATTGTTCCTACTATACAAAACCCTATGACCAGCCTTAAGCAGTCATATTAACACTACCTGAATGCACATTCTGTGCCGATTGTAACAAATCCTTTGATGAATCGCTAGCAGAAGCGCGCTTAACACGACCAAAACCTGATTCTTTATCGCCATTTTTATCTCCATTTTGCTGGCGCCCATCATTGCGGCCACCAGAAGATAGAGATTGAAATAAACTTAACCGCAGACCCGCCGCTTCAAACATTTGCTGCAACTTTGCTTCCGCATCGCCAAGAACGTGAGCTGTCAAACTCGACTCGCTTGCCATTTTGATAGATACATCTTCCTGATTAAGACGCATATTTACAATGACTTTTCCAAGAGATTTTGGGGTTAAAATGAGCTCTAAGTCTTGCTCTCCAGAAGCCAGCCCCTTCTCTAGCCTTTGCCCAAGACGTATTTCCCAGTCCTTGCGCATCAAATCTAATATATTGGCATTAGCGTTACCGGCGCTGGCAAGCATAGGCTTAAAGCTTTGCGAAACATCTTGTTGAACAGATTGACCTGAAGGGCTCACACTTGCCATTGTTGTTGAGCTGGTTAAACCTTCACTTCGCTGAACGCTTTGTGCTGACGTTTCTCCACTCGACCTTATTGAGGCTTTCAAATCTGCACCTTTAAGTGCCATTTCATTTTCTAAGAGCCTATTCTCTGATACGCGCACCAAAGTTTTTTGGACAATCAAGTCGCTTTGCATTGCCTTTCCCTCACCAGACTTAGGTGCAGAAACCTCGAAACCATCACTTTTGCGTCGTGTCCTAGGGGCTCCATCATCCTTCTTCTCCGCCATGGGGATAATGCGCTTGAGAACAATAGGCTCATCAACTCCCTGATCAGCATCACCATGCTCTGGCAAGGCGGACCTTGGCACATCTGTTCCACTTGGCTTTAAATTTTGGTTAAGCGTCACATTCTCACGTGCAGCATTTGAGGTGAGCCCTGCCTCTTGGTTAGAACGAAGCAAACCAATATCTTTACGCTCAGTCAATGTTTTGTTGGGCTCTATCCTTAGGGGTTTCTCATCCTTTACAATATTCTCTTCTGTCGTTTTCGCCTCTGCACTTGCAGCCAAAGCAATCGCAATATCGTCATTGTTATCAATCTCAGGCTCTAAAACTGCTTCATCCTGCACGGAGAGGTTTTGCGCAAAATCATCAACCTCTGAGTCTAGAAGAACGTCACCATCAAGCTCAATGAGAGGTATATTTTCCCCTTGTTTATTATCATCTGTTGCATCAAGAACAGGGGTCAGATCTAAATCAACGCCCTCCCCCTCACTTCCAAATCCAGGATCTTCATCAGGGTTTGTCATCTCAATTACAAATGGAGACGCGATTGGGTCCGTCTCACCAAACGTGCCCGACGGCTCTAATATATTGGTTAATTTATCCGGATCTACAGCGGCCGTCGCAATAGGCTGATTTTTTGTATCCGCATCCAAAGAGACCGACATATTCGAAAAAAGACCGGAAAACATGGCATCCCCACCCTCTTCAGATTTCGAATGTCCGTTTTTAGAACCACCACTATCAGCGGTCATAGAGCGCATTTTGGATTGAGAAATCTCTGTCATATAGCTGCCTTGCAATGCACAAATGGGCATTTATCGCCCTGAATAATGCTTCATACTTGCAAGAAAAGTGCCAAGGAATATCTCCCCACCCGGCCCCACATATCAGAACAAGACGGAAAGGATAAAGAGATGATACGCAAGAGATAATCTAAATTAGCGCCAATACTCTTATCTTTACGCCTTACACATTGAATACCCTAATTTTTAGGGCTTCCTCGACCGAGACTGGCAATACCGGCTTCAAATTTATTCTCTTTTTCAAGACGTTTCGACGCTTTGTAAGAATGCGATTTTTCGACAGATTTCTCACGCTTCAAACGCGCTTGCGCGATAGATAAACGTTCTGAAGAGACCTCATTTGACAGGAATTCATGTCTGTTCTTCACCGAAGAGCGCTGATCCATAATCTGCGTCCGGTACCATGCATTTGAGCGCAACTGACCAATATTCTGCTCACCCGTCTGGTCTTGAGTGGCCTGGAGTGCGTCATCTAGTTGTTCTTCTAAAATTTCTGCCTTGGTGATTTCATCCTGAAGAACGTTAACAGCTTTGATTTTACGAGCGATCGCGATCTTCTCTTTTAACGCTATTAGCTCAAATATATTCTTTGTATTGCCTTGGTTCATATTAACCTCCAGCCAAGGCAACTAATTGCGCAACGCTTGAGGCATAATCAGCTTTTTCAAATTCTGGCTGCCTAATATGTTCAACCAATTGAGGCCACATAGAAATAGCGGCATCAAGCTCAGCATCTTGCCCTTGAACATAACCACCCATCAAAATCAATTCGCGATTATCTAAAAACAACGAAATAAGACGCCTAAAGTTTCGAGCTGCAGTGAGGTTTTCTTCTGATGCAATGTCTGACATCACACGCGAAACAGAAGAGGGAATATCAACGGCAGGATAAATACCAAGCTGTGTTTGTTGACGCGACAAGAGGATATGCCCATCGAGAATAGCCCTAGCCGTATCAACAACAGGATCATTCGCATCATCACCATCGGCAAGGACTGTGTAAAATGAGGTAATAGACCCTTGGCCTTTTAAGCCTGTTCCCGAACGCTCAATCAATCGCGGGATAAGAGAAATCACAGATGGTGGATAGCCTTTTGCAGTGGGTTGTTCGCCAAGCGCCAGTCCAATTTCACGCCGCGCATGCGCCACCCGTGTTAAACTATCCATAATAAGCAGGACATTCTTGCCCTTATCACGAAAATACTCGGCAATGGCCGTCGCGCGCTCAGCACCGCGAATGCGCAAGAGGGGGGACCGATCAGCAGGCACAGCTACGATCACCGTCTTCTCTTTAGCTTCGCCAGTTAAAACTGTATTTGCAAAACTCCCGACCTCGCGACCCCGTTCACCAATCAAACCAACAACAACTACATCAGCTTCAGTAAATCGGCTCATCATACCAAGCAAAACCGACTTCCCGACACCCGATCCGGCAATAATACCAAGGCGTTGCCCACGGCCAACAGTCAAAAGGCTATTGATCACCCGCACACCTACATCAAGTGGCTCAGAAACAGGCTGACGCGCTAATGGATTAAGCTCCTTACCAAGCAATGGCCAGTGGTCACTTGTTTGGGGAGCCGGCAATTCGTCAAGCGGATTTCCAAGCGCATCAATTACACGCCCAAGCAAGCCCTCACCAACACCAATTTGAAATCCATCATCGACAAGCCGAACCCGAGCACCAACGCGGATACGAGCACCAACTTCATGCAAAGAGAGGAGGTTTTGGCCTTTCTCAAAGCCAATTACTTCTGCAATGGCAGCCTCATTATTTTCTGTCTCAACAGCACAAAGCGCACCGATCGTTGCCGGAAAACCATCGCACTGCAGAATATTACCATCATAGCGGTTCACCTTACCGCTCAATTCAACCGGACGCTGGAGATCGATCCGGCTAACACGCTCTGACAGATTTTGTGCAAGAAAACTCATTATGCATCATCCATATCGGCTTCATCAGCAGGTATTTGGCTGTCATTTTCTGCGGCTACTGGCAAATCCGCCCCTGACACATCCGATACAGTTTCTATATTGGTTATTGTGTCATCAGAATCTGCTGGAGTTTCCATATGTGCGACAGGCTCAGATAAGAACTCATTTATCACCCGCCCAATCGATTCTAAACTTTCCTTATCTTTGCTCGCAGGGCTTTCGACACGCTTGCTTAAAATATCTTGGATTTCGATAGCACCAGAAACAATGCGCACATCGCCTGGCTGCAGTTTGGCGTCGCCAATAAAATACTCGGGCTGCAAATTATGGTCCGCTAAATTATCCTGAATAAGGCTCAAGTCATTAGGGTTTAATCTGATCGTCATTTGACGATTAGCCTCACCAATTGACTGAACGAAACGTGATATTTTTTCGACAAACGGTTCAGGGTTATCTTCTATTGCATAGCCAGCACGTTCGCTTGCCAAGGCAATAATTTTATCTTCAATCGCTTTATGAATAGTATCATAAGCTTCAGAGTCACTATTTTTAAATGCTGAAATGAGAGCCGTGAGCGCACCAAAAGCTGACCCAAGCTCCTCTTGCATTTCATTTTGCATCGACAATCGTCCTGCGGCAAAGGCTTCATCATAACTCTTTGAATTGGGCTCAGTGGCCGCATCATTTTCATCCAACGCAGCTTCTAAGCCGGAAACGCTTGAATCACTTATCGCATTGGCTGTTATATCGACAGGCATAAAAACGCCGTCAGTTTCATCCTCTGTGTCATCAACATTGTCAAAATCTGTCGCCATAGGCGCAAGAGCTTCATCGTCTATGTTTGTGGTTTCTTGCTCAGCAAGAATAGGGACTGCCTCATCAGATGAAACAACCTTATCTGTTATTTCTTCGCCCTGATCTCGTCCAGAGCTTTGATCAAGAAAGCCATCACGTTGTGCTTTTTCATATGGCGTAAGGGGCGCTTCGCCTTCACTTACGGCAACGTCTACCGCTTTATCAGCCTCTTCACTGATACCAATATCTGATTTATTTTGATCAGGCGTAGAGGAAACCAAGCGTGCGATCTCAACCATGCTTCGCTTTTCAAACGATCCCTTTTTCTTTTCAGGGATTTGCGACGTTTTGCTGTAAACGTTGTTACGCGACGCACGCAAAAGGCTCTCAACTTCTTGATAGCCTAAAGACTTTGTCTTAATGTCCGCAACATCTTGCATTAATTTTTACCCTATAATCGCTTAAACAAAATCATCGCCGCCGCGACCAGCAAGGACGATCGTGCCCTCATCTGACAATCTACGCGCAACATTAATAATAGCTTTCTGGGCTTCTTGAACCTCTGTTAACCGAACTGGGCCCAATGCATCCATCTCATCCATGATATTAGCCGCAGCACGACTTGACATACATGAGAACAGTTTCTCACGAAGCTGATCATCTGCCCCTTTAAGTGCCAAGACTAAGTCTTCCGTATTCACGCTACGTAACAAAACCTGTAGAGATTTCTCATCAGACATGATGAGATTTTCGAAGACAAACATGCTTTCCATGATCGCCTGCATGAGGTCTTTATCATTTTTGCCGATTACTTTCATAATCCGGGCTTCCATGTTTTGTTGGGTGTAGTTCATAATATTACCGGCAGCTTTAACACCACCAACCTGAGAAGCGCGCAGCGAAGTATTCGACTTAAACTTACGCTGCATGACTTCCTCAAGCTCTCGGAGAGCCTCAGGCTGAACCGTTTGCAGTGTTGCAATCCGTTCGATGACTTCTGGTTGAGCATCTTCAGGCAATAACATCAAAACATCAGCACCTAAATCTGACTCCAAATAGGATATGACAAGCGCAATAATTTGTGGATGCTCGTCAACAATGAGTTCGGAAATCGATCTTGCATCCATCCAATCTAGAATTTCAATTGGTCGATCACTGCTCGAAGGCGTAATCCGGCTCAATACAGATTGTGCCTTATCATCACCAAGGGCTTTGGTTAAAACATTACGAATATAGTTACCCGCACCAAGGCCTAGGCTTGTTTGCTCCTTCATGGTTGAAAGAAATTCATCAAGCACGGCATTAACAGCATCTTGACTAAGCCCTTGAACCGAATACATCGCAGCACCCAGATGTTGCACTTCCTTTGGTGTCAGATTCTTCAGAATTTCAGAAGCCTCATCTTCCCCCAACAGCATCATCAAGATGGCCGACTTTTGAGTACCTGTCAGGTTATCATAAGCCGGGTTCTCTTTTTTGCCCTTACCTTCTTCTGCTGTCTCTGCCACGGTTGTCTCCTTAGGTAACGTTCAAACGCTATTAGTTAATTTCTTGACGCATCATTGCTTTAAATACATTGGCGACACGTCCGGCTTCATCTCCAACCATCATACGAATAACCGCAACTTTATCATCATATGTATTCGCTGTATCAAGCATTTCGGCTGAAATTGTTTGCTTCTTAGGCTTGAGCTTGGCTTTAATATCTTCAAGAGACTCGCCCTCACCGACAGCAAATGTTTCCGGATCAGAATCTTCATCGTCAATGCCTTGCATCACATGGCCAGGCGTACCTGTTCCAATTGGCACCAAGATCCGGCTAAGAAGTGGGCGGATAACACCCAAAGTCACAATGGCGAGAATGATAATAGTCGCAAATTGTTTGATAAACTCACTAAACCACTCTTGCTCGTGCCATTGTTGCTTAAATCCTTCAATTTCATTCGCAAATGCTGAGCTTTCAACGGTTAGGTTATCACCGCGGGTTTCATCGATACCAATAACATTACGCACGAGACGTTCAATTTCCTGAATTTTCTCAGGTGGTAATGGCTGCACGGTTGTTTCGCCTGTTTCGGGGTCTACAACATTTTGAGCACTAACTAAGACAGATGCATATACACGATTAATGCGATTATGCGGATCCTGCGTTGTTGAAACGACACGGCTCACTTCATAGTTACGCGTTTCATTTGAAGACCGTGTCACCATCTTTGTATCATCGCCAGATATTGAATCGTTTTGGGTCTGAACGCCAACCTCAAGCTCAGCTTCTGTTGGCGGCTGGTTAGACACAGCACCAGGAATACCAATTGCTTGCCTTTGCGAGCTTTCATCAATTGATTTTTGCTCACTCCGAATAGCGTTTTTGGTTGGATCAACGGTTTCTTCAGTTCGCTCATGACGCGTGAAGTCAATATCAAGATTGACCTGCGCCGTCACATTTCCCGCACCTGTAATAGGCGTAACCAAAGAAATAATACGAGAGCGATAAACACTCTCTAAACGCATGCGATACTCAAGCTGTGTGTCTGAAAGAATGCTATTAGGATCATCAATCGAACGCGACAATAAGTGCCCGTTTTGGTCAACAATTGTCACATTATCTTTTGGTAAACCAGGAATGGAGGAGGAAACCAAGTGAATGATCGCCTGGACTTGTTGACGTCCAAGCATACGCCCATGGGACATTTGAACCATTACCGATGCCGTAGGCTCGGGATTATTGCGAACAAACACGGATTTCTCCGGAATTGCTAAATGCACACGCGCAGCAACAACTGAATCTATTTCGCTGATCGAGCGAGCAAGCTCTACTTCTTGGGACTGTCGCAAACGAACACTTTCCACTGAACGGCTTGTCCCCATTGGCATGTCGTTTAATGCGTCATATCCATCGGCAGCCGAACTCGGCAAACCTTGGGCGGCCAGCATAATGCGCGAGCTATGATAGTCTTGAACAGGAACCAAAACGTCACCTGTTGTTGGATCAATGGCAACATCAACCCCTGAATTTTTAAGCGCATCGACCACGCGAGATTTTTCAGAATCTGGCAGGGAGGCAAAGAGTGTTGTGCGATCTGCCTGTTGTAACATCAAATAAAGGCCTAAACCAGCAAAAGCGAGGACCACAGCGGTAATTGCAGGGAACGAACGCTGAAAGCTTGGCTGCGCCATAAATGTTCTAACCGTAGACAACATATTGCCCGGTGACATGATATCACCACCACTTTTATTGCCCTGAAAAGAACCATTTGTTGTATCGACTGCCTGTGACATTCTAAACCTCTATTTCCTTAAAAATCTAATTAAACTGGCATGTTCATGATGTCTTTATATGCACTCAACACTTTGTTTCGAACATTCAAGACAAGTTGAAAACCAATTGAAGATATTTCTTGTGCGACCATAACCTTCGCCAAATCTGTTTCAGCACCAAGCTCATAAGCTCTTGCTAAACTTGCGCTATTCTGTTGCGCATTAGCTAAGTCTTTAACGGCGCCGCTCATGCGTTCATCAAAGCTTATATCTGAACCTGATTTACCCAGCGCGTCTTGCGCACCCTGAAGAACTTTTTCTGTTAAGGCCGAATGAGTTCCGCCAATTGCTTTAATTGGACCTGTCATAACGCCCCCCTTATCCGTTGACCGCAAGCTTTGTGGCCAGCGCGTTATTATGCATTCGCGTTACGTCGGACGAGTGCATATCTGTAAAAATCTCATTTGCTGTGATCACACCATCAAGTGTAAGAACGAGTGCACGTTGAAGAACATTTTCAAGCTCACGAACGTTCCCTGGCCAGTGATAGCTTAACAAGGCATTTGTGGCGCTTTCATCAAGCCAAGGCCAGGACGCCAGATCTGTTCCAACATGACGACGTAATAAGGCACTGGCGATAGGAATAATATCGTCAATACGCTCAGCCAATGGTGCCGTATTCAGCGGAAACACATTCAAGCGATAAAATAAGTCTTCGCGAAAGTTTCCTTTTTGAATTTCCGATGGCATATCGCGGTTCGTGGTTGCGACAACCCGCACATCGACTTTAATATCTTCATGTGACCCAATTGGTGTCACTGACTTTTCTTGAAGCGCGCGCAACAACTTGGCTTGCAAGGACATAGGCATTTCTGAGATTTCATCGAGCAAAAGTGTACCACCATCAGCAGCCCTAAAAATGCCCTTATTCGCCGTTGAAGCCCCTGTAAAAGCACCCTTCTCATGACCAAATAAAATAGCCTCAAGCATGTTTTCAGGGATTGCCGCACAGTTCACAGCAACAAAAGGTTTGGCTGCACGAGGGGAATTATTGTGAATATACTTGGCTTGAACT
>ENA-OUOG01005014-OUOG01005014.1-marine-metagenome-genome-assembly--contig:-NODE-5014-length-11011-cov-7.585330_pt1 | contig 11011 bp, 3 predicted proteins | sample MGYA00248635_ERZ508505 | MGnify/ENA primary metagenome ERZ508505 (study PRJEB26176, sample SAMN06267871) | marine metagenome | isolation source: Saanich Inlet, British Columbia, Canada | place: Pacific...
CTGATTACTTCTTTTGTTAAATAAAAAAAACCCCACAAGGTTTCCATTAAGGATTCCCTGTGGGGTATTTTTATTTTCGTTTAGCTTTCATTAAAAGATTAATATCATCTCTAGCAGTAGCTCGTAGCCTTCCTGCTTTCATCTTAGCTTTATTTTCAGGATCTCCCATGTCCATAAAGCCTTGTACATTTTTAGTATACATACGATTAAGCATTACTTCATTTATTCTAGGAGTATATGCAACAGCTGGATCTAAATTAAACTGTTTAACAAATTCCATATCATCAATGTCGATTCCTTGCATCGCAAGACGATTATAATTTACATTTTCTTTCATTATACACTCCTAGTTCATTGGATATGGTCGCACACCTTCTAATTGTGATCTAAGGGAATCCCAGCCAGGACCACCTGTTTCACGATTAAGCTTTTGCTTTTGAATGATATCACGCGCTCTAGGATTTATCTGATAAAACTTATATATCATTTTTATAATAGCAGATATCTCTTTTCCTGTAAGCATAGCTCCATCAGCATCCCAATTTTTAAGTTCATTGCCAATCTTAGGTTTTGCCTTAGTAAAAGTTCCAGCTTTACCCATCGAAGTAAACAATTCACTTAATTCTTTTGAAATATTTTTATCTTCTTTTGAAATATACTCAACAAAATTTGTAATTTCTTGATGTAGACCTCTCCATCGACGACTTTCAAAGCTTACATTATGCATATTATTATTATCTAACCTGCTTAATGTTTCTTTTAATTGTTCATTTAATGGAACCATAACTGCGTCTATTGCTTTATAGCCTTTTTCAGTAGGTCCTATCAATTCCTTGTATATTCTATTATACGCACCATGATATTCGCTTACTGAACGAGCATCAGTAATTAAAGCATCATGAATATCTACAAAGAATAATGGAGTAGATCTATTTCTATTTACATAGTTAATTGTCTTAGCCATAACTGCACCATCTATTGATTGAATAAATAATACAGGTAACTGATTAATTGTTTCTTGGTTAAATTTAGATTTCTCTCCTCTAACCATAGTACCTAATTCAATATCATAAACTAATGGAATACTACTAGTTCTTTTATTCCCTGAAGGCGCACTCCTTAACAGAGGCCTAACTTCTTTTTCGCCCTCTGGTAAAGGTAAGGTTACAGTCTTTCCTGTGTCATACATTTCTCGTGACCCAAAGTAAGAAAATTTACCTGTTGGAGTTATAAACTTAGGTGTTTCGCCTATCATACCCCACATGCGACCAACATCTTTTAAGAATACTTGTTGATCTAAAGAGAGAACACTTTGTAATGTTTTACCTATTACTTCGTTGAGATCTTTAATAGCTTCTCTTTCATTATAATTAGGAATATCATTAGCGATAGTAGCAATTGCATCTGAAAAATTCGTTCCAAAATCTGCACTACCTAATATCTCTACTACAGTCTGATGTTGGAAACCAACATAAGAACCATAAGAAGTTTCCATTAATGGAGAACGACTTAATGCCTTTGCAAACTCTTTAGAATCTTTAAGACTTTCAAATAATGTTTTATAAGCATTAACTTTAGGCTCAACATTAAGGCTTTCAATAGGCGTATATATCTTAGACATAAAATAGTCTCTGATATCTCCTTCAGGAATAATATCAGTTTCGTCAGCGTACAATAAACCTACTCGCTTAACCATATCTTCTATACCGAACAGTAAAGAATAAATAGACATACCACTTTGTTTACCATCGTGTTTAGCTGTAGCTCTTGCTTGAAATACTTTTGGATTTTGTTTTTTAAAAGGAGATAGGCCTGGATCTAAATATGATTGTTCGTTTTCTTTTAGTAAATCAGATTCTAACATCTGTATTTGATCTTGATCACCTGATTCCCTTGCATCATTTAACATTGCTTCTAATTGTTGAGTTCTAATTGATGTTTTTCTACCTTGAGCATTAACAGGATTAACTGCTACAAAGTCAAGGTTATCTCGATTATTATCAATTGCATCGGCATAGTTAGCAAAATCAATATATGCTTGTTGTGTTAATCCCCAATCATCTTTGTTTGTAAATACAGCTTTTAAGCTTGGATCTAGGTTTTCAAATGATTCTCTAAACTTTCCAGCATCTAAGATACCTGAAATTTTTCTAATAGCGTTAGCTTGCTTTCTAACTGTTTCAAATCTACCCCCATCTTTAACACGGGTAAATAAGATATCTTTAGCTAAGTTTAAAGTTGGATTCCAGCCCATATCTTCTGCACGAGTAACATTAGCATTTACTGTTTGGAAATCTTCGGGTAGTAGTAATGCTCGACCAATAATGTACTTCCAATTCTCTAATAGTGGAGAATCTTTAGTAGCATCTAAATAAATAGACTCTGCGCCAGTTAATAAATTACGAACTGCTTTACTATTCTGTGGATCAAATGCTGAGTTTCTAAAGTGGAAACGATTATTTGCAGTTGCAAAAAATCTTTTCATATAAATAGAACGATCTCTAAATTGATCACCAACCATTAGATTTTTAACACGGAGTCTAGCTTGCATACCTACAATTAGGTTAGCTTGCTCACGCGCTTCTTCATCTGTAAGTCCTCTTGCTAATGCTCTTCTATTATAAGTGTCCCAATCTGCTTCTGAAATACCTAATGTCTTAGCGGTTGGATGTAGACTACAATACTTACTTTCATGTTGATCTACAAACGCTTGCCTGCTTAATATAACTCTTCGGTTTTTAATTGTATATTTAATATTAGAATGAATTATATTAGCGTATGTAATTAGAGAGTCGTTATTAACACGCATAGCTACACGACCAGCATGGTGCATTGCTTGTTCTTCTTCTCGATTAGTTTCAGATGCTAAACTCTTAACTGATTTATTACCAGCAGCTTTTTGCCCTCTTGTTTTTTCTAACCCAAAACCTACGCCTGTCTCATTAGGAAAAAGAGAAGGAAGAATTGATCGTTCAGGAAATACATCATCAACAATTTCTCTTACCGAATCAAAAAATGATATTCCATCTCTAGTAAATTCATAAAAGGTTTGTTCATTATCGGTTACAGGTTTAATGTAACCTAGATTAGCTAACACTTGATAAGATAATCCGTCTATTAATTCTAATGTTTTAGAATCAGCACGATCACCTTCACCACCAAACAATACCGTTGCTGCACCTACTTGGCCTTGATTAGTTAATGCGCGATTAAGAATACCTTTTCCAAACTTATGGCGTTCAAACATAGGATTTAATATAAAGTCTTTTTCTTTAGGAGTAGAAAAAGGTTGATTCATTTCTACTTCATCATAAAAGATATCACTATCATCGTCAATATATCGAGAATCTTCAGGAGCTTGTCCTTCTCTTGTTAACTTATCTTTAACATTTAACTCATCTAAGATATTTTCTACTAACTGTAAAGCAAAAACATTACCTAATTTAATTGTACCTTGTTTATTCTCTAACAATCCTGCTTTTTCAAAAGTCTTTTGTAGATTTAAAGAGTCTGGATCTGTTGCGTTAAACAGAGCAGTACCTCTATCTTGAAAAGCTAAAGCAAATCGTTTTCCCATAGTAGTTAAATTTAAGATTGAAGAACCCGATGCTGTAATTGGAATATTTTGTGCTTGCATTTCTTTTGAAAAAGATTCAGGGGAATCATAACCAAAGTCTAACGAAACAGGAGCTTGCAATTTTGAAATTTCACTTGCTTCATCTACTAAAGCTCTTGCCTCATCCTCTCGCAAAACGTAAGGTCTTCCAGCATCATCAAAAAGTTGAGTACGCTGTAGCTTTTGGATTAGCGGATCATCAGTTCCGGATTCCATTATATCTTGACTTAACTGTTCTGCTTCTGATAAAGGCGCATCTCCGTCTGCCATTTCTGCAGCACGGATTTGATTAGTATAAGTAAGATCTTCTGCTCCTTCGATTAACGGAGTTGCAGTTCCAATTTGTTCTTCATCGCTAACACCTAATGCTTCTGCGGGTGTTTGTAACAAAGTATTTGCTTCTGCTTGTTGCTCTGCAAATAACTCTTGTTCTCTTTTTCTACGATTAATTTTTTCTGCTTGTTCAGAAACATTTTTAAGTTCTTGTGTTGTTTTAATTGCCATTAAAACCTCCTAGTATGAAAGGGAACTTAGGGTTCCCTTTCGTAGTTAGTTAAAAAGATCTTCTACGGGATTTTGTGCCGAAAAGATATCTGTTGTAGCTTGTGCTGCTGTAGTTCTAATATCATTAGACCCTGCAATACCAGGGACTGTTTTAAAGATATTACTTAATCCTCTTGTTGCATCTTTTTGATCTTCTGCTGAAATGATTTGGCCTGTACCAGTAACTAAGTTAGATACATTCCTTGCTGTAGGTCCAGCTTCACCTACTAGAAGACTAAATAACCAATCATCACGATCAGGGTACAATGGATATAGTGCATCTACAACTCTTTCGCCTTGACCTAATACTCCTGACGAGTACAATGCACGCTGAATATATGATGCAGTTGCATTTGACTTATCATTCATAAACGGTGATGCACCAAGATTATCAGCATCATCAAATCCAAACTTAATTAAATCTTTAAGATATTGAGACGCTCCCCCTAATGCTATCATAGTTACAATTAAAGCAAAAGTATTGTACTTTACTTGTGGTTGCCCTTTTAGAAGATAACGCTTCCAAAGCTTAGGTACTACCACTGCAGTAAAGGTACTAATGAAACCATTAAACTGCGTTAAGAGCTGATAACGAGGGTCTTGAAAAAACAAAGGACGATTTGTAGCTTGAGGATTTTGAACACGCTCAATAACAAAACGATAAACTGCTGTTTCAACTTGTTCTTTTAAAAACAATTCCATCTCTTTTGCTTGATTAATAATTTCTTGATCATCACTAGTTGGATTCTTTTGTTTTAAAGCATCAATAATTGCTGTTTGTTTAGGTGACATTGGAGCAAAATGTTCTTTATCATCACGATAACTATTATCAGTTACATTAAACATAGAATTACGTGATAGGATATCGAAGTTCATTAGTGTAGTAACTAATCCTTCTACATCAAGACCCAAGTCAGCTAACATAGTGTAAGCTTCCATTTCATAATTATTAAACTTATCAAAATCAAACTCAACATTAGGATTACTTAGCCCTGCCTTTGTTTGCTTAATAGGAGCATCTATCAAAATGTTTGTACGAAATGTCATTGTATCTATAGCAGTTGCTGCTGCTGCTTTCCTTTGGAAATGCGTTACATGCTTAATTAAAGATACTGTGAAAAACCATTCTTGCCATTCTGCATGTGAAATATCTCTTTCACCAGTTGCAAATCGATCTGCAATTGAAGAAACAGTAATTGGTTGCCCTGATTGATTCAACAACTTTGTTGTTTGAGTTATCTCATTAGTTAAAGCTTCTTTAAATGTATTACCAAATTCTTTTACAATATTTGCAGAGGCTGCTTTCCATTCATCGTCATCCATTAAAGCATAATATACCATTGCTGTTTCAGGTATAGAAGAAATGCTTGATAGGGTAAGTCCTGCATAGACAGACCAGCTAACTAAGAAACGATTTATTGCTGCCCAAACAGGATTTCTAATTGGATTAAAGTTACCATAGTTAGAATCAATACCTGCCTTATAGTAATAAGCAAACCTATCTACATCTTCAGGTGTCATTGTAGAACCACTTGCAGGGTTGTTAGCGTTCTCTTTCATTTTTGAAATAATAAAGTCTAACTTATTTCCTGCATGACCAAAGTAAGTAGTTAGAGTTGAATACTTTGATGCTTCATTTGCTATAATGTTAAGATGTTCAAACATATTTTCATTAGCCCAACGATCAAAGCCTTTATGCTTCTGTAAGTTTTGTAACTTTTGTTCTGCAAATGAAGGATAGAAAGTGTAATTACCATCTACTAAAGAAAAGTTTTCTAAGAAAGTAGCTTGGCCTCTATATGCTATGTTTTGCCAAAGTATTTCTGCTTCGCTTCTATCCATTGGAATAGCAAATTCTTCTTCAGAAGACATAACCCATTTAATAAAGTCTTCTTTATTTCTTCGTACTTCTCGATAGTTAAAAGCTTGGTTTGAATACCACCAATCACGAGACATTTGACTTGAAAAGTAATTTGGAATACCTGTTTCCTCTTCATAGACTTTATCTATTTTGATTAATGCTTCTTCTGATTGCTTTTTAATTAAGCTAGATGCTATAAATAAACGTCTTGCTTCGTTATAAGTATAATTATTATTAACCCATTCCTCAGGTCGTTTACCTTCTTTAACATGTTTATCAAACAAGTTAAAAGTACTTACTTCTGTTTCAGTATTAAATAAAAAAGTTCTAATTGCTTTAGATATAGCTTGTATATTTTTAACTGTAGCTTTTTTAAAACCAAATAACTTAGCAATTTTATGCTCATCTACATACTGAGTTAAATCTGCTAAAAGTGACTCTTGATATTGTCTAAAACCTTTACCGTGATGAAAAGAACCTGTAGTATATTGACTAAACATTGCTAAAGCCATTCGACCATACGGATCACTCATAATACTTTTAATATCACCGAGTTGTGCTTCTAATGCTTGATAGAGTTTTTTAATACCTGTTACTGTTGAAGTAAAATAATCATAAAGATCTTTATTGTTTCTAAAGAAATTAGGAATACCTTTAGTATTGGTGTCGTAATCTTTAGCTGCTTTAGCAAGCTTATTCCCTCTAAACGTTTCTGCTTTAGGTGCAGTCTTTTCACGCTCTTCTTGAGGTTTATTTAACTCATTTAAATAGGCTGCAAGTGCAGTGGTTTCATCTTCATTTAATTGAACACCACCTTGATTGCGTCTTTCTATTTCTTTTCGTGCAGAAAGTTGTTTTTCTTTTGCTCGCTCTAAAGCCTTTTCTGATTTTTTAACAGCCTCTTCAAAACCTTGTATTGATTTTTTATTTTGAGTAGGATCGTTTTTAGCACTTTCTAATATGTCTTTATCAAGAGCTAAACTTTGTTCTGCTTTTACTACATTTTTACCATCAGCGATTTCTTGTAGTTGAACATTATCGTATTTACTATTAACTACTGCAGTACGTAAGACATCTTTAGTTGAGTTAATTACCATATTAGATAATTTTTTACTAGCCGCAATAGTATTTGTTATTGATTCAGGAATAAACTCTTTTGCTAACTTAGCAATAACAGAGCTTTCGTTAACATCATAAGTACCAGTAGCTTGAGCTGTAGCAATTTCTGTTCTAAGTTGTTTGTGGTTTTCTTCTACGCTATTAACTCTACCTGAACGTTCTATCTCATCTATTCTAGCTTTGTTAACTACGCTGTATCTTTCTGCATCTGCTTTTTGAAAACCTGTTTTAAATAATGCAGCCTTACCTTGTTCATAAGTGTTTCCTGCAATAGATAAACCACCACCTAACGTTCCACCTGCAATACCTGCATTAATTATGCGGTTAAGAAGTTCGTCACTATCTGCTTCTTTATCGGAAACGCCTGTAGCTACACCATATTGAACAAGTTCCTGTGCTATCTCAGTTCCAGATTCTCTAATTGCGCCTTGCAATCCATGTAATGCAATATCTTTTTTATTAAATGCTTTACCATACTTTGTAATTATATCCTTAGCATTTTCAGTTGAAGAAAGTATTTTAAGATAATTTGCTTGTTCTTTTAAAGTTGAATTAATTACTTTTCTACGCGCTTCTTCTATTGAAAGTTCTGCTACTTGGCTTCCTGCTGCTCTTTCTAATGTATTCCTTTCTACTAGTTTTTTAGCAACAGCATTAACGCCTTCTTTAGAATAAAGATTAACAGAAGGTGCAATTACTCCTCGCAGACCTAAACGATCAAGAGAACCTATAGTTACCCCTGCTACACTTGCAGCCACAAATTGACCAACACCTCTATCCCCTTCCATTTCATTCCAGGTTTGACCTGCATAAATAAAAGAGGTAGGCAAAATTGCTGTTGCACTACCTGCGGCTGCTCCTACAATAGGATTACCTGTTAGAAGAGTAGCTGCTGCACCAACAGGTACTGCTGCTGCTAATGCTCCAAATGTAGTAACCATATAAGGAGCAGACATAGCTGCATTGTTTAATAGATATTGAAAACCTTTTCCAATACTATCGACTTCTTGATAGTCTAAAATAATTTCAGGAGCTTCTCTCATTCGTTGTCTAGCACGAAGAACACCAGCATCTCCAATGTTTTCTAACATTTCAATACCAGTAGTTTCACCGATGGCATCTAGATAACCATAGAAACCTTCCTTAACACCATTCCAGCCTTGTCCCCAAGCTTCTCCTATTTGTCCTGTAAAACCTTTTGCTTCATTAGTTAAAGTTCTATCATGATCTCTAAACATTACTCCTGAGTGTAATGCAGGGTCGTATTCTCTTTCATTTAAAGCATCTGTTTTAAAACCTATACCATATTGATATAAGCTTTCTTGAACAGCTTCCCCTAACGGATCATAATCAGTTCCAGTAAGACCTAATTCACGGCTTAACTCAGCTGCTCTTAAAGCATCCATTGCAGAAGGATCAGTATAACGACTAGGTGATAACACACCTGATGCAATTGCTACTTCACTTAGCTTATCACCTTTTTCGTTATAGCGTTCAATAATCTCACGACCAAAATCATCATACTCTCCGGTACGTTCCTTATAGATAAACTTACCTTCTTCTATAAGCTGTTCCATTGCACGAGTTTGTTCAATTGCACCGACTTGTGTATAGTTAAAATACTCATTACCATACTTGTCTTCTTCTACTTTTGCTTCTTCTCGTGCATTGACACCTGCATAGCGTTGACGATTACCAGAACTATCTAATTCGGTATCTCCGTCAATTAGAATTCCTGATTCATCTTTAATTAAATCAGCCATGAATTTCTCCTATAAGGTTTTGTATTTATTATACAATTGGACAGCTCGGTTATTCGGATCGTTTTTACTATTTTGAAGTGTATTAATAAAGAAAGTAAAATCATTAAAACCCTTACCAGGTTTATCTGCCCATTTAGTTTCTCCTGCTGCTTTTGCTCTATAAAATGCTTGCTCTAATTCTGCAAAGTAAGCTTGTAAGGCTTTTGAAGATTGTAAATTCTTTTCTGCATAAGTAACAATCGTTTTAAGCTTTTGAGGATCAGTCCCTTCTATCTTAGTAGGACTAATGCCTACTGTTTGTTTTATTGTTTCTGCTTCGAAATAAACTCTAAGTGACTTTGTAGGATCTGTACCTTCATTAGTTTTTCCATAAGCAACTACAGCTTCGCCCCATTTCTTTAAGGCTCTATTTATTGCCATTTTTGTTTTATTAGCATTAGCAGGATCTGCACCATATCTCTGCAAGAAGTTAAAATAAAGATCTGCCGCTTCGAGACCAGCATCCCTGTTATCTAATGGTATCTTATCTTTTTCGTTACGCCCAGAATTAGCGACTCTTTCAATTTCTTTAATATCTGAAACAAATTGAGTAACTACTGTTTCTCTATCATGTAAGGAATCTTTTGCTTTAACACCATCTAAATCAATAGCATTATAAGCCAAATCAGGCGTATTTGGATTGCCATCATGGTCTACTAGTAAGTGTGGTACACCATCTAGATCAATTGTTTGTTGTAAGCCAAAGTCACGGAAATACATAAAGTCTCCCATCTTTCGTTCTGGTCCTACTGGTATTAAGTCAGCCGCATTTCTTGATTTCAAGAACTTAGTATATGAAGTTGTAGTATAGTTATCTTTATTAGCGACAACATTTTTATAAAGCTGATCTTGTCTTTCAACAAATTGCTTTGTTGTATAGTTTAAAGAAGATTCATGATCATACCCTAGTCCTCTTGAGCCAGCATAAATGATTGCCATCCTAGCAAGCTCTTCTCCATCAAGATAATCTGAAAATATACTTTTTAAAAAGGAAAGAGATTTATTAACAATACCTTCTTCTGCTGCATCTCTAATATCTCTATCATTTTCTTTTTCTAAATTAGAATTCGAATAAGTATTATTTAAAATATTAAGTAAAGGATCACCTTCTTCTCTAGCTTCGCTTGCTTGTGGATCTATAGTATCTTCAGCATTTCTTTTTTGCATATCAAGAAATTCTTCAGGAGAAAGAGGTCTTCCGCCTGAACTACGTGCACGTGATTGCATTGCTTGATACTCAGGGCTGTTTATTACAGCTACTTCTTCAGGGCTTGGAATACCTTCCTCTGCAAGTCTTTGTTCTTCTGATAACAAAACAAAGTCAGAACGTTCAGGACTTAAATAAGGTAGTAAATCTTCTCTTTCTTCTAATACATTTTGTTTTTGAAATTCTAACGCATCTTTATAGGAATTATAAGTATTTTCATTAATTAAATAAAACTCATCTCGACCAGCTTCAAGATTTGCTAGTCTTTTTGCTTCAAATTCTCTAAACTCTTTTTCTACATTTTGAAGATTTGATTCTGCTATTTTAGAATTAAAATCATAAATAGGAGTTGGTGGTTCTTCCGAAATAGAAGGTACTTCTCCTGTACTAGCTTCTGCATTGCCTATTCCTAATATAAAATTAATAGGACTAAATCCACTGCTTGTTTCTTCAATTGGCTCTACAGGCAATTCTGCATTAGCTAATACTTTCCCTGCATAAGCTTGACCACGAGGACCAAGAGGTTCTACTTCATTCTTAGCGTTCCTTACATTTCCTGGACCCGAATGATAAGCTGTTACTACCTCTTCAAGATTAAAATCAGGATTATAACGATGGATTGCTCGCAAGTAATCTTTAGCAAATTCTTGAGATCCTTCTAAAGAGCTAATGTCTTGTATTGTTCTAGAGCTTACTCCGTACCCTGGATTAGCGGCTGTAGATGGAAGAATTTGCATTGGCCCTATTGCACCATCTTCTGATGTTCTTACATTAGCTCCTGAACTTGTTTCTGTTGCATACATACCCTGAATAACAGGTTCTAAAGCTTCATCAGAAAGAAAATCAGGCATAACATAAGTACC
>ENA-OUOG01005018-OUOG01005018.1-marine-metagenome-genome-assembly--contig:-NODE-5018-length-11006-cov-6.424650_pt1 | contig 11006 bp, 9 predicted proteins | sample MGYA00248635_ERZ508505 | MGnify/ENA primary metagenome ERZ508505 (study PRJEB26176, sample SAMN06267871) | marine metagenome | isolation source: Saanich Inlet, British Columbia, Canada | place: Pacific...
GCCACGATGGAATTCGAGGCCGTGGATGAAGGCGTGATCGGCAAGATCCTTGTGGCTGAGGGCACCGAAGGGGTGAAGGTCAACACCGCCATCGCCATCATCGGTGAAGCGGGCGAGGATATGAGCGCGGCACCCGCCGCTGCGGCCCCTGCCCCTGCGGCATCTGCACCTGCAGCCCAAGCAGCCCATGCCACACCTGCAACCCCCACCCCTGCACCTGCGGCACCTAAGGCAGAGGGCACACGGGTTTTTGCCTCACCGCTTGCGCGGCGGATTGCGGCGGAAAAGGGCATCGACCTGACCCAAGTGAAGGGCACAGGCCCACATGGGCGGATCGTGAAGGCCGATGTCGAAAACGGCAAGGCGGTTGCATCTGCCCCTGCAGCGACAGCGGCACCTGCTCAAAGCGCGCCCGCTCTGCCCGCTTCGCCCGGTGCAGATCAGATCAAGAAAATCTACGAAGGCCGCGATTATGAAGAAGTGGCTTTGGATGGGATGCGCAAAACTGTTGCCGCGCGCCTCACCGAAGCCAAGCAAACCATCCCGCATTTCTATCTGCGCCGCGATATTCGGATCGACAACTTACTTGCCTTCCGCGGCCAGCTAAACGCGCAATTGGCTGCGCGCGATGTCAAGCTTTCGGTCAATGATTTCATCATCAAGGCCTGTGCCCTTGCCCTGCAGGAGGTGCCAGATGCCAATGCGGTTTGGGCCGGGGATCGTATCCTCAAGCTGAAACCGTCTGATGTTGCGGTGGCTGTGGCAATTGAAGGTGGGCTTTTCACGCCTGTCCTCAAAGATGCGGATCAAAAATCCCTGTCGCGCTTGTCGGCTGAGATGAAGGATCTGGCCGCACGCGCGCGGTCAAAGAAACTCGCCCCGCATGAATATCAGGGCGGTAGTTTCGCAATTTCCAATTTGGGTATGTTCGGGGTCGATAATTTCGATGCTGTTATCAACCCGCCCCATGGCGCGATTTTGGCGGTTGGTGCAGGGGTGAAAAAGCCTGTCGTGAGCGAGGATGGCGCGGTGCAAGTGGCGACTGTGATGTCGGTTACGCTTTCCGTGGATCACCGCGCGATTGATGGCGCACTTGGGGCAGAATTACTGGCCTCGATTGTGCGCAATCTGGAAAACCCAATGGCGATGCTGGCCTAACAGCCCGCGACATTCGGATAAGAGCGCGCAGGGTGAAAGCCTTGCGCGCCTTTTTATTTGGGCAATTCAATCTCGCGCCATGCGGCAGGGGGCAGGTCACCCAAAACCCAATCCCCGATTTGCCACCGAATAAGTCGTAAAACAGGCAAACCCACATGGGCGCACATCCGCCGCACTTGGCGGTTGCGTCCCTCGGTAATGGTGAGGCGCAGCCAATGATCTGGCACAGTTTGACGATAACGCACAGGCGGCACACGCGGCCAGAGCCAGTCAGGCTCGGCCACCTGCGCAACCTCGGCAGGGCGTGTTGGCCCATCTTTTAGCGTAATCCCTGCGCGCAATGCGGCAACGGCATCGGGGTTTGGCGCGCCCTCTACCATCGCATAATAGGTCTTTGGCAATTTGGCGGCAGGGCTTGTGATCTGCGCTTGCAGTCGGCCATCATTGGTCAACAGCAACAGCCCTTCGCTGTCGCGATCCAACCGACCCGCAGGATAAAGGCCAGGCAGATCCAAATAATCAGAAAGCCCCCGCCAATGACCATCGGGCGAAAATTGGCTTAGGACATCCATGGGCTTGTTAAAAGCCACAAGCCGCCTTGGCCCCTCAAGCGTCTTGCGGGGGCGCGGCCGATTTGTGCGCCCCCTCAATGCGCCTCGGCCCAATTTTTACCCTGCCCTGCATCCACGACCAACGGCACAGATAGATGCAAAACGGGGCTTGCCGCGCTTTCCATAACATCGCGGGCGCGGGCAATCAAAGCGTCCACCGCGCCCTCATCCACCTCAAAGACCAATTCATCATGCACCTGCAACAACATGGTTGCAGGCAAATCTGCGATTGCCTGATCCATGCGGATCATCGCGCGGCGGATAATATCGGCCGCGGTGCCTTGGATGGGCGCGTTGATGGCCGCGCGCTGCGCAAAGCCTGCGGCGGGGCCTTTCGCCTCGATATCGGGTGTATGAATTTTGCGGCCAAACAAGGTTTGCACATAGCGGTGCGATTTGGCGAATTCCTTGGTCGCGGTCATATAATCACGGATGCCCGGGAAACGTTCAAAATAGCGGTCGATAAACCCTTGCGCCTCGGCGCGCGATATCCGCAAATTGCGCGCAAGACCAAAGCCAGAAATGCCATAAATGACCCCAAAATTGATTGCCTTGGCCTGACGGCGAATGTCAGAGGTCATTTGATCCAGTGGGATGCCGAACATTTCAGATGCGGTTGCGGCGTGAATGTCTTGCCCTTCGCGGAAGGCCTGTTTCAATGCATCAATCCCTGCAATCTCGGCCAAAATGCGCAATTCGATTTGGCTATAATCCAAACTCACCAAAATGCGCCCCTCAGGGGCCACAAAGGCCTCGCGGATGCGGCGACCTTCTTCGCTGCGGATGGGAATATTTTGCAGGTTCGGATCGGTTGAGGCCAGACGGCCCGTATTCGCGCCCGCAATGACGTAGGAGGTATGCACGCGGCCCGTCTCCGGGTTGATATGATCTTGCAACGCATCGGTATAGGTCGATTTCAGCTTGGCAATCTGGCGCCAATCCAACAGGCGCGCAGGCAATTCGTGACCCGCGGCGGCGAGATCTTCGAGGATATCCGCCCCCGTGGAATAGGCCCCCGTCTTGCCCTTTTTGCCCCCTTCAAGGCCCATCTTGTCGAACAAGATTTCACCAAGTTGTTTGGGGCTCGCCAGATTAAACGCCTCGCCCGCCAATTCATGCGCTTCGGCCTCGAGCGCCGCCATTTTCTGCGCAAAGGCGTTGGACATACGGCTCAGCACATCGCGGTCAACGCAGACCCCTGCCATTTCCATACGCGCCAAAACGGGCACAAGTGGGCGTTCTAGCGTTTCATAAACCCGTGTCACCTGCACCTGATGCAACTGAGGCTTGAACACCTGCCACAGGCGCAAGGTGATATCGGCATCCTCCGCCGCATAGGGGGCTGCATCCTCAATCTTGACCAAGTCAAAGGTGATTGCGGCCTTGCCCGCCCCAAGCAGGGTTTTAATCGGGATCGGTTCATGATCGAGATAGCGCGCGGAGAGCGCATCCATCCCATGCCCGTGCAACCCGCCATGCAGCGCATAAGACATCAACATCGTGTCATCAATTGGCGCGACCTTGATCCCGTATCGGGCCAAGATTTTCGCGTCATATTTCATATTTTGCCCGATTTTGACGATGGCCTCATCCTCGAACACGGGGCGCAATGCATCTAGGGCTGTGGCAAGCGGCATTTGCCCCTCGACCAATGCGGCGCTGCCAAAGAGATCATCCCCGCCTGCGCGGTGTTGCAGCGGGATATAACAGGCGCGCCCTGCCTTGGTGGCCAAGGACACGCCAACCAATTCGGCGCGCATCTCATCTAGGGCGGTTGTCTCGGTATCAATCGCAATGAACCCTTGCGCGCGCGCCGCCTCAAGCCATGGGGTGAGGGCCTCAAGCGTTGTGATTGTCTCATACTGGCCATGATCAAAGGCAGGGAATTCTGGTGTGGCAGGGGCCGCCCCGCCCGCAGGCGCAGGGGCCGCGGCGCTCGTCTGAATTTCAGGGGCCTCAACCCCCAAATGATCCGCGACACGCTTGGTCAGGCTGCGAAACTCCATCGCGGCCAGAAATTGCATCAGCGTCTCTGGTTCGGGGTCTTTAACCTCTAAATCGTCAAGGGTGATCTCAAGCGGCACTTGATCATCGAGACTGACCAATTGCCGCGACAATCGAATTTGATCGGCAAATTCAATCAGCGCCTCGCGCCGCTTGGGCTGTTTGATTTCCTCGGCCCGCGCCAGAAGCGTGTCCAAATCACCATATTCATTGATCAAAAGCGCGGCTGTTTTTATCCCGATGCCAGGCGCCCCGGGAATATTGTCAACACTATCCCCCGCCAAGGATTGCACATCAATCACCCGCTCAGGCCCGACCCCAAATTTTGCAAAAACACCTTCGGCATCAATGCGCGCATTTTTCATCGCATCGAACATCTCGACCCCACCGCCGACAAGCTGCATCAGGTCTTTATCCGATGAGATAATCGTGCAGCGCGCCCCTGCCTCGCGCGCTTGCCGCGCAAGGGTGGCGATGATGTCATCCGCCTCGTATCCCTCCAACTCCAGACAGGCGAGGTTGAACGCCCGCGTGGCCTCGCGGGTCAGCGGCATTTGCGGGCGCAAATCCTCGGGCATGGCATCACGATTGGCTTTGTAGAGGTCATATAGATCATTGCGGAACGTGTGGCTGCCTTTGTCAAACACCACCGCCGCATGGGTCGGCCCGTCAGAGCCGCCATTCTCGACAATCATTTTCAAAAGCATATTGCAAAAGCCCGACACCGCCCCGATGGGCAGGCCATCGGATTTGCGCGTCAGCGGCGGCAGCGCGTGATAGGCCCGAAAAATAAAGGCCGAGCCATCAACGAGATGAAGGTGGCACCCTTTGCTAAATCCGCTCATATTCACACCGCGCTTGTTTCTGGGGTCTTGCTTCCCCTGTTCTAGCGCAGCATCAGGCGGGATGCGACCCGAAAGCGGTGCTTAGGACTTGGCCTTTTTGGCGGCGCTTTCGTGAATGAACATTTTGTCACAATAGCCACATTCGACACGGCCCGTTTCATGCGGAATGGACAGCCACACCCGTGGATGACCCAAGGCCCCCTGCCCGCCATCGCAGGCCACACGCCATTGGCTGACAATCTCGGTTTCTGGGGCGTCCATGGTCATTGAGCCGTTCCTCCTGTCCTGTCTGTCTGCGCGCGATGCGCGCGCGGGCTGCTTGCCCTAGCCGTAGCATAGGCTTACATCTGCCTCATATCGCAGTTTGCCTCTCATCGGGCAAGAGGAGACAGGACAATGCCACGCGAAAACGCCATCGAGTTGCGCAATTTGCGTAAGACCTACGCGGCCACTGCGCGCAGCCCTGCCAAAGAGGCGCTGAAGGGCGTTGATCTCGACATTCCACGCGGGTCTATTTTTGGGCTTTTGGGGCCAAATGGCGCGGGCAAATCCACGATGATCAATATTTTGGCGGGGCTTGTGACCAAGACCTCAGGCCAAGTGACAATTTGGGGGTTTGATCAGGACAAAAACCCCCGCCAATCGCGCGCCTCTATCGGGGTGATGCCCCAAGAATTGAACATCGACCCGTTTTTCACCCCCCGCGCGGCATTGGATGTGCAGGCAGGGTTATATGGGATGCCAAAATCGCAACGCGATGTTGAGGGGGTTTTGCGCCTCATCGGGCTTGAGGATAAGGCCGAAGCCTATGCCCGCACCCTATCAGGTGGGATGCGGCGCAGATTGCTGCTTGGCAAAGCATTGATTCACAACCCCCATGTGCTGGTCTTGGATGAACCAACCGCAGGGGTCGATATTGAATTGCGTCAAATGTTATGGGCCAATGTGCGCCGCCTGAATGAAGAGCGCGGCATGACCATCATTCTCACCACCCATTACCTCGAAGAAGCCGAGGAGATGTGCGATGAAATCGCCATCATCAACCATGGCGCGGTGATCGCACGCGACCGCACCGAAAACTTACTGGCGCAGATGGATCAAAAAAGCCTTGTGATCTTGCCAGAGGGGCCAAGCGATGCTGTCACCGCCCCGCAAGGCGTAACCCTTGAGCGGCGCAGCGATGGCGCATTGGTCTTTAGCTATAGCCGCGCCAAAACTAGCCCTGCCGCGATTTTAGACAGTCTGCGGGTTGCGGGCGTGGGCATTCGTGACGTGAAAACCCAAGAACCCGATTTGCAGGATGTCTTTGTCTCGCTCACGCAATCAGCCTGAGCGCTTCGCCAATAAGGGCCCCAAAGCCGCCCCACCCAAAAGATGCAGGTGATAATGCGGCACTTCTTGTCCACCATGATCGCCCGCGTTGGAGATGACGCGATAGCCCTGCCCGCCTTCAGCCAAGGACAGGCCAAGCTCTTTGCACAGCCGCCCCGTTAGGCGCACAAAATCCAAGATTTCCGCGTCTGACGCGTTTTGTGCAAAATCATCATAGGTCACATAGGCCCCTTTCGGGATCACCAGAATATGGGTCGGCGCCTGTGGCCCGATATCGTGAAAGGCCAAACAATGATCAGTCTCAGCGACCGTGTTGTTTGGAATTTCCCCGCGCAGGATTTTGGCAAAGATATTCTGCGGATCGTACTCATGCGGCATGTCTTGCGGTCCCCTTTTGGCATTGGCTTTTGGCAGCGGTTAGTCGTCAAACAAATGTGGCGTGTTCAACAGCCCCTGCGCCCGTTCCTGCGATATGGTGAAGAATTGCGCAAGCGCCTGCAAGTTATCATCGCTGTTGCGTGATTGGCGGATGATGTAATGCGGATCAAACCCTGCCTCCAAGAGTTGAATTTCTTGGTGTTGGAATTCATAGCGCAAAACGGGCAGCATCCGATCCATCACCTCCTGCGGGGCATCGGCACTGGCCAGACCCACGCGATAGGCATGACCGCGCAGGTAATCATCGTCAAAATCGCATTTGATCTCCAAAATGGCGGACTTCGCACGGTCATTCATCACATCCCTAATCCATTCGATATTATTGGGATCAAGACAGATGATCAGGCGGTCGGACTGGTAATAATCAAATAACATCCGCAACAAGGCGCGCCTGTGGCGATTGCGCTTTTTTAAGGTGCGCTCAATGCCGCCCAAATGCGGCAAGCCGCAATCTTCCTCGTCATAGAGATATTCCACGGCGGGAATGCCAAGCGTGTCTTTGGCGCTGTGCAGCAGTCGTTTGGCCACATGCCATTTCTTGCACACGATCATCAGAACCTCGCGCCCCTGCCCGATGGAACCATCCCGTTCCCAGAACCGCGGCGCAAAGCGTTGCCCGATCCGCCCCCGTTCACGCAAGAATTTATAAAGCCGCCGCCCCCCATGCGAGATCACAAAATTCGTCTCGCCCGAGGCCCAGAGTTTCGACAAAGCCTCGCGCAGAAACGATGCTTCGGCACTGATTTTTCGGGCAAAAATATAATCCTGCGCCAAAAGCATCTGCAAATGGTCGTTATAAAACGTGGCAGGCATCCCGTAATCTGAGAACATCAAAAAGGTCAAAGTGCGCCGCTCAATCTCGCGATCTGGGACAAGATGATTGACCAAGGTTTGAAAGAACGTCTCGTCCGGGATCCATGTATATTTGAAGAACCGCATCACATCGGGGCGGGTTGCGCAAAACCCAAGGATTTTTTCGATTGTATCACGGCGCAAACACCACCATTGCGACCCGATCATCACATCCAAATCACGCGGAATTCTGCGCTTTAGACGCAATGCCCGTTGCAGGCGTAACGCCGCATAAAACAGAGGCTTGCTTTCGCGCTCATTGAAGAAATGGCGATAATAAAGCCGCTCCTCCTTGATGCCTGTTTGAATCCAACCTGATTTGAAGAAATCAAAGCTTTCGATGAAATCCTTGTTTTGCGTGGCAAGGAAATTGCGCGCATAGGCGGCAGATTTGATGGCCATGCAATCGCCTGACACCATGTAGCAATGCGTGGCTTTGGGAAAGGCAGACACCGCCACCTGCACCGCATTTAGCGTGGCGCGCACAAGGCTCCATTCCCCCCAACCGCATTTGACACGCTTTTGCGCAAAGGCCACAGAAGGATTGCCTGCGAAACGCGTGGTCAGCGCCGTGTAATCCGCGGCATCTGCATTGGCGTCAAAATGCACCGCCACATAGTCCCCAGTCGCCGTCAGACCCTCGATTTGCTCGATGATCTGCTTGGGGTTCTTGTGACATAGTAGAATGAAAGCGATGCGCACCATAGCGGGCCTGCCCTGCCGTCTCTTCTTTTTTCTTCTATATATTGTTAATACCTAAATTATATTGAATAAATAGCCCAAGTTGGATTTCAAGCCACAGGCGCAGAGAAAAGCCAAAGAATAGGGCGTAAAGTTCGAGGAAGAGATTATGGGTTTCCCAGGCACATGGATGACGGAAAGCGGGTCAATGATTTATCGGGTTGTGCCCAAATGCGCCTGCTCAAGCATCGGCCAAATCATGTTTTACTCAGATCATGGCCGCTTTTTTGATGGGGACATCCATGATGCAGGCGAAGGGTTGCACAAATGGGCGCAGGAGCATTCTCAGCCCATCATCGAGGCGGGCGTGACAGAGCAAAACACCCTGACCTTCACCTGTGTGCGCAACCCCTATACGCGCATTCTTTCCAGTTTCTTTGACAAAATTTGCGGCATCCAACGCAATGGCAATCGGTATCGCGGCAATCTCGTTCCGCAAGTCATGCAGCGCTACGGGGTCGAGGTGGGCGGTGATGATGGCAAACAAGAGTTCGACCAAATCGCCAGTTTCCGCCGATTTTTACTGTTTGCGCGCGACACGATCCGTTTTCGCAAACCCATGGAACCTGACATTCATTGGTCAGCCATGTCAGGTCACATCTCAACCCTGATTGCCAATGGCGGACGTTACAACCAGATTTTCTGGACGGAGCATTTCGATCAAGGGATGCAGCAGGTTCTGGACGCTGTAGAAACACCTGTTTCAGTCAATCTGGCGGATGTGCCGCGCTTTAACGAATCCGAAGGGCACGGCCCCAAGCGCGCCCATCCTGTTGAAGATTATTTTGACGATCTGTCGATGCATCTGGTCTATGAAATCTACAAACGGGATTTTCAGTTGTTCAAATATGACTTTGAAAACCCTGCCAATAAGATGCCCATTGGCGAGATTGATCTAGACGAGGTGCACGCCAAACTGGGCGATTGATCAGATCAAGTTTTGATCGGCGAATACCGCACGCAGGCTGCGCTTGGGGCGCGGGCCGATTTGGGCGATCACCTCTGCCGCCGCAGCCACACCCATCTCGCCTGCGCGCGCAATGCCAACATCCATCGCCATCCCGCCCAAGAACCCCGCGGCGAATTGGTCGCCCGCCCCTGTTGCATCCACAGGGGTGACGGGGGTTACGGCAACTTCGTAACGCGTGCCTTGGTGGATGATCTTCACCGCTTCGCCCGAATGGGTGCAGACAATCAGCCCGCACGCCCCCGCGGCCTCGGCCAAGGCCGCGTCAAGATCGCTGGTCTGATAGAGCGACAGCCATTCTTCATGGTTGCCAATGGTGAAATCCATACCTTGCGCAATCAGATTGCGAAAATCATCGCGGTGCCTGTCCACACAAAACGGATCAGACAGGGTGATCCCCACTTTGCCCCCGCCTGCGCGGCAGGCCTGACCTGCAAGGGTAAAGGCGGACTTGCCTTCGGGCTTGTCATAGAGATAGCCCTCCAAAAACATCCAGCGCGCGGCTTTGGCAGTGTCGACATCCACATCCGCCTCGTTAAAATCAGCGCCTGCGCCAAGATATGTATTCATCGAGCGCTCACCATCTGGTGAGACAAAAATCATCGAGCGCGATGTGGGGAGCAAATCCGTGTCTGCCACGGGCGGGTTGGGAAAATCGCTGCCATCGGCACGCATGCCATCGGCGTAAAATCGGCCCAACTCATCGTCTTTGACCTTACCCAAAAACGCAGTTTTCAGCCCCAAACTGGCCGCACCTGCGATTGTGTTGGCCACCGATCCGCCAGCGGTCTGCACACGATCCGTCATCGCGGCATAAAGCGTCTCGGCGCGATCCTTGTCGATTAATTGCATGATGCCCTTGTCAATTCCCATGTCAGCCAAAAACGCGTCATTGCCATGTGCAATCACATCAACAATGGCATTCCCGATGCCGACCAGATCATAGGTTTTGCTCATTTGGTTTTTTCCTCGAATTGACACAAGTCTTTGATGGGGCAGGCCCCGCATTTGGGTTTACGCGCCACGCAGATATAGCGACCATGCAAGATCAGCCAGTGATGGGCATGCAGCTGGTATGGGGCGGGAACATGATCCTCAATCGCGCGCTCAACCGCATCGACCGATTTGCCAACGGCAATTCCCGTTCGATTGCCCACGCGGAAAATATGCGTATCGACCGCCTGCGCGGGCTGCCGCCACCACATGTTCAAGACCACATTCGCGGTTTTGCGCCCTACCCCTGGCAACGCCTGAAGCGCGGCGCGCGAGGCAGGCACGACACCATCATATTCTTCGACCAAGATTTGCGCCATCTTGATCACATTCTTGGCCTTGTTGCGATAAAGCCCGATTGTCTTGATATGTTCAATCAGACCCGCTTCGCCCAGTTCCAGCATTTTCTGCGGGGTATCCGCGATCTGAAAGAGCTTTGCAGTGGCGCGGTTCACGCCTGCATCTGTGGCCTGTGCAGAAAGGGCAACAGCCACCAAAAGCGTGTAAACATTGACATGGTTCAGCTCTCCCTTGGGTTCAGGTTCAGCCGCCTCAAAGCGGGAAAAGATTTCGACAAGGGTGCTGTAATCCAATTGGCGTGCCATGGCCTCTTGTGGCGATTGGGGCGCGCGGGCGCAAGCCCTGTTGAAGGGCTTTTGCGCAAGTTTCGGGTCGCGCGGCACCAAAGCCTCGCGTAGGTTTAGCATAGGCACAACAGAGCACATAGGGACGAAGGCGCGCGATGAAGACCACCGAAAGTGAAACCGAGTATCACTATGGCGTCATTGCCCGCGCCATCGCCCTGATTGATGAAAACCCTGCTGTGGCCAGTAACCTTGACCATCTGGCCGCGAAAATCGGCCTGAGCCCTGCGCATTTGCAGCGGGTCTTTTCGCGCTATGCGGGCATCTCACCCAAACGCTATGCGCAATTCCTGACGCTTGGCCATGCGAAATCGCTTTTGACCACGCGCCACAGCACGCTTGAAACAGCGGTGCTGACGGGGCTTTCTGGCACGGGCAGGCTTTATGACTTATTCCTGCGATGGGAGGCCATGGCCCCCGG
>ENA-OUOG01005024-OUOG01005024.1-marine-metagenome-genome-assembly--contig:-NODE-5024-length-11000-cov-2.625652_pt1 | contig 11000 bp, 10 predicted proteins | sample MGYA00248635_ERZ508505 | MGnify/ENA primary metagenome ERZ508505 (study PRJEB26176, sample SAMN06267871) | marine metagenome | isolation source: Saanich Inlet, British Columbia, Canada | place: Pacific...
CGAATGGACGAAGATGGATATATCTTCGTAACCGGTCGACTGAAGGAGCTTATTATCAAAGGTGGAGAGAACATCGCACCACGTGAAGTGGATGAAGCGCTGTATTGCCATGAAGATGTGATGGAGGCAGCAGCGTTTCCCGTGCCCTGCAAAGACTACGGCCAGCGGGTAGAGGCGGCTGTTAAACTCAATGAAACCTCTAACGCCACAGAGCAAGAACTCCTGGCTTTGTGTATGGACAAACTTGGAAAGTTCAAGTCACCCGATCGTATTCACATCTTGGAAGATTTACCCAAAGGACCTTCCGGCAAGATTCAGCGGATCAAACTAATTGAATTGATATAAGGCTGGCCGAGCGGTAGACAGGATAAATCCGGTACTACCGGGAAACTGATATAAATCAAAACAAAGGTCGGGGGAAATCGGCATGAGATTAGCTGGAAAACGGGTATTGTTGTCTGCTGCGGGGCAGGGGATAGGCCGAGCGAGTGCACTGGCAATGGCTGCTGAAGGCGCACATGTGTTTGCAACCGACATCAATACGGACGCGCTGGACACGCTGGAAAAAGATGCAACGGGCACACTAGAGACATTTGAACTGAATGTTCTTAGCGATGCGCATGTTAAAGAAGCGGTCAATAGAACCAATCCGGATGTCTTGTTCAATTGCGCAGGATTTGTTCATCACGGAAACGCGGAAGAGTGCACAGACGATGAGTGGGACTTTGCTTTCAATCTGAATGTGCGTTCCATGTGGAAAATGATGCAAGCTGCACTTCCGGGCATGGTGGAGCGCGGTGGCGGATCGATTGTTAACATGTCCTCTGTACTTTCATCCGTAATTGCTGCACCAAACCGTTTTGTATATGGCGCATCCAAAGCTGCTGTTGTGGGAATGACCAAGTCTGTCGCAAAGGATTATGTGACAAACGGTGTCCGGTGCAATTGCATTTGTCCAGGTACTGTTGAAAGTCCGTCTTTGCATGAACGCCTGCGCGCTACCGGGGATTATGAGGCAGCAATGAAAGCATTTGTTGCCCGCCAACCCATGGGAAGAATTGCCACGGCAGAGGAGGTGGCTGCGCTTGTTGTTTATCTGGCATCAGATGATAGCGCATTCACAACAGGCCAAGCCCATGTAATTGATGGCGGTTGGGCGACTTAACATAGCTTGCAGATCATCTGTTTCTCGGCTTCTTCCAATTTGAGAATTTAGTCTGGCGCGATTGCAAATTGCACACTAAAGTCTCGGTGTTGGGAGAGAAAAATGTCCAGATGTATTTTAGTTCAAATCAGATGCAAACCCGGAACTGCATATCAGGTAGCTACCGAGATTTCTGATCGTGAAATCCATTCAACACTCTATTCCACAAGTGGTGAATATGATCTGTTCATGTCCATGTACATTCCAGATGGCGAAGACATTGGAAAATACGTCAATGATAAATTGCTCGATATCGATGGTATCGAGCGCACACTAACCACAATGACATTCAATGCATTTTAGCTTTGAAATTTGAAATTTTCTTGGGAGGAAAATCCATGAAACTTAAAACAGTAGCGCTAGCCGCAGCGTTTTCATTGACGTCTGCACTTTCGGCAATTGCAGAACCGGTTAAAGTTGGCATGATTACCACACTATCTGGCGGTGGGGCAGGCCTTGGCATTGATGTTCGAGACGGCTTTATGCTGGCCGTCAAAAAGTCTGGCAACAAGGACATAGAAGTTGTCATTGAAGACGATACCCGCAAACCGGACATTGCGGTTCAACTTGCCGACAAGATGATCCAGTCCGAGAAAGTGGATATTCTGACAGGCATTATCTGGTCCAACCTTGCAATGGCAGTTGTGCCTGCAGCAACTGCGCAAGGCAAGTTTTACCTGTCACCGAATGCAGGTCCATCAGCGCTTGCAGGGAAAGGATGTCACGCAAACTATTTCAACGTTGCATGGCAAAATGACAACCTTCACGAAGCTGCAGGTGCTTATGCCAATGACGCCGGGTTCAAAAACTCTTTCGTAATGGCACCGAACTACCCGGCTGGTAAGGACGCGCTGACTGGGTACAAGCGGTTCTTCAGTGGCAATGTCGCGGATGAGGTTTATACAAAGCTCGGTCAAAAAGACTATGCTGCGGAAATAGCACAAATCCGTGCATCGGGCGCAGACAGTGTATTCTTCTTCCTGCCTGGTGGCATGGGTATCGCTTTCATGAAGCAATATGCAGCCTCTGGTGTTGACATTCCTTTGGTAGGGCCTGCGTTCTCATTTGACCAAGGCATTCTCCAAGCCGTTGGCGATGCAGCATTGGGTGTCAAAAACACGTCACAATGGAACAAAGACATCGACAATGCAGCCAACAAGGCTTTCGTTGAAGGATTTCAGGCAGAGTATGGTCGTTTGCCATCGTTGTATGCAAGCCAGGGGTATGACACAGCCAACCTGATCTTGTCTGCAATGGGCAAGGCGAGTGTGAAGGATGCTGATGCGTTCCGTGCGGCGCTGAAACAAGCAGATTTCGACAGCGTTCGCGGCGAGTTCAAATTCGGGTCAAATCAGCATCCGGTGCAGAACATTTATGTTCGGGAAGTTATCCGGGAAGGCGATGTATTGACCAACAAGATCATTGCGACAGGTCTTGAGAACCACGCAGATGCCTATGCAGGTGACTGCGCTCTTTAACCACTAAGAGGCCGGGCGCCTTTGGGGCCCCGGCCGCTTTGGAACTTTCCAATGTCCATTGTGTTATTGGCAGAACAAATCCTGAATGGATTACAGTTCGGGATTATGCTGTTTCTGATGGCTGCTGGCCTAACGCTTATTTTTGGTGTGATGGGCCTGATTAATCTTGCCCATGGTTCCTTGTATATGGTTGGCGCATTTGCTGCCGCAGCAGTTGCCGGATACACAGGGTCATTTCTGTTTGCGCTTTTGGCCGCTCTTATGGCTGCTGCAATTGCGGGTGCGATTGTGGAAATGGTTGTCATAAGACGACTTTATAATCGTGATCATCTGGATCAGGTGCTGGCTACATTCGCACTGATTTTGATTTTTTCTGAGGGCACGCGCTGGCTATTTGGCTCCTTTCCCCTATTTCTTGATATTCCGAGCTATCTCGCCGGACCGGTAAAATTGCCAGGCGGAATCGAGTATCCCCTTTATAGAATTGTGTTGATAGTTGTTGGGTTACTCATTGCGGGTGGCCTTGGTTTGATGATCTCGAAAACACGAATAGGAATACAAATTCGGGCAGGAGAAAACGACCGTGAGATGATTGCAGCACTTGGGGTCGATATCTCAAAACTCTACACACTGGTCTTTGCATTGGGAGCGGCGCTGGCAGGGCTTGCAGGTGCGCTGGTTGGAGCCATTCAGTCTGTTGAGGTCGGGATGGGCGAGCCGGTGCTGATTCTGGCCTTTGTTGTGATCGTAATCGGCGGCATTGGTTCCATAAAGGGGGCGTTGGTAGGAAGTGTTCTCGTAGGGCTAACTGACACTCTGGGCGGTGTGTTTCTGCCACAGTTTTTCAAACTGTTCTTGGATGTTTCATCGGCAACCAATGTTGGGTCTTCCGTCGCATCCATGGCGATTTATATACTGATGGGTTGCGTTTTGATTTGGCGTCCAACCGGCCTGTACGGAAAACAGCAATGATCAACGAACGCCATTTTAACAGTTTCATGATTGCAATTTTTATCATCGTTCCCGCTTGGGCCTATATCAACGATGAACCTTTTACGATTACGCTTATGACACGCGCGGTGGTCTTTGCATTGGCGGCAGTGGGGCTCAATATTGCTCTGGGAATTGGTGGTCTTGTGAGCTTTGGACACGCTGCATTCTTTGGGATGGGTGGCTATGCGATGGGGATTCTTGCCTTCCATGCACAGAGTTTCACGCCGATAATCGAAACACCTTTTCTGCTTGAGGGTACCAAGTCAATGCCGATTATCTGGCTTGTGGCGATCGCTTTGTCTGCGCTGTTGGCTTTGGCAATTGGCGCATTGTCCTTAAGAACATCAGGCGTTTACTTTATCATGATCACGCTTGCATTCGCACAGATGATGTACTTTTTCTCGATAAGCTGGTCAGCATATGGGGGAGAGGACGGGCTTTCCATTTATGTTCGAAACGGTTTTCCGGGGTTAAACACGCTCGATCCCATCCAGTTTTATTTGATTGCCTTTGTCATCCTCGCCTTCGCTCTTTTTCTCTTTGCAAGAATTTCAAATTCGCCGTTTGGCTTGGCACTGAACGCCGCGCGCCAGTCTGAACAAAGGGTGGAAACGGTAGGTTTGAATACACAACGCATTCGACTGGTCGCCTTTGTAATGTCCGGTGCGGTGACTGGCCTTGCCGGTGCACTGTTTGCAGACCTCAATCGGTTTGTCAGTCCCACCATGTTCAGTTGGCAATTGAGTGGTGAGATAATTGTGTTCATTATCATTGGCGGCGTAGGCCGTTTGTTTGGTCCCGTTGTTGGAGCATTGGTATTTGTGGCCTTGGAACACTTCTTGGGAGAGTTGAGTGATTTTTGGCACATCTATCTCGGACTACTCCTCTTGATAATTGTTCTGTTTGGCAAGGGTGGCATTATCGGTTTGATATGTGGAAGGCAGAGAGCGCATGAATGACATCGTGCTGCAAACGCGAGGCTTAACCAAGGCATTTGGGTCTTTGGTTGCGTGTGATGATGTTTCACTCTCCCTGAACCGGGGAGAAATTCATGCTGTGATTGGACCCAATGGCGCGGGAAAGTCTACATTGATTGCCCAAATATGCGGTGGATTGAAACCGGACACGGGACACGTTGAGTTTCTGGGCCAAAACATAGAAGGGCTAAATACCCGGCAACGTGCACTTGCAGGTCTTGGGCGCACATTTCAGGTTTCCGCCCTGGCAATGGAAGACACGGTCCTTCAGAACGCAATATTGGGCGCTCTTGGTTCAAGCGGCAATACATGGCGCTTCTTCAAGAATGCAATGAAGGATACAGACCTCCGCGAAAGAGCAGAACATGCTTTGAAGCGAGTTGGGCTTGATGATTCACTCGAAATGAGAACTGCAGAACTAAGCCATGGTCAACGCAGGCAACTTGAGGTCGCGATTGCCTTGACGCTAAATCCTAAAACCTTTGTGATGGATGAGCCCATGGCCGGACTTGGATCTGAAGGATCAAGGAAATTAACGGGCCTTCTTGATGGGTTACGGGAAGAGGCTCCCATCTTGCTTGTTGAACACGATATGGATGCAGTATTCGCACTGGCAGATCGTATCAGTGTACTGGTGTATGGAAAGATCATCGCAACTGGAACGGTTGATCAGATACGAAATAATGCGGCGGTGCGCGAAGCATATCTGGGAGAGGAAGATTGAAACTACTTTCTCTCTCCAATGTTTCTGCTTCATACGGGTCAAGTCAGGCTTTGTTTGATGTGAATCTGGAACTGCATGAAGGCGAGGTTGTTGCTCTTATGGGGCGCAATGGTATGGGCAAGAGTACGACAGTGAAGTGCATTTGTCGCATGATGCCTGCATATGGAAACCTGACATTTGCATCAAAAGATTTGACGCGGTTAAGCAGTTACCAGGCAGCACATCTCGGGATCGGACTGGTGCCAGAGGGGAGACGGTGTTTTGCCTCTTTGAGTGTTTACGAGAACCTGATAGCGGCTGCCAAACCGGGTGAGTGGAGCCTTGAAAAAGTGGTTGGCCTTTTCCCCCGGCTTGGAGAGCGTACACATCAGGTAGCGTCTTCACTTTCAGGTGGTGAACAACAAATGTTGGCGATTGGCCGTGCCTTGATGACCAACCCGCGCATGCTGGTCCTGGATGAGGCAACCGAAGGCCTTGCTCCAATTATTCGGCGAGAAATATGGGCTGCCATCAACACACTGAAAGCTGAAACCGGAATGTCAATTTTGGTGATTGATAAATCAATCAAGGAGCTGCGAACGGTTTCAGATACAGCTGTAATCGTGGAGCGCGGAAGAACCGTTTGGAGTGGGGCCATGACTGAGTTGAGTGCTGAGATCACAGAAAAATATGTTGGCGTCTAACATGCAGCACAAACTGATGTGCCACATGCTAATCCGAGTAATGTTGAATGGACGCTTCTATCCCTGCTTCAAGTGTTTGCTCCAGATAAGATGAAACCTTTTGTCTCCATTGACCAGATGCAACAAGTGCTTTGGGGAAAAGATCTGGAAGAGAAAAGAAAGCCTCGCATATCTTTTCAGCGTTGAAATCACCCTCTTTGAATGCGGCAAGCAACTCATTTTCTCTCGGGTCTCGTAATGCATACTGGCCTGCGATTTCATTCTCTCCAGAGCAGTATGCGATCCATATTGCAGTAGCAAACGCAAACGGTGTCATTGAAGTGCCGCGATCCATCGCATCGTGAGCTGGTGCAAAAATACGCTGAGGCATCTTCTGCGAGCCATCCATCGCAATTTGGTAAGTTTCATGGGCAATGCTGGGATTGCGAAAACGCGCAATCAATTGCTTGCGGTAATCACTCAGGTCAATTTCAGGGACCGGACGCAAGGTATCTGCAGCGACCGCCATATGCCGTTCCACCAAAATAGCCATGAACTGATCCGCCATTACATCTCGCACGTACTTTTTACCACTCAGAAACCCCATATAGGCAATCAAGGAGTGCGCGCCATTTAGCATCCGCAGCTTCATTTCCTCGTAAGGTGCCACTTCCTTTACAAACAAAGCGCCTACATCTTCCCATTTGGGTCGGCCGTTTACAAAACGGTCTTCAATGACCCACTGGCTAAAAGGCTCGGTTTCAACTGGCACGTGGTCGGTGCAGCCTAAAATGTCTGATGCCTCTGCAGACAGTTGGCCAGTGGCTGCCGGTGTTATGCGATCCACCATAGTGTTAGGGAATGTCACGTGCTCAGCGATCCATGTTCCCAGGTCTTGGTCGCCAATGCGTTTTGCGAAATCAAGAACACCACTTCGCACAAGATCGCCATTGTTTGGCAGGTTGTCACAACATAATACCGTAAATGGTCTTTTGCCCTCTGCTTTTCTGTCTCTTAGTCCTTTGACCAGAAAGCCGATAATCCCGGTCGGATTATCGGGGTCTTTAAGGTCATTGCTAATCGCCACGTGTTTGGGATCCACTTCTCCGGTGTCCCGAACAATGCCATACGCTTTCTCGGTTACGGTCATGCTGACAATTCTTACAGCATCATCGCCCAAGGCGTCCAAAATCGATTGTTTTCTCCGCACGGCGGCTTCAACCTTCGCAATGCTTTTGACAAGCTTGGTCTGTGGAGAACCTGCACCTCTTATCAGTAGACTGTAAACGCCGTCCTGGGCATTCAAAGCATCCGCAGTAGCAGTGCTTTGCAGGCTGACAGCCAGTATGCGCCAGTTACCCCCATGTTTGGCAAGCGCATCATGGGTATATACAGCCTGGTGCGCCCGGTGAAACGCACCCGGCCCAAAATGGACGATACCGATACCGTTTGTTTGAAAATCAGCCTCGCTGCCAGAAACACCCTCGGAAACCGGATATGAACTGTTCAAAAGCGTCATGCATTAGCCTTTGTTGCTGAAAGCGCCGCTTGGACGCCGCGCAACTCTGCCAGGCCTTTCAATCGACCAATGGCAGGATAGCCTGGTTGCGCTTTCCGAGTGTGATCATCAAGAATATCCTGTCCATGGTCAGGACGCATCGGAATTTCCCAGTCAGCCCGGCCCTTTGCTTTGCGATCATTTTCTTCATCAAGAATGGCATCGATTAGCGCAACCATGTCTGTATTGCCGTCCAGATGCTCACCTTCGTGGAAGGAGCCTGGTGTCATTTCATTTTCCAGCACCACATTTCGCAAGTGAAGAAAATGAACCCGGTGTCCTAATCTTTTCATCATCCCGGGCAAATCGTTTCTGACATGAGCGCCCAAAGAGCCAGAGCAAAGTGTAATGCCGTTTGCGGCGCTATCGACCGCCTTTACGAGCTGTGCATAGTCGTCTTCAGTTGACACAATCCGTGGTAATCCCAGCAGGGGAAACGGCGGGTCATCCGGATGACAGCATAACCGCATACCCAAACGTTCGGCTGTTGGCACTACCATCTCAAGAAAGGCGTATAGGTTGTTTTGCAATGTCTCACGATCAATCGCCTTGTAGGTAGAAAGCAATTGCTGGAGAGCATCCAGCGAAAGATTTTGGTTGGCGCCTGGCAGGCCGACAACGATATTACTTGTTATTTGACGCTTGTGCGCATCCGACCATCTGGATGCCCTTATCGTTGCCTCGTTGATAATGTTTGTTGAGTAGTCCTCAATGGCGTTTGTGCGTTTCAACAAATGTAAATCGAAGGCAGCAAAATCTACATAGTCAAACCGCATGCATTTAGCGCCATTTGGCAACCGCCAAGATAAATCCGTGCGTGTCCAATCCAATATGGGCATGAAGTTGTAGCATATGGTTCTCAGTCCACATTCAGCGAGGTTTTCAAGGCTGGTCTTGTAATTGTCGATATGAAGCCGCCAATCACCATCTTGTTTTTTGATTTCCTCAGACACAGGCAGGCTTTCCACAACATCCCAATAAAGTGTTGTATTTTCGCCGTTAGTCCGCTCCGAAATTTGTTTTTGACGTTTATGGATTTCATCAACCGACCACACATCGCCATTCGCTATATGATGCAAGGCGGTTACGATACCTTTCGCGCCAGCCTGTTCAATCTCTTGAAGGGCGACAACATCATGCTCTCCGAACCAACGCCAGGTATGACGCATTTTTTAAACCTCACAATTTATATGCGCGTTTTGCCAAGCCATAAGAAAGTTCTTTTGCAATCTCCAAGGCTTCATCCTCGTCCAGGAAATGTTCGACAACTTGTTTTGCAAGGAATGAACAATCAATTCTGCGAGCGAGATCATGACGCGCCGGGATAGAAGGAAACGCCCGAGTATCATCATTGAAGCCCGCCGTATTGTAATAGCCTGCGGTCTCGGTCGTTTGTTCACGGTAGCGCATCATGCCAGCGGGACTATCATGGAACCACCATGCGGGCCCAAGCTTCAGTGACGGATAGACACTGGCCAGGGGTGCCAGTTCACGGGAATACGTGGTTTCATCCAAGGTAAACAGGATCAGTGATAGGTTTGGATTCAAGCCATGCTTGTTCAGAAGTGGCCTGAGATTTGAGACGTAGTTTGCTGGTTGTGGGATATCAAAACCTTTGTCTCTGCCAAAGGAACTGAAAATTCCCGCATGATGGTTTCGCATGGATCCGGGATGTAATTGCATCACAAGTCCATCTTCAATGCTCATGGTTGCGAGTTCAGTCAGCATCTGTCCACGGAACAGTTCGTTTTGCTGTGCTGTCGATGTCCCGGCTAAGATGTCTTGGTAAAGGGACGAAGCCTCGCTTTTTGACAAATCAGCCGTAAAAGCGGAAGCATGGCCATGATCGGTTGCGGTTGCCCCGAGGTTTATGAAATAAGCTCGCCGAGTGCGGTGCGCGTTGAGATACCCTTTCCAAGTAGAAACATCTTCTCCGGTAAGTGCACCAAGCTCTTCGATGTTTGCATGGAAACCCTCATAGTCAGGGTCGACAACAGAATCAGGTCGGTAAGTGGGTATAACCCGCCCATCCCAAGCGGAGGATGCAATCGCATCGTGTTCCGCCAGATTGTCATTGCAGCCATCAGTTGTTGCCAAAACCTCAATGTTAAAGCGGTCAAATAGTGCTCTTGGTCTATAAGCATCTTCGTCCAGTAAATCGCGAATGGTGTCATAGACCTGGTCAGAGTTGGATGCGCTCGGTGTTTCGTGAATATTAAAGAGGGTTGAAAGCGTGTGGTCCATCCACACACGCACCGGTGTAGAGCGGAACAAATGATAGTTCTCGGAGAACAATCGCCATATGGAGCGTCCATCGGTTTCGTGATCGATCCCGGCATTGGAAACAACGCCCAGGCTGGGAAGGCTGATGCCTTGCGAAACAAGCATCCGAAGTATGTAGTGGTCAGGAACGATCAAAAGTAGGGCAGGATCCGGGAACTTTTCGTTTTCCGAGAACCAACTGGGAACTGTATGGCCATGTGGGCAGATCAACGGAAGGTCGCATATCTCTCTATAAAGACGCCCTGCCACAGCCCGCGTGTTCAAATCAGCCGGGAAAAAACGATCCGGATTAAGCATTACAAGTTGGTCCCCATAGATTGCCGTTTACGGGATAATCGCAACTCTCTGAACCAGATAACAAGTCCGGAAAATACAATGACCAATGCTCCGAGTATTGTCCAGAAGTCCGGGGAATGCTCAAAGACCAGCATGCTCCAAATGGTCATGTAAATGATGAATGTGTATCCATAGGGCGTAAGTGTGCTTGCTGTTGCAAACCCATGTGCCCGGGTTAGAAACTCGTGTCCTATCCAGCCAAAGACGCCAAGCAATATCATTTGACCCCATTGCAAGCCGGTATCAGGGTTTTGCCAGAGTGAGACAGCTACAGGCAATAAGAGAAAAGTCCCAACAGCTCCCGAGTAAAATTGCATCGTATCACTGGCAACAATGCCGGAGAGTTTACGGGTGAGTATTGAATAAAGCGCAAAACAAAGAGCTCCGCCCAATGAAAGTATTACTGCCCAGTGAAAGCTCTCATCGAATGGGCGAATTGCAATCAAAATTCCGCAGAAACCGATCATGATGGCCGACCATCTCCAAATGCCTACCCGCTCACCGAGTAGCGGCCAGGAAAGGGCGCATATCATTATTGGAGCTGAAAAAAGGATAGTGGAAGTCAGAGTGAGTGGCAGATATTGAACTGCGATGAAATTGAACACTGTGGAAAGCATCAACAACACACCGCGTATTAAAACCAACATCAAATGATCTGTCCCAAAGCGCGAAATTTCCAGGCCGCCGCGAACGATAAGCAAAGAGGAAATAACAAAATGACCCGCGTAACGCATGAAAGCCAATTGCAACGCTGGCAGGCCAATAAAGGCCAGCCATTTTGCATT
>ENA-OUOG01005025-OUOG01005025.1-marine-metagenome-genome-assembly--contig:-NODE-5025-length-10998-cov-5.080579_pt1 | contig 10998 bp, 5 predicted proteins | sample MGYA00248635_ERZ508505 | MGnify/ENA primary metagenome ERZ508505 (study PRJEB26176, sample SAMN06267871) | marine metagenome | isolation source: Saanich Inlet, British Columbia, Canada | place: Pacific...
GAGCCGCTCGCGCCTCCTTCAAGGACCCCCCCCGCGCTCCTCTCGCGTCATCTCGAGCCGGTGCCGAGGGGTGTGACCGCGAGCGCCTCGGAGAGGAAAAGATCCGCGTTTCACGAGAATCTCCCCCCGGACTTTTGGTCAGCTGGTAGAAAGTATGTCTACTGTCAGACATACGGTTATTCCCCTTCAGAGGTGATACATGGACTGTCGTCAACAAAGCCTACTTCGTCTTCGCGCGCTTCGCCCCGTCCTCGTCTCCCCTAATCTCTTCGCGCTCGGTCTCGCGTCTCTTCTCGGCGCTCTTCGCCGGAACGCGCCTCGCCTCGACCCAGACGTCCTCCTCCACCGATTCGCCCGCCGCGAACCTTCGCCCCTTGGCGAACTCTAAACCGCCGCCGGCGTACGAAACCGCGGGCGCGATTTCTATGAGCCCGTTACCGACCACCTCGCCGCCGTTCTTCTCAATCCACGAACGGTGCAGATCGGAGAGCAAACGCCTGGCGGTACACGGCGAGTCCTTCCCGGCGCCCTCCGCGTTCTTCACAGGCGCGAAATCCTCAGCTCTTACGCCGTTAAGAAACGCGACGGAGTCTCCGGCGTACGCGTAGACGTCGAAGATGAACGCCTCGAGTTTCACGCCGTTCGGTGTAATCGGCGTGACGCTCTCTTTCCCGTCGTCGCTCACGACCGGGATCTTCTTGCGCGCGACGTGGTACGCCAGCTGCCGCTGCACAGGCCCCTCCGGGTCGCAGCACGACTCCAGGAAAGAAATCGAGTAGTAGTGAAGCACGATGTTCGCCGCGTCAAACTTCAAAGCGCCGCCGCCCGGATCGCCGGTTTCACCAGCCTCCAGTCGCGCGGTCGCGAGGCTCTCGGGCATCTCCGAGTACTCCACCACGTGCACCTTGCCGTCCCGGCGCGTGAACACGCCCACGGGCTCCGTCGGGTAGGCTTTCTGAATCACCTTGGCGCCGGCGTCGCACGCTTTGGAGACGCAGAACCCGACGAACACCGGGTCGCCGACTTTCACAGCCGCGTTGTCCACGCAGTACGCGTACACGTGCTTGACGCCTCTTCTCTTCATGTCCGCGACGCACCCGCTGGCGTGCAGCGCCTTGTACACGCCGCCGTTGCCGTCGGGCGCGGTCGCGACCTCGCTTCGGGACTTCATCAAAATCGCGCCCGCCTCGGAGAAGCACGGCAAGTCGCCCTGCTGGAAAAACGTCACCGCCTCGGCGTCGAGGCCGAAGTAGCCATTCGACTCGAAATACGCCTCCGTCTCGGCGTGCGTGAACGGCGAGGTCATGACGTACAGGGGCACAGTGATCGGCGATGCCTCCTTGCCCGTCGAATGCCTAGCCGCGTCCCTCTGCAGCCGCGCGAGCCGCTCGCACTGCAGCCGGAACAGAGTGCGCCCGCTGGGAAGGCCGATGTCGTACATGCCCTTGGGTTTCGATGACCCGAGCCGCGTGCCTTGCCCTCCCGCGAGCAGAACCACCGCCAGCTCGCCGTTCGCCGCGGCTCGCAAGCCGGTCTCGGCCCACGCTTCGGCCATCTCGGGGTTCGACGCGTCGTCGTCCGCGCGCACGGGCTCGATCGCGCCCTTTGTTGAAGACCCGGAGGCGTGATCCGCCATCGATCGCGAAAACACGCTCTTGACGCTCGCGAGGTCGATCCGCGACAGCTGCGCGAGCAGCGACGCGCGCTCCTCCGCCGAGCACGCGTCCCAGTGCGCGAACACGTGCGACTGGTCCGCGGCCGCGAACGCGGCGCGGAGCGATTCCTCGGAAGACATGCTGGACGTGCCGGCGCGCGAGGCGAGTGACGACGATTCGCGTCGAACGCGACTGTCTCCTCGTCGGCACCGCCGAAACGCTGCGAAACGAGAGTTCCAGGTTTCGCGAGCGCTGCGGATTCAACATTTCTCGATTCCCTTTTTCTCGCGCCGCGGCCGAATCGCCGAAGCACGACCGCGTGTTCGCGGCAAATTCCTCGGGGTTCGCGGCTCCAAGCGCCAGCATGGCCAGGTGTTGGGTTTTTCGCGCCGTTTGGGAGCTGACTGTGCGCCACGCGGCAGGCGAGAGAACCTCTCGCGCGCGCACAGCACGGCGCGCCGAGATGTCCGCCGGAGGAGGCGCATCCGTGGCGAGCGGGGTGGCGGCGGCGGTTCGCGCCACCCCCGCGCCGCGTGCGCGGCGCGCGCGCGATACGCTCGGCCGACGCGCGTCGGTGCCCCCGGGCGACGTCACCTCGGGTGAGCGAATGAGAAACGTCTTCGGACGCACGCGCGCGCCGCGGGTCGCCGCGTCGGCGCGGGAGGACGCTTCGGCGCCGCGGCCGCGCCGCGGTCGCGCGCGTCGCGTCGCGGTGCCTCCCCCGGGCGCGTTCCGCGAGGACGAGCGCGGGTCCGGCGCGGCGACCACCACCGCGGAGCCGGACCCGAAGTCCCCGCGGGTTCCTTCGAACGCGTCGGAAACGAACATCCCTTCGGCGGAGGCCGCGGAGGCCGCGGGCGCGTCGGGGGGATGGTGGGCGTGGACGAAGCGCTGGGCGCTCGGAGATTCCGACGAGGACTCCGACGAGGACGAACTGTCGAGCTCGGGAGGGCACGATATTCCCGCGGCGGGGCAGGACGACGCGGCCGCCCCGAGGGGTGACGCGGAGGCTTCGTTCCTCAACCGCGTCCCGCTCCCTCCGTGGCTCAAGGACCAGGCGGCGGCGCGCGTCTTCTCCGACGACCCCGCCGAGGCTCTGACTTCGCTCACCGAGACGCTCACCGAGACGCTCACCGAGGAGGAGAAGAAGAGCGAAGAAGCTGTGGAAAACCGAACGGCGCGAACCGCCGTGGGCGTGGGCTCCATCACGGTGACTCGCGACGCCGACGCCGACGGGTCTGTTTTCGCGCGCGACAATGACCACCCGGAACGGAACATGGAGGCGTTCGCGGAGGCGCTGGACGACGGGGGCATCGTGGGCGACGCCACGGTAAACAGGTCGGGCGCGCTCGCGGCGTCCGTCACGAAAGCCGCGGTGGACAAGCTCGAGGACGCGCTCGCGGCTGTCGAGGCGCGCGAACGCGCGCGCGCGCTGGCGAATGAAGAGAAGCGTAAAAAGAATAAAACGAACGCGGCGGCGGCCTCCGACGAAAAAGCGGCGGACTCCGCCGACGCCGCGCGCGACCGGTTGACCGCCGCGGACGCCGACGAAGCCGCCTCCGAGCTGAAACTGGCGCTCGAGGTGGCTCGCCGCCGCGCCGCCGAGGCGCGCGAGGCCAGCGTCGCGCTCGGCGAAGCCGCGCGGGACGTCGCCAGGGCGAGGGAGGCGATGAAGGCGTCGTCCTCGTCGGGTTCCGCGGCGGATGTCTCTTTTGAGGAGACGGACACGCAGCGCAAACGCAGGCTTCGAGGCGCTCTGGGCGCCGCGGGCGACCGTTTGCTCGCGGCCTCGGCCGCGAGCCGCGCCGCCGCCGCGGCGGCGAGCGCGTCTCTGCGCAAAGTCGCGTTCTTCGACGATGACGTCCTCGGCGCGGTTTCGTTCGGCCCAAACGAAACCGCCGGCGCGGCGGTGAAGTCGTCGGCGACGAAAACCTCGGGCGTGAACAACGAGTCGCGTAATCGCGCCAAGGCGTTGAGAGACGCTCCTAAAGACGCTCCTAAAGACGACACGATTCGTTTTGTGAACGACCCGAACGTCAAAGACGACGAGTTCCGGACGGACGCTTTCTCGAAGAAAGTGTTGAAGGGGTCTTTCGAGGCGCTCGAGCTGAGCGGCGCCGTCTCGCGCGTCGCCGAGTGGAGCGTCTCGCGAGTGTTCAACACGGAAAGAAAAGAACGAACATCAAAAAAGGCGTCGGCGCTGAGCGACGCCGTCGCGCCGGCGTTGGCGCGCGTCGTCGCGCAGTCTCTGGAACCCTCATCGCCCGCGGACCTCAGGCACGCGCGCGTGGCGTGTGGGCTCGCGGCCTGGATCTACTACCTGCCCACCGCGCACAAGAGCCTCGCCAAGTTCGGACTCAGGATGGTGGCGAGCTCGCTGGACGCCGAGGAGGAAACGCGGGGCGCGCCGGCGGAGGCGCCGGCGGAGGCGGCGTCGCGTCGCGGAGGCGACCTCTCCGTCGCTTGGAACGACACGGACGTTCGGCTCGACGATTCCGACTCCGCCTCCGGCAACACCGAGCGCGGCACGAGAGGGCGCGAGAAGACGGCGAAGGCGGATGAGATGGCTCGCCGCGCCATCGACGCCGCGGACGCGGCGATCGAGGAGCTCGCGCGCGTCGCCGCGAACCCCGGCTCGCTCGCCGATTCCGTGGAGGCGGCTCGCGAGGCGGCTCGTCTCGCCGAGGCGGTCTCCGAGCGCCTCGACGCGCTGCGCGAGGAGGCGGACGAGGACGACGAGCGCGAGGCGAGAAAAACAAGAGCGCGCGCCGGGTCCGGGGCGAAGGACGACGTCGCCGCGCCGTCGCCGGAGACTGATTCGCCGCGCGAGACTCGTCGCTCAACCGCCGCGTTCGCGTCCAACGCGGTGGCTTCCAGGAGACTTCCTGGAAGAGACTTCCCAGCAGAGACTCCCAAGAGACTTCCTTCCAAGAGACTCCCGGTGGCGTACGCCGTCGCCGCGGACGACGAGAAGGGCACTCTGTGGATCTCCATCGAGGGCTCGACGTCTTTAGCGTCGTGGCAGACGAACCTGACGTTCCAGCCGGTTTCCTTCGAGGACCCCTCTTTGGACGTCCGCGTGCACCGCGGCGCGTACGAAGCCGCGCGGGACATCTACGACGCCGTCGAGGGCGTCGTGCGCGCGCACGTCGATGTGCACGGCAAAAACGCGCGCGTGCACATCACCGGCCACAGCATCGGTGGCTCGCTCGCCATGGTGTTGGCGTTAATGCTCATCCTGCGCGGCGCCGCCGACAAGAAACACGTCGCCGACGTCTGGACCTTCGGCGCGCCTTACGTGCTGTGCGGCGGCGACGCTCTTTTGCGGCGACTTTCTCTGCCGCGCTCGTTCATCAAGTCCGTCGCCATGGGCAAGGACATCGTGCCTCGTAGTTTTTCGTGCTACTACCCGGCGTGGGCGCGGCGCGCGCTGGAGATGGCGCCCGGCTCGCTCAAGGTTGACGTCCTCGCGCAGAAGAGCTTTTTGGAAGAAGAGATGTTCTACTCGCCCGTGGGCGACATGTTCCTGCTGCAGGCGATGCACGGCAGCGCGCACCCGCTGCTCCCCCCCGGCCCGGGCCTGTACCAGCTCGCGGGCGACGACCTGTTCGACGAGGTCGCCGCGAAGGTTGCGGAGAACGGCGAGACTTTCGACGAGCGTTTCGTGGACACGATCGAGACGTCTCAGACGTCGATGGAGAACCACTGGCTGGACCGCCGAGCGGGCGCCGGGTGGGGCGAGTGGTTCGGCGACGACCGCGAAGACGAGAACTCCGACGCGTCCTTCAAGGCTACGAAAAAAAACGAAAAGAAAGCGTCGACGTTCACGTCGCGCTCTTCCGTTCGCCGGTCGAACCTGAACCGCTTAGCGTGCTTGACCCAGCACGACGCCGCGTTGACCGCTTCTTTGATTCTCGGGTCGGTGGATTCGAACGACTCGAACGAAAACCTCTCGGCGTTGTTGCGCGAGAGGGGCCGCGACGCCGCGCGTCGCGTCGTGCTGAACACGCCGCACCCTTTAACGGTTTTGAGCGACCCCAAGGCGTACGGCAACGCGGGGAGTATCTCTAGGCACCACAACCCGTTCAACTACCTGCGCGCGCTGGGGAAGACGCGGCGCGTCTGGGAAAACGGGAGCCAGCCGAGACGCAACGACGTCGCCGACGCGCTGGGGAGCCGAGACGAGGACGAGTGAACACGATTCTGATTCTGAGTGATTGACGATTCTGAGCGATGACGCGTTTCCGTTTTGTGCGATAGACAACCTTCGAATGTACCACCACGTGATGAAACGCTCGCCATCGCTCACAATCGTGCCTTCGTGTGCTACCCTCTCGATACGCCCGTCAGCTTCCAATCGAGATTCCCTTCATCGAAACTCACTCGGCGGCTGAGATCTGGTCCCACTTCCCGTCCACCGATTCCTTCCACACCGTCACGAGGTTGTTGGCGTCCGAGACGGCGAGCACGTTCCCCATCACCGACCACGAGAGCCGCCACACCGGGACCTTAAAGTCGTGCAGCAGCGTCTTGGACCAAGCGCCGCCGGGCTCATCCTGCGTCCAGATGAACACTAAGCCGTCCTGTCCGCACGTCGCCACCGTGTTCATGGGCAAACCCATGTTCACGCTCCAGCACGCGTCGCGCACCCAATCGCCATGCGCGCGCAACACGTGCTCCTCCTGCCACGCGCCGGTTGTGCCGTCGTGTCGCCAGATCTTCGCCAGGTTATCGCATCCGCTGGTCACCAGACGTTTAACGGCGGTGACGTTCGCGACGCCCCCCGCCACGAGGCTTCCCGGCGGCGGCGCGGGGGACCAAGACACACCCGTGCACCCGATGGAGTGCGCGTTTGGGATCTTCGCCGCTTCCCAGCTCCCGTCCGGGCGGTGGGTTAAAACGGAAACCGAGCCGTCCGAGGAGGCGGCCGCCAGCGCGAGGCCGTGCTCGTGCGGCGCCCACGCTACGGCGTTCACGGACGCCTCGTGCAGAGACGGCGGCGAGGCGTACACCTGCGAAAACGCCCCGGGCTGGTTCTCGGCTTCGCGCCAGACGATGACTTTGTTGTCGAAGCCGCACGAAGCGAGCAACACGCCGAACTTGGGGTGCGCCCACGAGCACATCCACACCGGGCCGTCGTGGCCGGTCAGGTTCGCGACGAGCGTCTGCTGCTCGCCGGAGACGTCGAACACCTTGATCGTGCGGTCGGAAGAACACGTCGCGACGCGCTGCGGGCGGATGAACGAAGTAACGTTGGTTTTCGTTGGAAAGGGAAGTCAGGTCTAGAAGTGATCGTGCGGATCTGGTCACGCGCGGGATGGATCGATGATGATCGCTCGCGGTTTCTTTCACCGGCGGGGCTCGGGTCGGTCGCGCGTCCGCTTCCCTCGCCGCGCCGCAAAGCTCCGAGGCCGCACGTACCCTTCCGTAGTAGTCATACTGGCAGTCGTGGATCTGGTCGGTGTGCCCCGTCTCGAACGTGGCTTGCGTGCTGACGGACATCTTTTTCGACGCGCGCGAATCCGTTCAGAGGAATCCGGGGACGTGCGGGCGCGGTCGGGGGATTCCGCCGCCGAGGTTTGCCGGGTTCGAACGCCGAACGTGAGGGCGCTTCGCCGGCGGAAGGGAAGGGCCGGGCGTGCCGCGACGACTAGCCGGCGCGCCTCGAAGTGGCGTCGCGACCGAGCCGCGGGGATTTTCCTCAAAAGGCGCAGGCGAAAAACCTCGACGCGCCGCGCGCTCTCAACGTTAAACAACGGCCGAATTCTTCTTGCACTTCCACTGCGTTCGGCGCGATGGAGGCACCCCTCGGGGCGGCGGGGGCGCGCGCGCGGAACTCGGTGGACTCCAGCGAATGGCAGGCGCTGTGCGACCTCGAGGCGGAGCTCGAGGCTGAGCTCGCGGGGGAGGTCACGCGGTCCTCTGAACGCTCGGGACGAAAAAGCGCCGAGCGGGATGTCACCTCTTCCTCTTGGGTTTCGCCGGGGGTCTCCTCGGGAACGCCGACACGCGCGAGGGCATCCGCGGAGAGGCCGGCCTCGTCGCGTTCGAGCGCGACGGCGTCGCCTTCGCCCGGCTACCGCCTGCGTCGCCAGCCGCACCCCTCGTGGGCGCCCTCGGCGCCGCAGACCCCCGCGACCGCCTCATCCCCGGGCGCCGACCGAAGCGGCGCGCGGCGCTCGCGCTGGTCGGAGGAACTGGGGGTCGTGCTCGACGGGTTCGGGCGTCCCATGCTCCCGCTGGCCACCTCCGCGTCGCTGGTGCGCCCCGGTCGCGCGCCCCTACGCGAGCGCGAGACGAAGACCTGGGCGGAGACCACGCCGAGCGCATCCGCCGGTCCGGCGGATACTAACGCCGACGATACTAACGCCGTCGTCGCCGTCGTCGACGCGCGCGAACCCGAGGTGGACGCCAGAGCCGGCGCGTATCGCGTCCGCGGCGGATTCGTGGACGACGCGGCTGTTAGTACGAGTAAACCGCGGACGTTCATGACGTCCACGCGTCGGGTATCGGCGCGGAGAAGCGACAGCCTCGAGACGATGACGAAGACGAAGACGAAAACGAAAACGACGCGTCCGCCGTTCGTCGTCGGCATGGGAGACTCGGCGCGCGCGCGGTTTCTCAGTGTCGCGAAACCGCTCAAGGAAAACCGCGGAGGTTTTTTTCGTACTGGCGACGCGCAGAAGCCGTTTCACAGGCACTCGTCTCCCGCGGGTCTGGCCTCGGGCGCGCCGCCTTCGGTCTCGACGAACGCTCCGGCGCTCGCGTCGTCTTTACGCGCGCGAGAAGAACCGTCGCCGCGCGCGGAGACGGATGCCAACGCCGACCTTTTTACGGCGGCGGTGGACGCGACGCGGTCGTTGTTCGACGCCGTCGAGCGACGCGTCCGCGACGCCGTCGAACGCGAGATGGAGACGCGACACCGCCGCGGCGTCGCGGAAGGCGTCGCGTCGCCTCTCGGAAACGCGTCGAGCCTCCCCGCGGCGGCGGAGAAAACCCAGCCGTCGCCGGCGTCGGCCGCGTCGCCGGCGACGCGAACGCGCGAACCGTCGACCGCCGACTCGGCGTCGACTTCAAAACCCCCGGACGCGTCTCCGCGCTTCTCAGAGCTCGCCGCGCCCGTCGACGACGTCTCGGAGGCTCTGGAGTCTGTATCCCTGCTTTCCGGTGACCGGAAAACGCCGATCCGCGCGGTGAAGCGGTCGATCGACGCCTACCTCGAGCGCAGGCGTGTCGGTTCGAGCGCCGGCGCGACGACGACGAGTTCTGCGTCGTCGACGCCCGTCGTCGCGGCGCGGAGCGTATTCGCCGCGGCGGAGCGTCGCGCGACCGTCGCGGAACCGCCGGAGCGTACCGATCGACCGGAACCACCAGAACGACCGGAACCACCCGAACGCCGCGCCGCGGTCTCGACTCGGGTCGGCGTCGCGATGACCGCGAAGCAGAGGGCGCTTCAGCCGCCGACGCTCGCGACGCGCGACGACGCCGACGCGTCCGATTCGGAACCGTTCGCGTACGCTCCGGTGTACTCCCCGGTGGCGGCGCGCGAGGCGACGGAGTCGCTGCACTCGTCGTTCAGAAAAACACCCGACGCCGCCGACGAAACCGCCGACGCGTTTGGGAATTCGTATTTGTCGAAGCGCCGGTTCTCGCGCGGCGTCGAGCCCATCGGAGTGGACCTGCGCGCGCGTCTCCGCGCGGCGGCCCGGTACGGGCATTCAGTCTCGCCGCGCGAGCGAGACGGCGCGCGAACGTCGCCGACTTTGGATTCGGACTCGGACTCTACTCGTGTCTCGGACGACCGCGATACTGCCGTCGCCTTCCCGAAAGGAGGACGCTTGATCGTCCCGGAGACGTCATCCTCGTCCTCCGAGTACGACGAAAGAGAGTCGAACGACGGCGACGGGAACACGAACGTCTCCGAGATGGTTTCGTTCTGCCGACGGTACCGCGCCGCGCGCGTCCGCGCGAGCGTCCTGGAGCGATGGATGTACCAGGCGCGCCTGAGCGTCGCGCTCGCCACCGCGCATCACGAGCACAGCTCGAGAGCTCGCGCGTTCTACGCGTGGCGCGCGGAGCGGCTCGAACGCGCCATACGCGTCGAGGTTGCGCTTCGCTTCGCGAAACACGCGCGTAAAACACGCGCGCGGAGGCTTCTCGCGAAAACCGCAAAAGCCTGGTTGCGCGAGACGAGACGTTCGAAGGCGTTTCGGGTACACGAGGTAGGTGGCTCGACGATGTCTTCGAAGAGTAACGAAGAAGGGCTTTTGGCGGCGCGGTCGCGGCTCCGGCCGGTGCACGGGCTCGCGGTCGAAGACGCGGCGTCGAAAGAGACGCAAGAAGATTCGCGCGTCGTCGGAGACTCGACCGCGGCGGTGGCGGAGACGGGAACGATGACGGACGACGTCGACGTCGTCGACAAAAACGCGTTCGAGACGGTTCCCGTCTCGCTGGACGCGTTCCTGCGCGTCCTGGTGGACGGCCTCGTCGACGAGGCCGTCCGCGCGCACGAAGCCGCCGAGGCGTGCGGGCCGCTGGTCTCCTCGACCCCGACGGCGCTGGCGACGGAAGAAGACGAAGGCGTGTCGGAAGGCGCGAGCGAAGCGGACCGAGAAGACCGAGGAGAAGACCGAGAAGAAGACGCTTTGGGGAACGTCACTCGTCGCGTCGAGGACGAACCAACGCGTCTCGAGCCCCGCGGCTTTTCCCCGGAGCACGCGGCAGCCGTCGACGCCGTCACCGCGGACGCCGCGGACGCCGTCGGGGTGGCCGTGCGCGGACTCCTCGGTTTGTGGAGACTCTCCGACGACGCGCGCGTCGGCGCGGGGGACGACTCTTCTTCTCCGCGACCGTCGTCTGGACGACGAAACGTCGCGAAATCGCCTCTCGTCGCCGATTTCGTGACGCCGAGGCGTGCGCTTCGGTTCGACCCGCTGCGAAGTCGCGGCGCGTTCGACGCGAACGTCGACGACGACGAATACGCGAGTCCGATTTCGGAACGGAGTGGGTCTTCGAAAACGACTCTCAACACTCCTCGCGCTTCGTCCGCGTCGCGACCCCGCCGCTCGCGTCGTGTCGTGTTCGACCGCGCGCGGGGCACGACGATGTTGAGCGCGGGGACAGTCGGCGGCGCGGACGGCGAAGAGGTGTATTTGTCCATCGCGGAGTACGTGGACGTCGTCAACAAAGCGGCGGCGTCGTACGTGTAGCGCCGTAGGTTGTGACGAGGTATGGTCATACTGTCATATTTAGGCACTAGAGCTAGCTTTTGCAGTTTTGAGAAATCCCGAATCTCAGATCTCATCCGGCGCGGCACGCACAACGTCGCGCGCGGGGCACGCCA
>ENA-OUOG01005026-OUOG01005026.1-marine-metagenome-genome-assembly--contig:-NODE-5026-length-10998-cov-3.291274_pt1 | contig 10998 bp, 8 predicted proteins | sample MGYA00248635_ERZ508505 | MGnify/ENA primary metagenome ERZ508505 (study PRJEB26176, sample SAMN06267871) | marine metagenome | isolation source: Saanich Inlet, British Columbia, Canada | place: Pacific...
TAAATTAACTTTATTAAATAAAGAAAAGGGCTTACCGTTTAAAGAATTTGACAAAGTTTGGGAAAACAAACAGAAGGAGACCGTTAAAAAACTTAAAGCAGTTCAAAATGAAGCGAGTTTAATAGATCTTTTTTCATATCTAACTGACAACAAATATAAAATAGCTGTTTGTTCTAATTCAATTAGAAAAACAATTTTAACAGTTTTATCTAGATTAGGTATAATTGAATTTGTTGATTTAATCCTCTCAAATGAGGATGTTAAATCAAGTAAGCCTCATCCAGAAATATTTTGGAAAGCAATGTCTTATTTCTCAGTTTTACCTGAAGAGGTATTAATCCTAGAAGATTCTCCAACAGGTTTAGTTGCAGCACACAAATCAAATGCGAATATATTAAGAATTAAAAAGCCAAAAGAAGTAAATATAGAACTACTAAAAGAAAACCTTAATTACCATAAAATGAAAAGTGATAAAACTCCAAAATGGAAAGATAAAAAACTCAACGTATTAATACCAATGGCTGGAGCAGGATCTAGATTCGAAAAAGCGGGATATACCTTTCCAAAGCCATTAATAGAAGTTGAAGGCAAGCCAATGATTCAACTAGTAGTTGAAAACTTAAACATTGATGCTAATTTTATTTTTGTTGTTCAGAAAAGTCATAGGGAGAGATATAATTTAGACTCATTATTAAAAATAATTGAGCCAAACTGCAAAATAGTTGAAGTTGATGGATTAACTGAGGGTGCAGCATGTACAGCATTATTAGCTACAGATTTAATTAATAATGAAAACCCTTTGTTTTTTGCTAATTCTGATCAGTTTGTATATTGGGATTCTAATGAGTTTTTTTATAAAATGAATGAAACAAAATGTGATGGAGGTATCGTTCTTTTCAAAGCAACTCATCCAAAATGGTCTTTTGCTAAATTAGATGAAAAAAATTATGTTACTGAAGTTGCTGAAAAGAATCCAATTTCTGATAATGCAACTGTTGGATTTTATTATTGGAAAAGAGGCTCGGATTTTGTAAAATATGCCAACGAAATGATTAAAAAAGATGATAGGATTAACAATGAATTTTATGTTTGTCCAGTATTTAATCATGCTATAAATCATGGTTTAAAAATTTTAGGAAAACAAATTGATAGTATGTTTGGGTTAGGTACGCCAGAAGATTTAAACATTTATTTATCTCGAAATAATAAATGATACTAATATCACATAGAGGTAATCTAGATGGAAAGTGTGGTTTTGAAAATCAACCTGAAAGAATAGATTATGTTTTATCTTTAGGGTTTAACGTAGAAATCGATTTATGGGTAATATACAATGAAATATTTTTGGGCCATGATAATCCAGAATTTAAAATTGATTTGGATTGGTTGTTTCAAAGGGGTGAAAATATTTGGATTCATTGCAAAAATTTAATGGCTATTGAGTTACTCAATTCTTTAGAGGTTAAGCACAAATTGAATTATTTTTTCCATGATACAGATTTTTGTACGCTAACTTCAAAAGGATATATTTGGGTTTACCCAGGAAAACAGCCAGTTAAAAATTCAATTGCAGTAATGCCAGAAATCAATAACGATGACACTTCTGATTGTTCAGGTATTTGTTCAGATTATATTTTAAATTATGAAAATAAGACATTCAAGAAATAATTGTTTAGTCTCTGGAAATGAGGATTTACAAACAGTAAAAAAAATTAATAATTTTCCTATTGTTATGGGTTGTTCTTCTCAAGGCGAGAAAAGCGATTTATTAGAAGATTTAATTTTTTCAATCTCTAAATCAACGGGATTTATTCAGATAAAAAACCTTATAGACCCCACATTGCTTTATTCTGCAATTAATGAATATCACGGAGCAGGAAGTGTGGGATCTATGTGGCAAAGGCACCACGAAGAATTTTCAAGATTTATTAACTTAAACAATCCAAGTTCAATTTTTGAAATTGGTGGTGGACATGGAATTTTATCAAAGATATTTGAACAAAAATACAAACTTATTGATTGGACAATAATTGAGCCGTATCCTCGTCCCGTTGAAGGAGTTAAAGCAAAATTTATCAAAGGTTTTTTTGACGAGCATTTTAAGTCTAATTTAAAATATGATTTAATTGTTCATTCCCATACTCTTGAGCACATTTATGACCCAAAGTCTTTCTTGATTCAATTAAATAGTGCTTTAAAACATGGTCAAATTATGGTGTTTAGTGTTCCAAATATGAATAAAATGTTGGATAATAAATATCCAAATTTTATGAATTTTGAACACACTACTTTTTTGTCAGAAGAATTCTTAGATTTTATACTTACTGAGACTGGATTTCAAATTGAAGAAAAATTTTATTTCGAAGAGCATTCAATTTTTTATAAAGTAGTAAAAAAACAAAATGCAGAATCTAAAAACACTTTTTTAGAATCACAATTTGAAAATAATCTAAAGAGGATTAATAATTATTTTTTATTTTTTGAAAAAAAAATAGAATTGATTAATGATGCAATTTCAGATAAACAAGAAAATGTTTTTTTGTTTGGAGCTCATATTTTTGGTCAGCTTTTGTTGAAATTGGGATTAAATGAAGATAAAATTGATAATTTGTTGGATAATGATGTTTCCAAACAAAATAAACGATTGTACGGAACAAAATTAATTGTTAAATCTCCCAAAGTATTAGCAGATCTAAACAATCCATTTGTCATTTTAAATGCTGGCATCTATAATGCGGAAATAAAAAGACAAATTATAAATGAAATTAACCCTAACGTTAATTTTTTTGAAATAACTTAAATGGTTTTATATTTTAATACAAAATTGGTTGGCAAAGAAATTTATGAAAATAATATAAATTCGTATTATCCAGTAATGATGCCTAAAAATTGTATTATAATAGACAAATATAAATTTAACTTAAAAGTCCTTAAAGAAACTCTTATTTCATATTCAAAACTTAGTTTTGAATATGCGATATTTAATATCGAGTTAGAGAATAAAAAAGACGAGGCAGAGATAGATAAAATAATTTCTATTTTTTTTTTACCTACAAAAACAGAGCTAAGATTCAAAAGACCTTCTACCAAAACAAGTTGGGAAAATGACATAAAACGACTTGAAATATTCAAGGACAGACCTATTTTTACTGTTTTTAATCATGACCACATTTTTTTAGATTACCAAGTAGACACCTTAAGAAGTATTATTAATGAGGTTTTTAATGGTGATTTCTCAGATTATAAAAAAATATTTTATTACAGTCATATACCCGAGTTTTTGAGTAAAATATTAAATACCAATAGATTTAATGGATTAAAAATTAACAGAACTAACAATTTATATAGTTTGAAATATATTAATTTAAATATTGATTCATTTGCAATAATGACCTATGATACTTTGAGTTATGTTTTTAAAAGTATCATAAAATATCCAAATTATATAGGAAGAATAGATTGGCAGGGACTTTATTTCAAAAAGCTTGAAATTGAAGCTTTTGTTTATCCAAGAGAATTTTTTAGTCATTATGAAGGTTATGGACATGTAACGGGTACTAAGCTTTATAAGAATTTGAATATTGTTAAATCTATTGATAAATTAACAATAGATGAAAAGTTAGAATTTTATTATTCGAAATGGTTAAATAATTCATTTTTATATGTCCGAGATTTTGTTTTTTCAAAATTTTTCCGCCCAAGATTTTTTTTCCATAAAGCTTTAGAAAACTCATTTGAGATGTTTAAAATCTCTTATTTGGAAGAAGATTTGAAGTATCAAATAATTGATCAAACAACTTTTGATATTCTAATCCCAAATCTAAGAAGTAAAATTTACAGAAATGCAAATGATATATATTTAGAATTAAAAACAGACAATGAGTTAGGATTTAGATTCTGGACAAAATTTAAAGCCTCAATTTTAATGAGGCTTAAAAGTAATAATGCCTATTATTTTTACATAAAATATTTTAAATAAATGAAAAAAACCTATTTATTCATTTTTGGAACTAGACCAGAGGCAATTAAATTGGCTCCACTAATTATAAAATTTATTGAAAAAAAAGCAAAAGTAGTTGTATGTAATACTGGACAGCATAGAGATTTGGTAGATGATGTACTTACTTTGTTTGACATAAAGATTGATTTTGATTTACAAATAATGAAAGAAAATCAGGATCTTTTTAGTCTTACTTCAAATTTAATTTCAAAAATTAAAAACGTTCTGGAGATTTCAAAGCCGAATTATGTTTTTGTCCATGGCGATACAACAACTTGTTTTGCATCTTCATTAGCAACATTTTATTCTAAGCTAAAATTAGTTCATGTTGAGGCTGGATTAAGAACCAATAATAAATATTCTCCATTTCCAGAGGAAATGAATCGACAGCTTGTTTCTAAAATGGCAGATATTCACTTATGTCCAACTAACGAGGCTAAACAAAATTTATTAGAGGAAGGAATTGTTAAGCATAAAATATTTATAACTGGAAATACAGTTGTAGATGCGCTTTTACTAGCAAAAGATAAAATTAATATTCAAGATAAGATTGATATAAAAAAGCTTATAAACAAAGAAAAATTCATTTTATTTACGGGTCACAGAAGAGAAAACTTTGGCGATGGATTTAAAAACATATTTGAAGCATTACTAGAAATAGCAAGAAACAATTTAGAGGTACAAATTATTTATCCAGTTCACCCAAATCCAAATGTAAAAAAAGAAGCTGTACGTTTGCTGGGAAAAATTCCGAACATTTTATTAACAGATCCTGTTAAATATGGTGATTTCATTTGGTTAATGGAAAACTGTGAACTTATCATTACAGATAGTGGAGGAATTCAAGAGGAAGCCCCATCTTTTAATAAGATTGTAGTAGTTACGAGAGAATCTACCGAAAGGACTGAATCACTAGTAGATGGAAATTCAATTATTGTAGGATCCGATAAGCAAAAATTAATAGAGACAGTCAATGAGTTATTGCATGACGTCACAAAAGAGAAAATTTCCTTAAAATCAAATAATCCTTTTGGTTCAGGTCAAGCCTGTGAACAAATATATTCAATTTTAAATGCCCAATAAAGTCCTAGTAATTTCAAAGATGGCAAATATGCCAGGAAGCTGTCCAGCAGAGTGGGTGGATGACCGCGTTCTCCAATTAAAAAAAGAGGGTAAAGAAGTACATATTATTTCAGGATCTTATGCATTAAGATACCCTAAAGAAATTAAACACTTTAGAATTCCTTCTATTTCTATTTTTGAGGCTGCTCAAGAATATTTTTATGCAAAACAATTCAAAAGCGATGTTTTTGATTCTTTTTTCATGAATTTTTATTTGACTACTTGTCATTATCTAAGTATTGTGTTCAAAAAATTTAGATTAGGTATATTTAAAGGAGAAGGGAATTGGTTTTGGACAATTAGTTCTTCAATTGTTGCGTTATCTTTAATTATACGTAATAAATATGAACTTATTTATACTACAGGAGGACCAGCTAGCGCACATTTATCTGGAATAATTGCAGCAAAAATTTTATTTAAGAAAGTTATTGTTGAACTTCAAGATCCCCTAACAGGATCTGCTATTGGAAGAAATAAAATCTCATCTCTTGGACTAAATTATATTGAAAAATTCATAATTAAGTATAGTGATCAGATTGCATTTGTTACAAAAACAGCAATGGAAGAATGTAAAAGTAGATATCCAAAACATGCAGAAAAAATTAATTTTATTTATCCAGGAAGCATTCACCACGAATACTTTAAATCTTCTCAAGAAATAAAAAAAGATAAAATTAATATTGTCTACACAGGATCTTTGTATGGGTCTAGAAACATAAAATCTTTTTTAACTGCTCTTACTAATTTAGAGAAAGTTGATTCAATAAAATATAATATAAATATTTTAGGATCTGTAACTGAGGAAATTCAAAACGATATTAAATTATTTAAAAACATAAATATTTCTTTATTAGGAAGGAGTACTCGAGATGAATCAATTGAAATGATTAAAAAAGCAGATGTTTTATTACTAATTCAACATGCAGATGATAGAAGTAGTTTAACTATTCCCTTTAAATTATACGATTATATAAATTCTGGGAATTTAATTTTTGGACTCTTATATAAAAACAAAGAGCTCAAAAATTTATTACTTCAAAATGGACATTTATCCACAGAAATCAATAATATCAACGAAATAGAGAATGAATTGAAAAATCTTTTTTCAAATTTTACAGAAATTAAAAATAAAATAAAAGTTGGAAATCTTACAACTTCAAAAGCAGTTAAAAAAATGTATCAGCTTTATAATACATGAATTATTTTTACAAAATATTAGACAAAAAACAGCTTAAAAAACTTGCCTTTTTATCAGGATTACTTTTTTTTGGCATGTTACTGGAGAGCTTAAGTTTGGCTTCTGTATTACCATTAATTTCAGTTGTCATTGATGGGAATGCTACTTTTTTAAAACCTTATATTCCTTCAGAAATTTTAGAATATTTTGATTTAATAACCATTGTCTTGATATTAGTCGGTTTTGTTTTTATCATAAAATCTGGATTTCTTATATTATTATATCGATTTCAAAATTCATTGTTATCAAGAATAGTAAAACAAATTTCAGACAGGCTTTATATTTCATATATGCAACGGCCATATCCTTATTTTATAGATCAAAACACCTCAGAGATTATAAAAAAATTGCAGTTAGACATACAGAATTTTTACCTTTTTACTCAATCTGTAATGATAATTACTATTGAGCTATCTTTATCTTTAGCAATTTTAATTTCCCTTTTTATTATTGAGCCAATTGGCGCTATCTTTTGTTTAGTACTGTTCACATTTATCTTATTGACATATAATAAAGTATTTAAAAAGAGAATTATAAAATTAGGAATAGAAAGGCAAGAAGCTTTAACAAACAGTAATCAAATAATTTATGACAGTATTAGTGGAATTAAGGATATAATCATTTTAAAAAAGGCTTCCTTTTTTATCAACAAATTCATAGATACTACTAAAACAAAAGCCAGGATAGACACCAGTTATAATAATATTTCACAAATTCCCCGCTTGGTAATTGAGCTATTTGCTCTTGGAGGAATTTTGTTCTTAGTCTTACTCAAATTAAATACTCAATTTAGTGAAAATTCACTACAGCAAATTTTGGGGCTCTTTGCAGCAGGTGTTTTTAAACTTATTCCTTCCGCTAATAAAATTCTAATGAGTTTACAAATATTTAAATTTACAACACCCTCATTGAAGTTAATATATGACGATTTGGATTTTATTTCTGAACCTAGTAATAATTTAATTCCAGTTCAAAATTTTAAAACTGTTGAAGTTAAAAACATCTTTTTCAATTATAAGGATAATGAAGTTTTAAAAGATTTGAGTATTCAGTTTTCAAAAAATGAAATATTGGGTATTTATGGAGAAAGTGGTACTGGGAAAAGTACTTTTATAGATATATTGATGGGGCTTCAAAAACCAAAATCTGGATCTATTTTTTATAATGGTAAACAAGTAAAAGATATCTCTTCAATTTCCGCTTATGTACCTCAGAAAGTGTTTTTTATAAATGATTCTATTCTATCTAATATAGCTATTGGAATTCCAAAAGAGCTGATTAATGTTGAGAGGATTAAAGAAGTTATTAAAATTTGTCAATTATCCTCTTTAATAGAAGAACTTGAAGATGGATTAAATACTATTATTGGAGAAGGAGGGCAAAAAATTTCTGGCGGACAAAGACAACGAATTGGGATTGCTAGGGCTCTATATCAAGAGCCTAAATTACTTATTTTAGATGAATCAACTAATTCTTTAGATTCTGAAACAGAAAGCAAGTTTATTAATGATATTCTACTTTTAAAAAATAAGATATGTTTGATTTTCATTAGCCATGATAAAGAGCTTCTAAGCTCTTGCAACAAGGTTTATAAACTTGAAAACGGAAAATTTAAATTAATTTGAATATGAAAAAAGCCTTAGTTTTAGGAGGAGGAGGTTTTATAGGAGGCCACCTTGCTAAAAAATTAAAAGAAGAAAATTTTTGGGTAAGAGTTGTTGATATTAAAAAACAACATGAATTCTGGAATTTGGATGAATTATGTGATGAATATATCATTGGAGATTTAACAGATCCTGTAATTTCTAAAAAATCATTTCAAAATAACAAGGAAGAATTTATAGCATTTGATGAAGTATATCAGCTTGCTGCAGATATGGGGGGTGCAGGATATATTTTTACTGGAGAAAACGATGCAAACGTAATGCACAATTCTGCATTAGTTAATCTCAATACTTCATTTTATGCTACTGAGGCTAAAGTTAAAAGAATTTTTTATAGTTCTTCTGCATGCATTTATCCTGAACATAACCAATTAGATCCAGATAATCCTAATTGTGAAGAATCGTCTGCATACCCTGCTAACCCAGATTCAGAATATGGTTGGGAAAAATTATTTAGCGAACGATTATACTTTTCTTTTAAAAGAAACTACAAGCTAGATGTTAGAGTGGCTAGATATCATAATATTTTTGGGCCTCAAGGAACTTGGTGTGGAGGTAAAGAAAAAGCTCCTGCAGCAGTCTGCAGAAAAGTAGCTGAAGCTAACGAGGGAGATTCAATTGAAATTTGGGGTGATGGGCTTCAAACAAGATCTTTTCTTTATATTGATGAGTGTATAGAAGCAACTCAAAAGTTTATGCGTCAAGATGATTTTCTTGGACCTGTAAACATTGGTTCAGACGAAATGGTATCAATAAACCAGCTAGCCGAAATGGCGATAAGAATATCTAAAAAACAATTGAGTATTAATAATATTCAAGGAGATGAATTTATAGAAAAATATGGATTTAGATGCCCTACTGGAGTTAGAGGAAGAAATTCTGATAATCACTTATTCAAAGAAAAAATGGGATGGGTCCCCAATAAAAAACTTGAAGATGGAATTGAGAAAACATACAATTGGATAAACGCTCAGATTTAAAAATATACTTATTTGGTGTTATAGGTATTTTATTGTTTCATTTGCCTTTATTGATACTCAAGGGAGATTCTTATATAATTATTAATGACAACCTTGACTGCGATTTTATATATAATCATATATTAAAAATATCAAATAATATTTTTAATATTAATCAATCACAGATATTAGATAACATAGGTGAAAATTTGAAGCTATTTTACATACATTCTCAATTCAATTTTATAAAAGTATTTTTTTTATTTTTTGATTCAATTGATGCCTATATATATAACTCAATTATAGTTAGAATTATTGGTTTTATATTTATGTTTAAAGTCATAAAAGATTGTTTTAAACAAGATGATTTTTTAGCTGCTTTATTATCATTTTCATTTAGTTTAATCTCAACCTACACAATATATGGGATATCGATTCTTGGACTACCAATGGTTTTTTGGTGCTTTTATAACTTATTGAATGATAGAAAAATATTTTTATCATCAATTCTATTATTTTTATTTCCCGCTTATTCATTGATACAATTTTCAAGCCCTTTTATAATCATTTATTCAGTTTTCGCATGTTTTTACTTTTACCGATTTAAAAAAATCAAATCAAATAATTTCATATTTGGCACTTTAGTCTTATTTATATCAATGCTATTATTCAATTATAATTCATTTCAAACACTTTTTTTTGAAGGAGATATGAAATCAGCAAGATTAATTGATCAAATTAATTCTCTACCCTCTTTTTTAGGAATGGGTTATAACTTTATGGTCACTTTATTTTTTGATTTAAGGACTATCACTTCATTTATTAGCATACCAATAATTATATTTGTTTTATTAAAATGGAAATCTCTTTCAAAATTTTCTAAAATAATTCTATTAATATTAGTGCTTAACATAATATTTCAATCTGTTTACCCATATTTGATTGCTTTATCTAAACCCATTTTCAGTCCTTTTAATTTCACAAGGGTTGTTTTATTAAATGTTTTTTTATTCTATTTAATCCTAATATCTTTAGTAAAGGTCTATAATAGAAGAGTTATTGTTTCATTAACAATATTTATCACGCTCATAAACATTTTAAAAAACCCAGAATTCACTTATAATTCACTGGGGCAAATTTTGAAACCTAGTTCATTACATTTTATCTTTTCTGAGGATAAAGTTTTGAAAGAAAAGGTTTTTAAAGGTCTTATGAATTCACCAGCTTTTGAATATCATAACAAAGGTTTCTATACATATAATGAGTTTTTCTCACAGAAGTTATTTAACAAAATAAAAGACAGCTTAGGCAAGGATAATTATAAGATTGTTAATTTAGGAATCAATCCTTCTGTAGCTCAGTTTAATGGCTTTAAAACTTTACAGAGGTTTAGATAGTGACAGACTGTTGTTTATTCCTCAAGAGGGTGAACCCATCTGGACTACTGACACTAAAAAATTATACGTGGGCGATGGTGTTACGTATGGTGGCGTCATAGTTACAACTGAAGGTTTGGCTGATGGCGGTAGTCAACTTGATTCGGAATGGGTTTTACAATCAAACGTTGAAAGAGGAACACTATCTAGTTTTGACATTGTTTCCACTGAAATTAACTCAGACTTTATTGGCACGACTGAAACTCGTGTAAATAGTGGCTCGACAAACCCTAACATTGAAACAACCATCAACGAAGCTGTAGTAGATGACTTAGTAGAATATGAAGTCATAGGTGCTTATTACCCGGCAAATGGTTGGGTAGTAAGAAGAAATGTTTCTAGTGTAGATGTTTTAGTAATCGTTGACGGCAACGTTGAATTTAAAACAACTGTAAATTCTACCGATTCAGAAGATGAAATACTTTCTGTAGCGGGTACGAATGGTCGTTTTAACAGACTCGAACTTGCTGATAACACCGTTTCAAATATTGAGATTTACGATCTTGAAGGCGGAGAAACGTTTAAATTTGTTACTACTGAAAACAGTTATGTCGGTGATAGTGACAGAAACTTATTGTTA
>ENA-OUOG01005027-OUOG01005027.1-marine-metagenome-genome-assembly--contig:-NODE-5027-length-10996-cov-4.225753_pt1 | contig 10996 bp, 7 predicted proteins | sample MGYA00248635_ERZ508505 | MGnify/ENA primary metagenome ERZ508505 (study PRJEB26176, sample SAMN06267871) | marine metagenome | isolation source: Saanich Inlet, British Columbia, Canada | place: Pacific...
ACGGCGTGTGGGAACCAAAAATTACTCTGCTTTGTGAAACGCCAATCTAAGTTTTGGCTTCTAGTGAACTACCAACGACTTACGGTTTTTGTGAAGCCGAGCAACGAAATGTTTGGCCTTTGAGCCTTTTGCAATCACTCGGGCCGACGGCATAGCCTCCTTTGGCCCGTCATAGAGTGCAGGGAAAATGGTATGAATTTCCTCCCGCGCTTCCTGCGACATCGCCTTTAGACTTTCGGACCCAATCAACATGCTTTCAGTGGCTGTATCGTTCGCAAAAATAACCTGATGCGCATGACATGCGAAGTGCCAATAAGTTACGGGCTTTAGGTCGTTCAGCACCGCAATCCCCCCCAACTCGAGCAAATGTTTGGCTGGTAAAAGAACCTCATTCTGCGCGAACATGCGCTTCGTCAGAGCAGCATTCGCTAAAATCCGGTGTTGCGGGGACACGATCAAGTTTTGACGTGGAGTGTTTTCGCAAAGCGCACCCGCTTGAATACAAATCGGGCGTAGCTTCGGCGAAAGCGCCAGTTCAATCGTAGTCACCTTACGAGACCCAATCCACGCGATAGGCTGTGATCCATTATCAGCGGTCGTTATCAGATCACCGACGCAAAGCTTTTCGATAGGAATGTCACCAGCCGGTGTCGCGATCATCGTCCCTTCGGCAAAACAAACAATGCGTGACCCATCAATACTGCGACTACCGCCCGCTCCGTAATAATCCCCGCCAACATAACTCACCAGCCCGATGCTTTGAATGTTCAGGCCATCCAGTTGGGTTGCATCGTGACTGAATACATCACCGTTTGTAAGCTGCACAAAAACCAACGTCATTTGCGAGCTCGTGTTGTCACCAAGCGTTACAGCGACATTCCAAATGAAAAATGAGTCGATCTCAGATGTCGTGGTGCCCGCACCCAAATCATACGTGTACGTGTCTGCGTTAAGCGGATTTGAGGGGCGGGCCTGAAAGTCATTACTCTCTAGCTTGTTGACGTTGCCTTCCCGAACTGTGTCGTTCTGCCCCACTGCAATGATGCTCAAAGTTGTCTTGTTAAACGTGACGCCTGTACCAAAACCGCTAACCGTCTGAAATTCATTCACGGTGTTGTTGATGTCGGATGAAGACGCCTCGGTCGGGTCCATATCGGCGAAATTACCGAAATAAATCTGGTTTGCGTTGAAAACTGGCATCGCTCTGCCCTCATCGAATTGAGTGAAATACACTCTTACTTTTGACGAGTTTGCAAAGCGTTAAGCGGTTCGAAGACATCGTAAGACCGTGACTAAGTTTGGTCACGAAATAAGGGCGGCCTTTCCTAACAGAAGTTTCAGGCGAAAATGTTTGTTGGATCTGGAAGCCGCCACATTGCTTCACCTAATGCCACAAAAATTCAAGGGACGCATACCTCACCTGCATTAGTCAAAGCGTCTCGCGTGCACACCCCTACCAAACCACCAACAACTCACTTCACAACGACCGCAGCCTCCCAACGGGCAAGGGCATAACGCGCGGCGGCATAGTCGTTCAGACCCCGATGACTGCGCAGCGTAGGGAAGAGATCAAGAACTTCCTCGCGCTGATCGCGATCAATACCAGCAAGCGAGTATTCCCCCGGCTGAAAGCTCTCGGACCACGCACCATCCCCAAGCACGATCTCATGCTGCTCGAACATAAAGTGATGATAGGCCACTGACGTAGGTGCGGCTCTTTCGATACCTGGCAACCCAACGAGAAATTTTGCGGGCATCAAGGCTTCGCTTTCTCCACTGACGCGTTCTAGTTTGCCGCCCGTCCAAAGCATTCGGTGATTGGGGCTTACCTTCATGTCACGTTCAGGCAAGCCATCGCCAAGGGCGCCGCGCCGAATTATGATTGGACGCCATTCATCATGTTCCCGCAGATTTTCAGCTGTCAGCACCTTGGATCCGGCCCACGTGACCCGCTTAATCCCGTTATCACGCGTGACAACGCGGTCACCTTCGCGAAGCGTCTCAACCGCCTTCAGCCCATTTGGGGTGGCAATACCCGTGCCTGGGGTAAAGCAGACGAAGGCGAAGTTAATTTCTTCAAAGTTCTCAAACGAGATGTTCCCCACTTGCCCTGTCTCGTCACCAGCCGTGATCTGGATCGTTCCAACAAAAGGTGGGTCCGCCAGGATATCCGACAGTTGCAACGTCTCAGCCGGACCAAACGAGACTATCGCGCCGTCCGCCGAAGTGATGGTGCCTGCGGAAGTATCATCAAGCCCCTGAACGTCCGCGGCGGTAAAAGCAATGCCCGTGACAGGATCGTCGTTGGCAATGGTGATAACGTCATCACCAACATTCTCTTGTGCGATAAATGTCTCTACCGAGGTTACGGTGTCAGTGGTATTGCCGTCGCTTTCCAACACAGTTCCGTCACCGGCAGTATCCACAGACACGGTAATCGTACCGGCCGTATCATCGACCAATGTGTCCGCGCCGTCACCCCCGTCGATAAGGTCCGTCCCTGTCCCGCCCGAAAGGGTATCATCACCATTACCGCCAGACAGGCTATCGTCACCGCCGTTACCCGACAGATCATCATCCCCTTCGCCACCGTCAAGTATGTCGTCACCAATGGCTTCAGCACTTGCCGTACCGGGGATTAAGGTTGTGTCGATTATGTTGTCATCTACCCCATCGAGAAGGTCGAAGACCTCCAGCTGGTTGGTCGGAATGAGTGCATGTCCAGCGCCACCAATGATATTCGGCACACGCAAGACAAGGTCAGCCAACCCATCACCGTTGAAATCACCAATAGCCTCGTAGTCTGTGGCACCACCATTGAGGCGCTCGCTGTCCGAGAAGAAGTAACTGTTGCCACTGACCGCGAAGTTCTCTGCCAAGATAACGCCGTCGGTGGTGCCATCCGCTGCATCAATTGCGGCAAAGTCCTCGGACGCGATCAAATAGTGCCCCCGTTCGGTGCGACTTAATCCGGTCCGGGATGCTGTAAATACGAGGTCTGCTTGCCCACCCCCGTCCGTATCACCGACGAATGTAGCCTCATAGAACAACTCGTTGTTAGCGGATGCTTCAATCGAATAGCTCTCACCCGTGCCAACAGCGAGGTTCACATCGACCTCACCGTCTACTGCACCATCAAGCCCATCAGCTGCCGCAAAAGTCGCACCATCAATCACTTTGACTGCGTTCAAAATCTGTGCAGAACCCTCATTTACGAGAACAATGTCGTTAGTACCATCGTTGTTGAAATCTTCACTTGCGGAAATATCCGAGCGGGTAAGAGACCCACTGCTTGCGTTTTGATAGATTTCAAACGAGTTGGCTTGAGACGTGATAGCATCGTCAGTGCGGATTTGCCCGTCAACTGTGCCGTCAGCCGCGTCCGCGTCAGCGATATCTTGGGAAGACAGGACAAAAGCCGCCCCACCTTGACCGCCGACCGTACCGAACACAATTTCATCCGCCCCGTCGCCATCCATATCACCCGCATATGACAACTCCGTGCCCGCTAGCGCCGCCCCGCGCGCGACGGCTGAAAACGAAGATGCCTGATCAGAAATATTGACCGTGCTGATGATCCCATCAACGGTACCGTCAGCCGCATCTGCAGCTGCAAGATCCGATGAGGCAAGGCCAAAGACCTTTCCAGCACTGGTGCCCTCGTCCGTGTTCCGGCTTTCACTGAACAATAGATCAGAAATGCCATCACCGCTAAAATCACCGTCGAGCTTAATCTTATCACCAACGCGGGTCGCATTTGACTGAGCGGGATCACCAATAATTCGGTAACTGTTTGCCAACTGAGGCACTAGGTCAAGATCAACGACCCCATCCCTGACGCCATCCAAAAGGTCTGCTGCCTCAAGTTCAGCACCCGACAACATTGTGATGTTGTCCTCAACGGTAGAGGACGTCGAGCCATCATCCGCAAAGATAAAATCAGTAACACCATCCCCGTCATAGTCCCCGTTACTGGCCAGATCGATACCACTATCACTCCGATCAACGCCATTGATGAAGAAATAGGCCCCGTCAAGAGATCCAATTTCTGCGCCAAAAGAAATCAGTCCGTCAATCGTGCCATCAAGCGCGTCAGCCGCAGCAAACTGTGATGCGGGTAGCAGGCCAAACAGACCATTACCGCTGTTACCAAAAAAGTCCGCAAGCCCGTCACCGTCAATATCGCCTGTCTCCGCATTCGTCTGACGGGTCGGGTTGTTATCGCCTGTCGCAATAAAATAGGCCGTTAGTGGAACTGCGAAAGAGGATACGGCGTCACCAACCAACACATCGTTGCCCGCGCCCCCCGAAAGGCTATCGTTACCAGCTTCTCCGAATACCTCATCATCGCCTGCGCCAGCGATGACGGTGTCGTTCCCTGCGCCGGCGGTGATAATATCATCGTCTGGGGCCTCGCCCGGCAGGTTCGCATCGCCACCATCGATTACATCGCCGTCTTCATCCACAAAACTTGCATCGATCAAATCATCAGTCGCGTCGCCCGTGATGATACCGTCGGATCCAGTGTTCAAGCTTTCCACAACTGGACTGCTGCCATCACCTGTAATTATGTTCAGCGCGACATTCGATCCCAGGTTGTAACGGGCATCAGCAGAGAAGCTAAAATCAATGGCGACGTCGCCTGCCACAACATTGTCCGCAACCGTAAGTACCGGAGACAATATTCCATTTTCTGCAGCACTGTTTCCAACAAAAATAGCAAACTGATTTGGAAGCGATTCGTTGATGATGATCTCGAAGCTGGCAGGAGCTACCTCATCTGCAGCTAGGATAAATTGGACATCGCTCATCAAGCTCGGATCGATCACGAAAATATCGCCTGCGGACACTTCGAAAACACCAAGGTTGTTTGCTTGCGTGACTATGATAATGGCCATTTTTCTTAATCCTTACAGGAAACTAGTAAACATACAGGCGGTACTGCCCAACGATGGCGTCAGCCTTCAGTCAGGGGTGTGAAGCCGGTCCGTTGCAAAGTGGCGGCTAGGGCAGACCATCGGTCGGATTTACACGTTAACAACAAACTCAAAAACACAAGTGCAGTGTGCCACGTGCGCCAAGCAACTGGAACAGCTTTCAATGAAGATCATGTTCGGGTCGTTGCTGGCAGCTATCGAGCAGCATTCATCGGTTAGACGGGCGACTACCCACACTTGCCTTTGAGAAAGACAAGGGTGTTGGCCCTACCTTACCCCAGTATCCTTTTTACGGTCGCACCGGCGCACCATCATTTGATGCCGTTCGTAAATTTCTTGCGGCGCTCACGAATTTTCGCGTCAGATTCGACAGTGCCGTCATGAAATGATCCGAACCATTTATCCCACGGCAATTCGAGCGAGCCATAGTTACATTCGAAATACCGGTGATGCATCTGGTGATGAAATGTCCCCAGCTGTAGGCGGTTCTTATCCTTAATGACCATACCCTCAAAGCCAGTATGCGTGGTTGCAGCGGTCAGCGCGTAATACTGAAGATGAAAAAGGATATGCAGCGGATGAGCCGCAATCACAAAATGGATCAAGACCGACCCAAGAAAGATGAGGTGCTCAACGGGGTGCATCGCCATACCAGACCAAGGGCCCACATTGATGTTACGGTGATGCAGCGCGTGGACGTGTTTGTAGAAAAACGGGATATGAAGAAAACGATGTATCCAGTAGAAATAGAAGCTCTCCCAAACTGGGATCAGTAAGAACAACGCAATGAACCAAATGGGGTTCGCGGCCCACGTCAACATCGGTGCATACCCGTTAGCCATCGCCCAAAACATCAGCACTTCATAGAACGTCCAGACTGTAACGCCGCTGGCGATCGTCCAGAACATATTGTCACGGATCTGCCCACCAAGCGTAAATTGCCGTCCGTTTTTCATTAGCGGGCGAGGGTCATATTTAAGCTGCTGCCCTTGTTTGGTGAAAGTATAGAAATAAAGGTGTAACCCGCCCGCGACGAGCGTCATTAACGCGACGTTTCGCATGAACATCTCGGCAACCCAGCCGAATGCGAACACACGGGTCTCTTCTAGCGGTGGTTGAAACCAATAAAATGAAATGTAGGCGATAGCGACAATCAACAGTCGTTCTGTGATGAAAAACCAAGAGTTCCAGAACCACGCCAGCATCGCCATCGGACGCGGCGGCCAACTGAAAAATGGTGACACTTGCAACGGAACATTCGGCGTATGGTTCCAACCTTTGAGTGGTGCGTCAGACATCGATAGCCTCCCAGAAAACCCCGCGTCTAGGTTGCCACGATTTACCTCTGCGAAAAAACAGTATTAAACGAACAACAACATCAAAAATTCCGAGATAGGTATGGCGCTAACCCTTAAAGCAATGGAGTATTTCACGACTGCTCTGCATCATGGCAGCATTGTCAAAGCGGCTGCAGAACTGAACATCGCAGCATCGGCCGTATCCAGCGCAATTGACCAAGTCGAAGCGGAGTTTGATCTGACCCTCGTGATCCGCCAACGCGCGCGGGGCATTCAGCCAAACGCAGCCGGACGCGATGTGGCCCGTAAATGCGAGCATCTACTTGATGAATATCGATCCTTACTGATTGAGGGATCCGAGTTGAAGAAATCACATAAGGGGACTCTGCGGATTGGATATTACGCCCCGATCGCCCCCGCATTCTTGCCGCAAGTTTTTGAAGCATTCCTACCAAACACATCAGACGTCACGCTGGAATTAGAGGAATGCAACAATGATGAAGCACAAGATGGGCTTCTGGCTGGAACATACGACGCCATTTTATTTGTAGCCGAAGGTGTTCGACCCTCTATCGAATATGACACGTTGGTTACCGCCCCACCCTATTTCTTGATGCCCAGTTCCCACCCTTTGAAAGACCAGCGAACAGTCACCATGGCGCAAATTGCAACGGAACCGTTAATTGTTTTGAACCGTCCGATTGCCGCGTCATATTACGAAGGCCTGTTTCAATCCGAGACGCGAAAAGCCCCCGTCGCAGCCTATGCGAATTCGACCGAAATGGTACGCAGTCTTGTCGCGGCAGGGAGGGGATGCGCAATTCTCAATATGCTGCCGCTTACGTCAGAGACTTACGCAGGTGCGCCCGTAATCGCGCGGCCAATTTCAGACAGTTTACCACCGTTAACACTGGCTCTTGGCTATGATCGAATGCGCCCACGCCGAATTGTACAAGACTTTGCGAAAGCCTGTCAGGAGCACTTCGCCACCGTTGGGCCAACACAATGCATTATCTCGCATGAAGAATAGGCCGTCAGTTCTTTCTTGTGCCTCTGAACCAATCAACCGTACGGGCCAGACCGTCATCCACAGACACTTTTGGCGACCAGTCGAGAATATCTTGAGCCTTTGTTATGTCAGGGCGGCGCTTTTTCGGATCATCTTGTGGCAGTTCTTTGTAAACCAACTGAGAGCTACTGTGCACAATCGACAGAACTTTATGGGCCAAGTCTTTGACCGAGTATTCCTCGGGGTTGCCAAGATTTATAGGGCCTGCGAATTGCGTTTCGCGCGCCATCGTTCTGCAAAAACCCTCAATAAGATCGTCAACGTAGCAAAAAGATCGCGTCTGGCTACCATCCCCGTAGACGGTAATGTCTTCGCCTTTCAAGGCCTGCGTGATGAAGTTTGATACAACTCTGCCGTCATCAGGGTCCATTTTGGGACCATACGTGTTGAAGACCCTTACAACCCGCACATCAACGCCCAGTTGCCTTTGGTAATCAAAGCAAATGGCCTCAGCAGCGCGCTTGCCCTCATCATAGCATGCCCGCGGACCCGTCGTGTTCACGTTGCCCAGATAAGTTTCCGGCTGAGGATGCACTGTCGGGTCTCCGTAGACCTCAGAAGTAGAGACCTGCAGCATTTTGCATTTCTGTTGATGAGCAAGGTCCAACAGATTTATCGTTCCAAAGATCGACGTTTTGAAAGTCTTGATTGGATTTTTCATGTATTGTTTTGGCGATGCAGGACACGCCAAATTGTAAATTTCATCGCATTCAACGCTAATTGGCGTGGCAATATCATGCTCCACAAACTCGAAGTTTGGGTTTTCTAAATGCTCGGAAATATTTTCTTCTGAGCCCGTCGACAGATCATCAACGCAGACGACGTGATACCCTTCGCTCAATAACCTAGCGACTAAGTGCGAGCCCAAAAAACCCGCTCCACCCGCAATGATCGCATGTCGCACCATAACTCATCACTCTCACAAACGACTTAACACCTGCTCCATATGAGTAGCGCGCGCACATCCCAACCGCCAGCACCCAATTGATTATATTTGACACCTACTTGCGGCACACAACGTGCGATGCTTTACTTCGAACTGTGATAATCGCACAGAATTATAAGTAATTTTTTATTGAGTACATGCGCATGAGCAAAACACAGCCAGCTGACGTAAAGCCATTGATGGTCATAGGTATTTGCACACGTAACCGGCATGAGATGCTGCATAGATGCCTGATCTCGTTGAAAAATGCGACACTACCAAAACGGTACCGCACCGAGTTAATCATCGTGGAAAACGCCGAAACTCTTTCGATCGAAAGTATCATCGAAGAACTTAATCTTCCGATACCCGTACATTTGGCGGCTGAGCCAAAAATTGGGTATTCCAGCGTGCGAAATCGCGTACTCGACATAGCAGATGAAATGGGCGCTGATATTTTGCTGGGCGTCGATGACGACGAAGAAGTCTGCGAGAATTGGGTAATCGCTTATGAGGCCGCGGCGGAATTCCTGCCTGACTGCGACGTGATGATGGGGCCAACAAATTTGCGATATGCCAACGGCGACGAACCGTCTTCAATTGTTCAGTCAGCAGGGCATTGGATCGAGAGGACCCAGCCCTTGAAACGGGCTTTCGGACAAAGACCATATGTACCCGCGACAATGAATTACGCACTAAGGAAAGCAGTTTTCTCAAAGCAATCTGGTCTCGGCCTCAGGTTTGATGAACGGTTCAACAAGATCGGTAGCGAAGACACCGCATTTTTTTTCATCCTTGAAAACCTGTATGGCGGCAAACTTGGTTGGGTTCCTGAAGCCCGAGCTTTTGAAGACCGCCTAGGTAAACGAGACACGTTAAAATTCATAAGTGAACGAAACGCTAGAAATCAGGCAGCATATTTTTCAATAGTTCTCGCACACCAGAAAACGCAAAAAACACTACCGGTTGCGCTAAGTGAAATAAGGCAAACTACACTCAAACATGCCTTTTACGCATTTTATCATTTTATCGCTGCAGCTTTGTACGCATTGGACCAGCCACAAAGGGCCAAGAAGCTATTCGGAACATCAGTTTGCCACTTCAAATGCCTTGGGGCAGTAACAGCCGCCTTTAAATGGCGGCAATTATAAATGCCCCCTCTAATTGCGAATGTAAGGCTCAACAAAGAACCAAGGAACGTAAATGCTTAACGAACTTCGGTATTTTACCCGGTCCAGTCCAGTCGCGACTAAACTCTCACGAATGTTGCACGAACGATTGCACGATTTTTTACAGCGATATCCACACTTCAAGATGACGAAGCCACGTTATTTCTGGGTGCGGTTCGATGAGGGGATTGGTGGGCCGCAAGATGTGAACGTCTTTTGGGAAGGCAAAGACATTGTTCTATCAATATCATTCTCATACGCTGTCCACCTACATCACAGCCGAGTAGACCAACTGTTCACGATGGTCGTTTGGCTTATGAAAGCTGGACCGGAAGCAGAGCAGATTACCGTCAATTTATCGGACGGTGAGGCGCCATCCTTCGCACGCTTCACACCGTCAAGTTGCTTTGACTTCGCCATTCCTATGCCAGATCAGTACTTCTTCGCCTCTCATGGTTTCATCGCTATGCGACAGCACTCCTACGAAACTGACATCCCATGGCATGACAGAAGCGATGAGCTAATTTGGCGCGGCACACCAGTTGGGACCGGAATGATTAACCCAGCCCCCTGCCACGCAGAAAATCCAGCGATCGTTCAAAGGATCCGGCTGGCGCACCTCGCAAAATCAGTAGGCATAGATTTCAAATTTGTTCCAACGAGTGTGACGAACGATGTCTGGCCTCTTATTGAGCGTGCTGGATTATCCGGCGAGCGGGTTGAAGAAGGGTCTTGGGCAACCCGCAAATACGCCCTTGATGTTGACGGTTTCACAAACACGTGGAGTAACTTCCTGATCAGACTTCACCTTGGTTGTTGCGTCTTTAAAGTAGACTCACAGTTTGGCTACCGGCAGTGGTATTATCATCACCTAACCCCGTTCGAGCATTACATCCCCGTTAAGGCGGACCTAAGCGATATATCGGACCAAATAGAATGGGCGCGTAGCAATCCGAAAAAAGCGGAAGAAATTGCTGCGAACGGACAAAACTTCGCCCGTCAGCTCACATTTGAAAGCGAGAGTGTCCTTGCAGGCAAGCTCATTCTAGAAAACTGGCGTTGGCCGCTGTAGCTGTCGGTACGACCGCGCAGAACTACGGCGTCAGGGTCTCGGCAATCCGCTTCATGTCTGAAAACCCTTCAACCAGTGCTTCTGTATCCTCTCTTCGTAACTGATCCAGCGTGCTGGCCATCCTTACAAATTCGGGCAACTCAGCACTATAGTCGCTATCATACATGAAGCTAATCATGCCTTCGATCTGCTGAATATGGCCGGGAAGGCACTCATCGCCCACGTGAGAAATACGTAATTGAGCAAGGTGATCTCTCAGCTTTCTCGCAACAGTTTGCTTCATGTCAGCTGGCATCACTTGCATCCTGTAAAAGCTGGGCTCCTGCAAAGGGCGCATCGCAATATCGCTCAACTTAGCCTTACACGCACTCACCAATCCATCACACAGACTTGGAAGCGCGGCGATCGTCATTACCGATACAGTCACTCCAAACGTAATGCTCACATGGGGGCATTCTTCGCGGACCGTGGCAATATTCTGCTGAAACGTTTCCCAGTTAAACCCATTGCGAACCAGCGCGCCAAG
>ENA-OUOG01005029-OUOG01005029.1-marine-metagenome-genome-assembly--contig:-NODE-5029-length-10994-cov-6.718146_pt1 | contig 10994 bp, 9 predicted proteins | sample MGYA00248635_ERZ508505 | MGnify/ENA primary metagenome ERZ508505 (study PRJEB26176, sample SAMN06267871) | marine metagenome | isolation source: Saanich Inlet, British Columbia, Canada | place: Pacific...
AGCCCTGCCTATTTCATTTACAGGATACACTCGCTGATTAGCATTGCGAACACCACCTTGGATCATAATACCTTTTAAATAAAGGTCTTTGCCTTCGTTGGCATTCTCAAGCACTATATTAGCTTGGTCGAATGTCAAATGCTCTTGTAAGTTTCTCATCTAGATTTCCTTACTTCTTCTTATTTGCCGACAGTAGATTTTTTATTGTCAGCAGTCTCTGGCTTGCCTTTTTTCTCAGCGCCATGGCCAGGTTCGTTTTTCATGCCTTTTTTGGCACTTGTACCACCAACAACATTTCTATTCTTGGTATTCATGTCCTTTGCACTTGTATCACTTAAAGCATTACCTTTAACTGTTCCGCCTGCTCCGGCTTCTGGGTCGCTTGCTGTAGCAGCTTGATTTAAGTTGCCGGCTGTTCCGCCCATGTCGTTTGGACCTGCTACTGATGACTTAGTGTTTGCACCATTGTCGCCCATTGTAGCTGATACTTTTTCTACATACTCACGCATTGTTTCGCTTGCGCTTTTTGCTGATTCGTCCATGTCTTTAGCTGCATCGCCATACTTCTTTTCAAACTCTGCTTTTGACATATTTTCTTTATCTTTGATCATTTGATCAGAATGTCCACCTTCTTCAATTTCTGTGTCGTCTGATTCATCAACTTCTTCGTCTGTTGCTTCAAATGCAAATGCTTCTTCTGGCTCTTCTTCACCTTCGTCGTCGCCCATGTCATCCATGTCGTCGCCTTCGTCGTCACCAGCCATCATTTTTTCAAATTCTGCTTTTAGGTCGTCAAGCGCATCTTCAAGGTCTTCTACACGATCTTCAACATCGCCTTCTTCACCTTCGTCTTCGTCGCCTTCTTCACCTTCGTCGTCCATGCCTAGGTCTGCCATCATGTCGTCGGTTGCGTCACCGCCCATGTCGTCGTCTGCTTCAACTTCAAATGAATCCATGTCAAAGTTTTCTTCAACTTCTTCTGAATCGTCTTCGTCTAGGTCTTCGTCTGATTCATCTAGGTCTTCGTCTGATGCTTCATCTACTTCTTCGTCATCAGCTTCGTCAATTTCAGCTTCGTCTTCTAGTAGTGACTCATAGATATCACGTGATTTTTCAACTACAATCTCGTGGAATAATTCTTGTGCTGCTTCTTTGTTTTCATTAACAAGTAGCTCGAGCATTTGCTCAAATTTATTTAGATCTGCCATTAGTAACTCCTATAAATGTTTTAATTGCACAGAAGAATACTCCTGTACGGGGCTGTCATAATATATTTACATGATTAATTAAAAAGTATGTTAAAAGAGGCTCAAAACGGGCCGTTTTCATAAAGATTACAGAATTTCGAAGGATTTTTTAAACTCTTCGACTGTGATATGTTCTAAATTATTGAATTTTGAAAATTCTTGTGGAATATAACTATCTTTATTTATCACTCTTACAAAGTTTATTTTTGAAGAGCTTTTAATAACTGATTGTGTTTGTCTAGACCAATTTCCAAAAAATGTTGCGCCGTCAGTGCTTTTTTTGTAGTTAGCTGTATCGGCGTATATATTATTAAATGTAGTGCCGTCATTTAATCCGCGATAATCAAATCCTAGAATGTATATTGTTTTGTATCCGTGCTGTGCAGCAAGCCATAATGCTGTTGGACCACTACTCCAACCTTTGCTTGGACTGAAGTAATTTAAATTTTGCATTCTTTGATAGCTTCTGTTTGGATTAGTCCAAACTTCGTTTTTATGTTGGTATCCTGCTTTGTTAATTTCAAGAACCATTTTAACATCAACAGCTACTAGATAGTCTGGGCTAAATGTTCTATACACTGCATTGCAAGCATATGTTTTGCCATTTTCTTTTAATTGAGGTAAATCAATGCTAGACCGAGATGTGCCATTACCAATAACAAATGCAATATCTTGAAATTTTGGCTCAGTGTCAATAGTTTCAACACTAGAATCTTTTAGATTGCGTTTAAGATCTTTACGTTCTTTGCGTTCAAGTTTAAGTTTTTTCCACTGTTCTTTAGTGTATTGAGACTTATCTATTTTAGGCAATGATTAAACTCCGCCGGCCTCTGTGTTTGCTGCTAGACCATACATTTGCTTTACGAACTCTTGTTCTTTACGTTTTTCTTCTGTATGTAGCTCAGATGCTTTGCGGATTCTGTTGATTTGGCTTAGAGTCAACCGTGTTTTACGAGTATCGTCTTTTTTCATAGGCGAGTCGTCGTATTCGGGCTCGTAGCGTTTATCTTCTACGGGCTCAACAGTTTCTGGGTCGTGATAAAATAATTCTCTAAGTATCATATTGTATTTATATCGTTTGCTCAGTTCCTGGTGGTGGAGCACCAAGTTCTTGTCCTGTTACAGTATCCGGTGCAGCAGCGTCCCCGCCATCTTCGCCGCCTGCACCTTCTGGAGCTTCATCTTCTATTCCGCCTAAGTCTCCTGCAATACCGGCACTACTAATACCTGCATCTCGCATTTCTGCACTTGCATCACCTGGAATCGGATCTAGATTTTCTTCATTCTCTTCACGCCATAGACGTTCATTTTCTGCAAGCTCTTCTTCAGTTAATCCTAAGAAACGTTGCATTGCAAAGCGATTTGAAATATAAGGAATAGCACTCATTTGTGTATATGTTGGCACACGAGCATTATCAATTTCTGCTTGACGATAGCTTGCAAAGTTCTGTGGTGGTTGAAATTTAAGATCAAACATTGCTGTATCAATGTTTACACCTTTTTCTAATAGATAGCGTTTAAACTCTGTATCAAACTCTTCTACAATTAAGTTTTGCAGACGTTCACAATAGGTATTAAATCGTAGTTCTTGAATGTATGCTGTTCCCACACGCCCGTCATTATATTGTGAAGCTGAATCATCTGCTCCAGTTGGTAAGTACGAACTTGGAATACGAAGACCGCGCACTAGTTTGTTTGTGAAATAACGCAAGTCATCAATCTCACCAAGGTTTGTACCGCCTGGCAGTGTTTCAACTTTTGATCCTCTACCTTCTGCTGTTTGAGGGAAGAAGTAGTCTTCGTTGATTGACAGAGGATTGTAACTAGAGTCTATGACATTCTGACCGCCTCCTGTCGCCGATGGGATACGTCTTTGGTGTATTTCCGTTTTAACACGCTCTACAAATTGCATAGCAAGGTGTGATGGCATGTTACCCACATCAACGTAGAACACTCTGCGCTCTGGCGCACGTTGTACACGATAGATAATAATAGCATCTTCGAGTAATTCTTTTTGTTTGTATACTTTAAAAATAGTTTCAAGTAATGAGTTACCAAACGGATAGTTATTGTCTAGTCCTTCTGATAAACTTAAATGTATAACGTGATCAGCATCAACAGTAAACTCACTATCATCAGTACTAAAACGACTTCCGCTCATACTAGACTGTGGGCCTACCATACCTTTGGCTCCGCCACCGCCTACTGTGCTTGAACTACTGTACTGGCCGCCGCCTGCAGGACTCATATTGCCGTTATTTACATATGGAGTTGTTGCAATACCGTCTTTAAAATTAAAGTTTACATTTCTAATAACATATTGCTCAGGAATTTTACCTTCGCTTTCATTAACAATGATGCGTGTTACGTTTGCAGGATCAACATGAAACCACTTTTTAGTTTCTGGATCACGTAGGAAAAATTGATCTCCCATTTTAAATACATTGCGCAATGTTCTAAACATTTTTGTTTCAAACTGCTGTAACTTACACCACTGCTGCAAATATTGACCAATAATATTAATTTCTGAATTAGTAGCTTTTTTACCACGATAGTCTACAATAAATGGAGTATTGTTTTGTGCATTTTTTTGTGTACAAAATTCTGCAAGTATGTCAAGTGCAGCATTAACTTCACTGTCTTGATCCATCGTATTGTATTGACCGTAACGTTCAACTCTATTAGGCGAACCTACATATACATCAGGGAGATATGAACTATAGTTAGAACGAGCAGGACCTGCCATGTTACCGTTTCCACGACTTGTGAACGGTGAGTAACTACCGTTTTGATTATCACCTGTCGGTACTGGTGTAAAGTATTTTTTCCACGACATTTATTTTTGCTCCTTATCTTGCGACATTGCTTACGCCGCCTTGTGCAAGATTGCTTCCGATTATATTTCTTGTATTTCTTTCAACATCTTCGTCAAGGTCTCGTATTTCGTTTAGAACTAATAATACTTGATTCATAATATTATTTAACTGATCACCACCTACTCCGCCCCCAGAGCCGGTTGTGTTCATTTGTGACATTACGGATCCAGCATTTTCTCCAGTGCCTGCTGACCAGCCATTATTATCTTTTCCTAGTTCTTCATTTAAATCACCAAGAACTTCTACTAAACGTTCCATAGCATTAGTATAGCTTATAATGCCAGTTGTGTCAAGTCTTTCTACACTAAATCCATTTAATGATGATGTCATAGCATTAATTGCTTCAGCATTAGCAGTAACACCTTCTGAACTTATATCAGCATCGCCAAATGCTTTTACAGAATCCCACGGCATTACTGAATCGCCTGCAAACCAACCTGCAATTGCTCCAAGAACGCCGCCTGAACGTTCAGCATCTATAGTCGGCATATTTTGCATTGCTGCTGCAAATGCACTTACTGCTCCTGCATTATTAGTAATACCTGCTGTATTAAGTTGTAATTCTCCAAATGCTTTCATCGGAGCAAAAGGATCTGTTTCGCCACCTAACAATCCGATTATAGCATCCTTAGCTGCTGTAAATACACTTGCTGACGGACTAGTAGGGAAGTCTTTCATCGCTTCTGCATATGCTGCAACTGCTCCGGCGTTTGCAATAATACCAGCAGTATTAAATTCATATTCGCCGAACCTTTTCATTTTGTCTAGAGGATCTTCTGCGCCAAACAATCCTGCTATTGCTCCGCCTATGGCTCCGACTGCTGCACCTATGCCGCTTAACCCATCTGCTGCTCCTAGTGCTGCCATGCCTCTACTATAAGAAACTATTGCAGTAGCATTATTTTCAATTCTTGCAGCATCAAAATTGTATTCTTGGAACTTTTTAATTTTTTCTAACGGATCTTCTGCGCCAAATAATCCAGCAATGCCGTTAGTTACTGATCCAACTAAATTACCTAAACCTGCAACTGCTGAACCAGCTCCAAATGCTGCCATGCCCAGTGCAACCGCGCCCATACCTTTACCAGCATCAATCAATGCTGCGCCATCTAACTCTTCAAAGCTTTTTAATCCTTCTGCCATAGTAGGTAGTGATTTTCCTACCATCCATGTTGCACCAGCAATTGCTCCGCCTATTAGTACTATTGATGCAGCAAGTCCTGCTGCGCCAAGTGCTACTGCTGGATTAGCAAATGCCATAATGCCGCCGGCAAGTCCTTTGAGTATTCCTCCAAGTCCTTTACCAATACCACTGCCTATGTTGCCTATTGCATTGCCAGCACCTCTACCTGCATTAGCTCGGCCTCGAGGAGAACTTCCAGTACTACTCTCGCCGCCGCCTCCACTGAACATACCGCTTATTCTAGCGCCGATTCCTCTAGTAAGTGCGCCGGCGGCAGCTTTAGATGCAAATAATACTCCAATGCCACCAACTAATGCAGCAATTACACCAGCGTTATTCCATAATCCCGATAACCCATCTGTAAGAACACCTGTTATTGCACTAAACCATTCACCGTTTGCAACTTTAGCAGAAAATTCAGTAAGACTAGTAGCAATACCAGTAAGAAGTGGAGCCATTGCTGAAAGTCCTGCGCCGATGGCATCTAATATACCACTTGCAACAAAAGCTCTATGCATTGCAGCACTTACTTCTCTTTGATTTTGTTCAAAAGTTAACATTGCTCTTGTAGATTCGTCTTGTGCTGCTCTTTGCGTTGCTTGCTGCGCTTGAGCTGCTGCCATATCACGATTGCCTAGATTGATCATTTGAGCAGCGCCATCTAAGTAGTCTGCCATAGGATCGCCGGCTTCTCTTAACTGTCGAATTATCGCAACTCGTCCAGCAGCATCTGCTCCTGCAAATCGTTCTAGTTCGCCGCCGGCTGTTGCAAATGCATCTAATAGAACTTGTGGATTTGCACCCTGTCCAACTTGCATCATTGCAGCATGAACAGTATCGCCACTGTCGCCTAACATAGCCATAAATCTACCAGCTGCTGGAGTTAGATTTTCAGTTAACATTCCTTTGAGTGCTTCAGCAGATGCTCCGCCAACTTCATCAAGTAGTGCCAAACTGCTTGAAAGATTTCTGTATTCCTCAGACCCTTCATCAAATTGATTTAACAGTGTACGTGCAACTGAATCAGCAGCTTGTTGATCTAGAGCAGCTTGTGCTTGCTCTCTAGTCTTGCCAGTAACTCTAGCAAGCAAATCAATTTGTCTTAGATAGTCTGCACTACCGGCTGCAAGTTCAGAAGTACTTCGACCTTGTAGTCTTCCCATTCTACCTTGCAGTTCGATATAGTCTGCCATACCTTCGTTGACTTCTCCAACACTAAATCCCATTTCCATAAGATTTCGGAAGTCACCAGTAGACTTTATGTTTTTATTCATACTTGCAAAACGTGCAGCACCTTCTTCGACAGTTCCGCCTAGAGCAGCAAGTGCAGGTGCTTGAGCAGTAAACAACTCAGTCATTTCACTCAAGCTTATTTCCATGCCAGCAGCAGCATTACGCATATTAGTTATTGAGCCGCCGAAGGCTGCGCCGCTTGCAGTTAAACTTCTAAATGAGTCAATAGACTCATCTGCAATTCCGCCAAGTCCGCCTAATAATTTTCCTACTACTGGTAATTGAGAAGCAAACCCTTCAATGCTGGTATTATTATTCCAAAATGCACTGCCAAGATTCATTGCACTTTGATAAAGTGAACCTAATCCTTTAGCTACAGCGCCGCCTAACGAGCGAGCAAACTTATTTGTTTCTTGAGTTGCTTCTTTAGTTGCAGTAGTCTGTTCTTCTGTCGCGCCTGTTTGTTCTTTTGTAGCTTTGCTAGATTTTTCAACTTCTTGATTATATAACTTTTGTAATTTTGCAGCTTGGCTCTTTGAATCAATGCCCATTTTCTTAGCCATTGCTTCAATACTGGTCACAAGACGTTGCAGAGTTACTTCACTAGCTACACCGTCACCGCCAACATTACTAATTTGTACTTCTTCAGCCACTATTAAAATCCTAAGTTATATGCGCATATAAATAAAGTAGATACATACTTATACATTGTATTTATACGGAGAACAGAATGTCAGAATTTGATCCAGCTAAGTTTAATAGTAATATTGAACAAAACCCTTTAAAGAAGTATTTTAGACAACCTAAAGTCTTTATCACTCTTCCTAGCAAGGGAAAATTTTATCCAGAAGGTTCTATTGAGATTCCGGAAAATAAAGAATTTCCAGTTTTTGCCATGACAGCTAAAGACGAACTAACAATGAAAACCCCTGATGCATTGCTTAACGGTGCAGCAACGGTTGAAGTTATTAAGAGCTGTGTTCCAAATATTAAAAATCCATGGCATATGCCAAGTATTGATCTAGATGCAATACTAATTGCAATACGAATTGCAACATACGGTGATAAGATGGAAATTACTACTAAGGTTCCAAATATTGGCGAAGACAGAGTGTTTGATATAGATCTAAGACAATTACTTAACAATCTAGTATTAAAAGATTATAATAATAAATTTTCAATGAACGATATGTCTATAGTAACTAGACCAATGACGTATAAAGAATTTACTGATGCAAGTTTAAAAACTTTTGAAGAACAACGTATATTTGCACTTGTTAACGATGAAAAAATTCCAGATCAAGAAAAATTAGCAAAGTTCAATGAAAGTTTTCAAACACTTACAAATTTAACTATTAGTTCTTTATCATCTAGTGTTGTTAGTATTTCAGTTGGCGATACTGTGGTAGAAAATCCAGCGCATATAAAAGAATTTATTGAAAACGCAGACAAAGAGTTTTATAATGAAGTACTAAAGCATATTGAAGCACAAAAAGATTTATTTGCACTAGAGCCATTAAAGGTTACGTCTAATGATGAGGATATTGCCAAAGGTGCTCCAGAAAATTACGAAGTTGCTATTACGTTCGACCAATCAAATTTTTTCGCGTAAGGATCTTAGCTTGGAGCGTGGCTGAGATCCTAGAAGAAGTTAAGCACATGGAAAATGAGCAAAAAGAAATTAAAAGCGAAATCTTAAAACTTTGTTGGTATATGCGCGGCTCGGTAACCCTTGATGAAGGATTTTATCTTTCCCACGAAGAAAGAATGCTTATAGGCGATATAGTAAAAGAAAACTTAGAGACCACTAAGAAAAGCGGTCTTCCATTCTTTTAAATATAACTTAATCCAAACATTTTGTTAGTACCTTCTAACAGATGTATACGTATACCTAAATCACTCCAGCTTAGATTATTTTCACGCAACATTTTACTAATTTCAAAGTATACACTTTGGGTTAAGAACCGTTCGCCTGCTTTAGAGTTTGCAATCCATGCTTGCTGTTGCTTACTAACATCAACACCTGCTTTAGCAAACTGCATAATCTTTTGAGCTGCTGCAACTCCACTTTCCTTATCACCCTTTGCCAGTTTGGCAAGGTCACTTGAAATAGTTGCTGCCGTCTTTGGTGGCATTGGCTTTTGACCGCCTTGGACTTTACGAATATCACCTTTAGCTTTTTCGTAAGTGTCACCTGCTGCGGCATTTTTATCTGCTGCCGGTGCTGCTCCGCCTTGTGCAGGAGTTGTAGTATCCGTTGCAGTAGGCTCAGCCTTAGGTGCTTGTGTAGCTTGTGCAGGTTGTTGTCCACCTTGTGCTGGCGCTGTTTGACCTTGTGTTGCTGCTTTAGGCTGCGATCCAGTTGATTTAGTTAATGAATCAATATGTCCAACTAGTGCTTTAGCATCTGCAGAACTTAGTTTTGCTACAGCTTGTTGAATTCCTTTAAAGTCCATTGGTGCTGCTGCGCCAGCTGCTGGTGTTCCTGTTTGTCCGCCTGTTGCTCCAGGCTTACCTGCTTGCGGAGTTCCTCCTGCTTGAGGATCAGCTGCTGGTGGTGTTCCTGTTTGTCCACCAGTTTGTCCACCAGTTTGTCCTGGCGTACCTGCTTGTGGATCAGCTGCTGCCGGCGCTGGTGGTAATTTAGCACCCATTTGTTTGTACACAGGTGCTAATACTTCATCACTAACACCCTGTTGTCTTAATATTTTTGCAATCTCGTCACTATCTGTAGGCGATCCTGCTTTCTTCCATGCACTATTTAATTTGTCAGCAGTAACTTTGGTTGTCATATTTTTGCCAACCTTTACTGCTTTAGCGCCTACGGCTGCTGCACCTTTTTTAAGTGCTCCACCTACTACGCCGCCTGCTTTCTTAATAGCATCCATCGGACCTTCTGTTAGCATAACAGCAGGAGTTTCATCACACCATTCAATAATAGTTTCAATTTGAATTGGATTAAATTGTGTGCTTTCTTTTTTATCATCGCTTGCTTGTGCTGCACCTTGTGCTCCGGCAGCAACTCCGTCCATCATTTTACTAAACGCTTGCATGCCAGCTTGCCAAGTAGCTCTTGCTTTGTCAGTGCCGTCTAGTGCAGCAATGTATTCTGGATTATTTAATTGATCAACTGCTGCTTCAATTTTTGACCAAACAGCATCAAATTTAGCGTAGTTGTTTGATTCTAGTGCAGAACTTGCTTGCGTCCACATGTCCCTAATAGGTTCTATATCTTCAGGCATACCGACTAATTTTGCAGTCATCCAATCACCTGAGCCGATGTCAGTATCCATATAATCCCACTTGGCAGTCATGTAAGATGGATTAATTGTGTCATTGCCCCATGCTAGTGCGTCACCTATCACATCACCTATCTTTTCAAGACCAAAACCAATTAGAGCACCAACAATACCAGTCTTAATTGATTTGCCAACTGCTGTTGAAAGGTCTGCACCTTGTAATAAATCTTTAGTTGCTCTTGCAAGGAAACCGCCTATTGCACCGCCTAATGGTCCGCCTGCCATAGCAGCCGCGGCGGTTAAAATAGCTACAGCAATACTTGCTTTACCAGGATTGGCTACAGCCCAATCACTAACACCTTGTATTGCTTTAGCAACCTTACTATCAGTAGCGCCAATTTTAGCTTTTAATTCTTTAAACTTAGCATCAGCATTTTGAACAGGGCCAGCTTGTTTTAACTGAGCACCAAGTTCGTCGATCTTTTTACTAATAAAACTTGCAGCATCTTTACCTTTACCAATCATTGTTCTGTTGCCGCCAGCAGCAGTAGCGCCTTGCTCAACGTTTGTAAACAATTGACTAATTTGATCTGGAGTAAGTTGTGCTTCTACAATATATTTTTCAATACTAGATACAAAAGGAATAATAGTTTTTGTTTCAAGAAGTGTAAGACGAGGATCATTCCATCCTTCAGTAATAAGTGTACGCTGGTTAAGTTCTGTTAATCGCATTATGCTACTCCTGCTTTCTTGGCAAGTTGTGTTCTAAGTGCTGCCTGCTGTTTAGGGTTAAGTTTTGATATTGCAGCTTTAATAGGATCAAGGGTTGGATTAGCAGCTTTACTAGGTGTTGCTTTACCAGTAACTCCACCTGCAAAACCTTTTGCAAAGTTTTTTATTCCAGAACCAACAGCTCTAGTTGCTTTTCCAGCAGCAGTGCCTACTTCGCCAGCTGTTAATTCATCTACCTGTCTATCAACAGCAAATTCAGAGATCTTCATTGTAATTATTCCTTAGTATCAATATAATGTATTTATTATTCTTTTGTACTTAGTGTATTAACTTCGTTAATACAAGTTTTCGCTAACGCTCAAACTACATATACTTCGTTTTAATTAAATGATTTATATATGAATACTCATTATCACGTAAGTGATAATGTTTAAGTTTCATGTAGATTGTTTCAGTCAGACGGAACCTGTTACGGTCCCATCTA
>ENA-OUOG01005035-OUOG01005035.1-marine-metagenome-genome-assembly--contig:-NODE-5035-length-10987-cov-2.532081_pt1 | contig 10987 bp, 6 predicted proteins | sample MGYA00248635_ERZ508505 | MGnify/ENA primary metagenome ERZ508505 (study PRJEB26176, sample SAMN06267871) | marine metagenome | isolation source: Saanich Inlet, British Columbia, Canada | place: Pacific...
TGGCATAGGCCCCGTTTTCTGCCGGTAGATTTTCGGCAGCAAATTCCATGTCTTGTACGATGGATGCATAAACGTCCCCGACAGTCGCCCTTGGAATGGGTTCTTGCGAAGCGGAAGTGCGCAATGGAACACCGAGGTGCGAATTGTCTGGCGTGTATCCGTAGGGTTTGGCATAAATTTTCACCAGCCCCCAATGACCAAACGCCCGGACAAACCGAGATTCCGCAGTCAATCGGAGTTCCTCTGACTCGGCCAGATCGCCCACGAGGTCAAAACTCTCCAGAACGACATTGCAACGGTAAATCGCGTAATAAAAATCACTGTAAAGACCACCGCTGACTGGGGTGAAGAAATTGGTTTCTCGATTGTACACTGCCGTGTAGTCCAGCGAGTTGTCGGGCTTTCCGAAGTTGGGTCCGCGAAGCTCATTGACGATTTGTACGCGACCGCCATAGAGGTTGCCCATCACATCGTAAGTGCTCGTCACCAAGCGTTGCAAGTCATCGGGCGTCTTGATGGCATCTTCGGCCAAAATCACATCGCCGGGCTCAAACTCCAAAAAGGAATCGCAAGACGTCAGGGCCAGCAATCCGACCAGTCCCAATGTCCATGTAGCTGTCTGAATGTTCATGGCAATCAAAAGTTAGTGGTGATCGAAAGCGTGAAGGCGCGTTCTTGTGGTGGGGTGAGGTACGTCACATTGGGCGACATGTTCCGATCCTGCGCATTTTCAAAGTCTCGCACGACTTCTGGATCAAGACCTGGGAAGTTCGTGATCGTGAACAAGTTGGTCGCATTGACGGCGATGCGGAAGTTGTCGAAGTTCATTTTGCCTGCTTCGAACGATGGCAAGTTGTACCCGAGTGTCAAGTTCCGCAATCGCAAATAAGACGCATCGTAAACAAACAAGCTGGTGTTCCACCAAGGGAAACCTGAGGGCAAACCATAATTCGTCTCGTCGAGTGTCAGGCGAGGGAACAATGCCTCATCACCGGGTTGACGCCAACGATCAAGCTTCTCATCACGCATATTCCACCCGGAAACCACGCCCAATTGTCGTTTCGCTGAAGAATCGAAAATCTTCGCGCCCAAGCTGAAGCTGGCCAAGAAATTCAAATCCCAATTTTTGTATCGGAATTCGTTCGTGACACCTCCAATCACGTCTGGCAGACCGTCACCGACATACTTTCGGATGTTGTTGTCGTAGTCAAAGGTCTCATTTCCGTCCAAGTCAATGTAAACGGGCAAACCTGTTTCTGGGTCGACATGGCTGTGTTCGACAAGGAAGAAGCTGCCGACAGGCTGCCCCACGATCACGCGTGAGTCATTCGTTCCACCAGAAACCGCATCGGGGGTGTAGTTTCCGATGTCAACAAGTTCATTGTAGTTCCTGGAAATGTTCAAATTCGTCGTCCACTGAAAGTCGGGCCGATCAATGTTCCTTGATTTGATGGAGAATTCCACGCCTCGGTTCAGGATTTGCGCCACATTGTCCCAATAATTCGAGAAACCTGTTGAGGCCGGCGTTGAGACATTCATCAGCACGTCGTCAGACATTTTCCGATAGGCGGCCAAGGTGAAGGTGACGCGGTCCTGCCACAAACCCATTTCGACAGACGCGTCGAGCGTTGTGGATGTTTCCCATCGCAAATTGGGATTCTCCGGCTGCATCGGAAACAGGATGGAGTCTCCTGCGTAGGTGATGCCATTGTCAGCCGCTGAATATGTGCCAAACCGAGCATAATCAGGCAAGGCTGCATTGCCAGTTCGGCCCCAGCTCGAACGCAACTTCAAAAACGAAATGCGCTCTGCATGGAACCAGTCCTCATCGGACATGACCCAACCAGCAGAGAGCGATGGGAAGAAGCCATAGCGACTTTCACGCCCGAACCGAGAACTTCCGTCCACCCTTGCCGTCAGTTGAAAGAAATAGCGGTCCTTGAGGGTGTAGTTGGTTCTACCGAAATAGGACAAAAAGCTGTGCTGAGAAGGAAGGTTCACGGTCCGGTTCACATTTGTTGCGTCATCCTGCAAGGAATCCACTTCGAACACCGGCCCATCCACCTGCCCATAAAAAAGGCTGTATCCGTAATTGTCGGTGCGCTGAAACTCCGTGCCCAGCATGAAACTCAACGACTGGGTATCGTCAATGTCATGGTAGTAATCGACGGTGGCCGATCCATTCCAATTCAAAACGTAATTCGCATAGCGGTTCGCACTGCCCAGTTCAGTGGAGATGGACAAAGCGCCAGGGTTGAACACGTCCTCACGCAAGTGCAAGTAATCAAACCCGCCACTGAACTTGACATGCAGGTCCTCAATGGGCGTCAAGATCATTTGTGCATTCGAGATGCTGCGGTCTTCGGTCGTTCGCCACTTTTTGAGCTCTCGCACAGCAGTGGGGTTTTTCGTGCCCCCCCATTCGTCAAACCACAAAAAATAATCGCCCGCATTGTGGAGGGTGTCGCCGCCGTTGCTGATCACATCGTCTTCATAACGAACAGGGTAATAGGGGAGGGCATTGGACATCGCATCACCCAATCCGCCTGACCATGCGGCATCAATTCGGTTGTTTCGACCTTGGCTCAAGGATGTGCTGACCATGACTGTCATCCAGTCAACAGGTTCAAAATCAACGTTCATTCGTCCAGAAATGCGTTCGTAGCTGTTGCCTCTGAGGTAGCTTTCATTGTCATCGTAGGACAATCCGCCGTAGAGGTTGTATTTCTCACCGCCATGCCTCACCCCAAAGCTGTAGGCTTGCTTCATTCCAGTGCCTATGGTTTCATCCACCCAATCGGTGTTGGTTTCCAAGGCATTCAAGTAGGCCTCTCGGCGCGTTTCTGGTCCATCAGCAGATGAAGTCAAATTCGGCAACCAAACATATCCTGTTCCACCATCGTTTTCCCAAGCTTCTTGTCGAAGCTGGAGGTAGGTCTCTGTGTCCACCATGTTGGGCAGGGTGGCCGCTTGGCCGATGCCCACACGGGTGCTGAAGTCAAAGCTGGTGCCCTTGCGTCCTCGTTTTGTGGTGATCAAAATGACGCCATTCGCACCCCGAGAGCCATAGATCCCTGTTGCAGCGGCATCTTTGAGAATCTCAACGCTCTCAATGTCATTGGGGTTGATGGCGGCCAAAGGGTTGTTGTTCATGGCACCGCTGTTGCCGCGCAAGAAGTATTCCTGGGTGATGGGGATGCCATCGACGACATACAAGGGGTCGCCAGCGGCGGAAACAGAAGCCACACCGCGCACCCGAATCAAAGAAGGCGCTCCTGCAATGCCCGATGATTGGGAAACCTGCACGCCCGCTGCTTGGCCCTGCAAGGCGGCCTCGAAAGAAGGCGTTTGAACGGAGGTGATTTGCTTCGCATCAACCTGGGCGATGGACCCTGTGACTTCTTTCTTCCGTTGGACGCCATAGCCCACAACGACAACATCATTGATGAGGACTGCGTCCTCGTCCAAAGCAACATTCCAGACGTAAGTTTCGCCCGGTTCAAGGTTCACTTTTGTCGTCTGGGGCAGGTAGCCAATGAATTTCGCAGTCAGCTCGTGGGCTCCGGCCGTTGTGGAAACGGAGAACTTGCCATCGAGATCCGTGAAAACGCCCTTTTCACCATCGTCCAACAGGACCGTGGCCGAAGGCAATGGTGTTCCATTTGCGTCTGTCACCAAACCGGTCACCGATTGCGACCAGGCACTTGGCATGAGCCATCCGAGCAAACCAAGCAGGAAGATTCGTCTCATCATCTTTTGGATTTCTTTGGCGAAATTAAACAGAGAGTGTCAAATTGACACGAAGTCTGCTCAATTGATTTTCACAAACGTTTCAACTGCATGTCCACCAGGGCCGGAAACCCGCACCAAATATGGCGCTGGGACAAGGTCATCGATGGAAAAGGTGGCCCGCGCGCTTCGATTCATTCCGGTGTGAACGGGGGTTGAGATTTGAATCTGTCCGGTCAAATTCATCACCTCCATTTGGTAAGCGCCCATCGGCCAGTGGCGCAAGTCCAAAGTCAAAGTCGTGGATGCCGGGTTGGGGGACAGTGTGAACTCGGGCCGCGGCGCCTCAAGCCTTGCAACCGCCATGACGGGTTCAGGTGCTGCAATCGGCGCATCGAGGAAGACATGGTACTCCCCGGGTGCAAAGGCCAGGGCGTCATTGGTCGAATTGACCTCGAGGACCTCCCCGGTGAAATAGTCGTACCATTCCCCAGTGTGGGTGAAACCGGGCACCATGTTGATGGATTCGGTGTGGAAGTTTGCAGCGATGACAGCATCGAATTCTTGGCCATTGAGGATGAGTCGCTTGCCATACCCGCCGACATCCCAAACAAAATCGGTTGTTCTGAAGGTGCCTGGATGCGCCGTCTTCAGAAACGCCAACCCGCCGATGACTTGGTGGATGCGATAGCGTTCGGGGTCATCGCGGTAGTCCCAGCGGACGGGTTTGGCATCCACTCGGCAATTCGGATCGACAGTCACTCCATCACTGCAGGTATTGATGCTGTAATCGTATCCCAATTCACCAAACTGCCAGATCATCTTCGGGCCTGGCAGCGGAATGTTGAAACATTGAATGGCCTCCATGCGCGCAAGGGCTGTGCCCAGATCCGATGCATCATAATCCCCATTGCTTCCGCCAAATTCGAGGTTCTTGTACATCAACCGCTCCTCGTCATGGGACTCCGCGTAAGAGACAACACGAGGCTCTGACATGTTGTGCGCTTGGTAGTTCGCCCAATTGAGGTTGGAGGGATACCCCATGGCAGCTTCTTGGTAGTCGTGGGTGGCATTTGCCCAAAACATGAAGCCCTCCTCAGCCAAAGCGGCCTCCTCCGCAACGTCGCACCAATGCTCCAAAATCATGTAGATCCCCTCGTCTTGAGACCAAACATGGTCACCATAGTCGTTGAGAATGTTGATCCGGGATTGGTCATAGGCGCCGTTGCCATTGGGCGTTTGGGACAACCCTTGCGTGAAATCCCATCGGAAACCATCAATGTGGTAAACATCGACCCAATGATCCAAGGTCCGCTTCACAAACTCCCTTGTGAAATTGCTTTCGTGGTTCCAATCGTAAAACCAGTTCAGGGCGTGCGGGGCCACCACATTGAACCATGGATTGTTCGGCAGAGGCTGAAACGAATCGGAATTCCAATACATCATCAGGAATGGATTCGGTTGATCGGCGTGATTCCAAACAACGTCCACAATCACCGCAATGTCTCGGCTGTGGCACAAATCAATGAGCTCCTGCAATTTCTCTTTCGTGCCGTAAGCTTTGTCAGGCGCCCAATAGAAGGTCGGGTTGTAGCCCCAGCTGTCGTTGCCGTTGAATTCATTGACGGGCATCAGCTCAAGTGCATTGACCCCCATGCGGTCAAGGTAATCCAAGGTGTCGATGATGGCTTGGTAGTTTCTCTCCTCGGTGAAGTCACGCACAAGCAATTCATAGATGACCAAATCTGAAGGATGCGGGCGTTCAAACGATTGATCTGTCCAATCGTAAGTCGGGGCGCCGGGCGTCAGCACACCCACAGGGACGTTGGCGGTTTGCATGTTCGGAAACTGCGGCATGTTGGGGAATGTCTCTTCCGGAATCCATTGATCACCATTGGGGTAGATCACCAATTCTGTGTGCGCATCTGTGACTCGGATGTCATCCGGCATGATGTGGTAATGAAACCGGTACATCTCCCCAGGCGTCAATCCTGTGATGTCGATCCAGAACCTTTGCTGATCCGGCGTCTGGGTCATCATGTAGTCGAACGAGAGCGACCAATCATTGAAGTCCCCAGTCACAAACACGAAATCTTTGCCTGGTGCAACGAGTTGCAATCGAACACTCGAATCGGACAAGTAGGTGATGCCGTCAACACTTCCCGATGGCGGCCAAGCTGTGGGGGCTGTCGTGGGCAGGACTGTGATTTCGAACAAATCGCTCGCTGTGGCCCCTGTAGCCAAAGAGGTCGCCTCCAGTGCGATTTCATACCCCCCACTGGTTGTGGCCTCGAATGTGTGGGTCAATTCCATTGCATCGGCGGCGCTGGCAACGGCCACGCCATTGACGAGCAGGGTGAGCTCGGCCGGCTCTGAGGCAACACCGCTGATGTTGAGCGATTCGCCCAAATTCAATACGGCATAGTTCAGGTTGGGGTTGGTAACCTGTGCCGCAAAGTTCCCGTCGGAAATTCCATAAAAAATATCAGACCCATCAGCATTCCTGCCGACAAGTGTTCCCGGGGCATTGCGAAACACCATGGCCAAGGATTCGATGGTCTCTCCAGCATCGATGCCATAATATTCGCCAATCGACAATCCATTGAAATCGAATGTGTGCAATGTCCCACCGGCATAATCCAAGACCGCATTGGGATCTGCTGTGCCCCAGCTGGTCTGCACATTTTGCCAATCTGAGGGCCCCGAACTGCTGCTCGTGATGACCCCCGTGTGGATGTAAACGGGAATCACCCCGGTGAGTTCGCCGTTCCCTTCACCGGCGTCATAATACAAAGTCACCTGATCTTCAGGTGAAGGCAGGGCAGGTTCCGTCCAAACCACCTGGGCAGCCAAAGGGCCCGCCATCAGGGATGCACACAGCCAAAGGGCGCGGTTGAATAAAATGTTCATGCTTGGAAATTGGAGAAGTTCAGAGGGCAGTTGTTGGATGAAAAATCGCATTCAAGGGAAATCAATTCGCGTCGTTGGAAATGGCATCGGGTGCGTAGCTGAAAAGTTGAGCCGGCTTGTGCAAAACCCCTGTTTGCTTCTCGTCCAAAGCCACCACATGACTCATTTTCTTTACATTCTTACGGAAATTCCTCTTGTCCAGTTTTTTGTCCAAAACCAATTCATGCAAAACTTGAAGTTGGCTCAAGGTGAATTTCTTCGGCAACAGTTCAAAGCTGATGTGCTGATTTTCCAGGTGATTCCGCAATGTTTTGAGCGCCTCTTCAACAATTTCGTTGTGGTCGAAGGCCAAATCCGGAATTTCGTTGATGTACACCCAATCCGTCTTTCCCGCGAAACTCGCAGGTTCAGGGGTGTGCTCGTGCAAACTCACCAAACCGTAATAGGCGACCGTGATCACACGACGATCGGGATGGGTTCGAAAGCTCCTCAGCCATTCTTGGTCTTTCAAGTCCCGAACTCGGCAGGGATCCCCAAAGGCGTGGAACTGCTGAAGAAAAATGCCGCGCAGTCGGGTGAGTTCAAAAAGCACGCGGTTGGCCGCGTCCTCGAAGGATTCTTGCTCGAGAATCAAGTCGCCTGGCAATGCCTTGTACAGCGTTTGAATGCTCGGCAGAGCGCCTTCAGGTCGCTTTTGGTCAATCAGCAAAACCTTCAGGCCATCGTCATTGTAACCGAAAACAACGCAGTCGACAGATACATCCACCTGTGCAAAATCAGCGTTTTCCATTTTGTCCATGCTTCAAAGGTAGGAAAAAGCAGTTCGTGTATTCTCAACACTAAGCCAAGTGCCATGCAAATTATCCGAATCTTAAGCCTTACATTCGCGCCACGAAGCGATCGCAACGTTCATCGCCGCAGTAGACACGAATTGTAGATTTTTTCATGAAGAAAATTGCTGTTTTGACTTCTGGCGGGGACTCACCCGGAATGAACGCTGCCATTCGTGCAGTGGTTCGAACCGCGGTGTTCAACGACTGCGAAGTGGTGGGGGTTTTTCAGGGATACCAAGGACTTGTCCGTGGCGATTTCAAGAGGCTCCACGTTCGATCGGTTGCCAAGATTCTGGGCCGAGGTGGCACCATTCTCAAAAGCGCGCGAAGTGAGGAATTCCGAACGAAGGAAGGACGCATGGCGGCGCACGCTCATCTGCTGTCCAACGAAGTGGATGGCTTGGTGGTCATCGGCGGCAATGGCACGTTCACAGGGGCAAAGTTGTTTTACGAGGAAACGGGATTTCCTGTGATTGGTGTGCCGGGGACGATAGACAATGATTTGGCAGGAACCGATTTCACCATTGGGTTTGACACAGCCACCAATACGGTTGTGGAGGCTGTCGACAAAATCCGGGATACCGCGGACAGCCACAACCGCTTGTTTTTCGTGGAGGTCATGGGCCGGGATTCAGGTTTCATTGCTTTGCAAACGGGCATTGCCACAGGCGCCATTGCGGTGATGACGCCTGAGACGAACATCGATGTGGATGAATTGGTCCAAATCCTGGAAAAAGGCCAACAGTCCAACAAGACCAGTTCCATCGTCATCGTGGCCGAAGGGCATCCGGCAGGAGGCGCTTTCGAAATTGCGAAATTGGTGCACCAGCGTTCCAATCAATACGAAGTCCGGGTGACAGTGCTCGGTCATTTGCAGCGTGGTGGGGATCCTTCTTGTTTCGACCGGGTTTTGGCATCGCGCTTGGGCGTGGCCGCTGTCGAGGGATTGTTGTCCGGCAAACACAACGCAATGGCCGGATTTGTGAACGATTCACTGGTGTATTATCCCTTTGAAGAAGCGATCAAAAACAAAACAGCCTCGTTGGACGACGAGGTGAGAATTGCGAAAATACTATCGATATAAGCATTATGAAGAAGCGGATTGCCATCAATGGATTCGGACGCATTGGGCGTTTGGCCTTTCGAGCCATGCAGGGAAGACAAGACCTTGAAGTCGTTGCCATCAATGACCTGACGGATGTCGAAACACTGGCGCACTTGCTGCGCTATGACAGCATCCACGGGAAGTTCCAAGGCGAAGTGGGGGTGGTCGACGGCAATTTGGTCGTCAATGGCCAGACCATTTTGATTTCGGCAGAGCGCAACCCAGAGCAATTGGCTTGGGCGGCATCCTCGGTGGACATTGTGGTCGAATCCACGGGCATGTTTGCAGACGCCGAGAAAGCCTCGGCACACTTGCGCGCTGGAGCAAAGAAGGTTTTGATTTCAGCCCCGGCGAAAGGTGACCTGAAAACCATTGTGCTGGGCGTCAATGACGATGTTCTGACCGCCGATGACGTGATCGTCTCGAATGCGTCATGCACGACGAATTGCCTCGCGCCCATGGCCAAGGTGCTCGATGACACTTTCGGCATTGAACAGGGTTTCATCACCACCGTTCACGCCTACACGGCGGACCAGCGTTTGCAGGACGCACCTCACAAGGACCTCCGCCGCGCTCGCGCTGCGGCCTTGTCAATGATCCCGACCTCAACGGGTGCCGCCAAGGCAGTGGGGCTGGTGTTGCCGCAGTTGGCTGGACGTCTCGATGGCTTGGCCGTTCGAGTTCCGACACCGACAGGCTCGGTCACAGACCTCACAGCGGTACTCCGCAAGGAGGCCACGGCAGAAGAAGTCAATGCCGCAATGAAGGCGGCTGCCGAAGGTCCGATGAAGGGGGTGTTGGAGTTTTCAACGGATCCATTGGTCTCCGTCGACATCGTCGGGAACCCGCACAGTTGCATTTTCGACAGCGACTTGACGAAATGCCAAGGCACGCTGGTCAAGGTGTTCGGCTGGTATGACAACGAGGCAGGCTATGCCACACGAGTTGCTGATTTGGCCCAACGCCTTTGACAATTGCCTTCGGGCATTCCACTGATTAAAGAATTCCAGGTTTTGCGAGTACTGATAGCAGATAGTGGCTCGACCAAATGTGATTGGTTGTGCATTGACGAAACGGGAGCCGTCCATGACGAGTTCCACACCATGGGCTTCAATCCCTACTTCCACAGCAGCGAGTTGGTTGCGGAAAAGATGAGTGCCACTCCCAAGGCCGTGGCTTGCGCAGATGAAATCGACCGGGTCTATTTCTACGGGGCAGGAAGCAGCAGTCCAGCGTTGTGTGAGGTCATTGCCGAAGGCCTCAGAAACGTGTTCAAAAACGCGGTCGTACACGTTGGGCATGACCTCGAGGGCGCTGCGTTTTCAACGTACACCGGAACGCCAGCCATCACTTGCATCATCGGAACTGGCTCGAATTCGTGCTATTTCGATGGCGAGACTGTTTCAGAGGAAGTGCCTGCCCTTGCCTACATCTTGGGCGACGAGGCCAGTGGCAGTTGGTTTGGCAAAAAGCTTCTGGCAGCCCATTTGTACAAGCGCCTGGACCCGACGGTAGATGAGGATTTCAACGCGACGTTTGGTTTTTCGAAGGACGAATTGGTCAATCGGGTGTACAAAGAGCCCAACGCCAACGTATTCCTGGCCAGTTTTATGACCTTTCTGGGCAAACATCAGGATGTGCCGCAGGTGATCAGTTGGTTGGAAGAAGGCTTCCAGGCCTTTGTCGATGTGCATGTGAAGTGTTTCACCAATTACAAGGACGTGCCTGTTCATTTCGTGGGCAGTGTGGCGTATCACTTCCAAGATGTTCTTCGTCACGTCTGCGAACGGGAGGGCGTGCAAGTGGGGGAGTTGATCAAACGTCCAGTGGATGGATTGGCCCATTACCATGTTCAACACATTTTCGCAACTGTGGAATGAAAGGGAGGGGCATAGCAGGCGTATTGTTTGACCTCGATGGTGTGATTGTCGATACGGCGGGCCATCATTTCGGCGCTTGGCGAGATTTGGCGGAAGAACTCGGCATTTCGCTTGTGCCTGAAGACGAAGAATCCCTGAAAGGCGTTAGCCGCGTGGATTCCTTGGAGTGGATTTTGGCCAAAGGGGGACTCGTGCTGGATTCCAACACCAAACGCGCTTTGATGGATCGCAAAAATGCGCGCTACCTCGAACTGATCGAGGGGCTGGGAACCGCGGACATCTTGCCGGGAGCTGAGGCCTTCATTCTCGCTTCCAAGGCGCATGGATGGCGGGTGGGCTTGGGCAGTTCCTCGAAGAACGCAGTCAAGATCCTGAACGCCATCGGTCTGTCTCACCACTTTGAGGCAATCATTGATGGGAACCGAATCACGCTGTCAAAACCCGATCCCGAAGTTTTCTTGCTTGGGGCCCAGGCGTTGGGGCTTGACCCACATTGTTGTTTGGTTGTGGAAGACGCATCTTCAGGAGTT
>ENA-OUOG01005040-OUOG01005040.1-marine-metagenome-genome-assembly--contig:-NODE-5040-length-10979-cov-8.065401_pt1 | contig 10979 bp, 6 predicted proteins | sample MGYA00248635_ERZ508505 | MGnify/ENA primary metagenome ERZ508505 (study PRJEB26176, sample SAMN06267871) | marine metagenome | isolation source: Saanich Inlet, British Columbia, Canada | place: Pacific...
TCGTGACTGTATCCCATAAGACGACTGCCTGTATAAAGCAATGCCATACGAGCAAGTTCTTTAGGATTAAACAAGTCACCAAACGCACCTTTAAACGCATCTACTGCTTGATCTCTAAAACCTTTTACTTCGTCAGGAACTTCTTCATCTTTAGGCTCTATCCAATTACCATTTTCATCTTTGGTGTAACCTAAATTTAACAGCATTTGAGTTTCAGCTGAAGGATTTTCTGTCGGATCAGGTTGTCCTGCACCTGCTGCAGCCGCATTAGCTGCCGCATCTCTTTGTTCAGTAGTCCCTGAAGTCTCTTTTTGCTCAGTTGGTTTATCAAATTTACCTGTTTCAGTATTATAAGTTTGTGCTTTTGCAGTTGCTTCCGCTGTTTTTGTAACTTCAGCACCTACTTCTGCAGCATGTTTTTGCTGAACTTGTTGTGCTTCGCCAAGGCTTGCAGTTGCTTCTTGGTGTGCTGCAACTAACTCAGGAGAAACAGGAATTCCTTTCTCTTGGTTTTCATTAATTCGATTTGCTAATCTATCAACTTTACTTTGTCGTTCATTAACACGCATCTCATTAAGGTTAGCTATTGTTTTATCTTCATCTGGAAGCAAATCAAATACATTAGGAAGAGGAACTCCAGGAGCATCTAGAGGTGCTGGTATACCTAAAAATTCTGCAGGATACTTAAGCGCTCGTTCTGCTTGTTCTTCTTTAATTATTGTTGATTCGGTTCCAAATAGCTTATTACCTACTGGCTTTCCAGGAGCATCTTCAGGTACAGGAACTCCAAATGATTCTAAAGGATACTGTAAAAATCTTTTTACTTGTGGAGAAAAGAATCCTTCATCTTTAGGCGTTGCAATACCGTCTATCTCATACTCACCTAACATTTGAGCATCAGATACATCATCAGCTGCTTGAGCGCTCTTAATAAACGAAAAGCCTGTGTCTTTATCAGTATCTGCTGTTTCATAAGGAGTTCGAAATAAATCCATTTCTCTGGCTCTACGAGCTTCAAGACCTGGAAGAACCTCACCATTTGCCATGCGAAACTCTGAAGCTTCTTTTTGAAAAGTGTCAAAGTCACCTGCATTAAGTGCTGCTCTAGCTCTACTGTTAGCAAATTGAGGACCACCGATATTAAATAGTAAAGATTTAACTGCAGTTTGTTGATTAGGGTTTAAATCTACATCAACAAGATTACCGTAGTCTTCTTCTACAACAGCAATATCTTTCATCAGTTGTTGATTTGCTTGTGCATCAGATAGCTTATCACCCATTTTAACGCCATAAGTACTGCCATAACCTACTGTGGGTACACCTGCAGCGTCTAAGTATGCTTCATTACGAAGGCCTTCCTCTGCTTTTAAGAACTCAGTAAGAGCGCCTTGATTAGCATACATAGGAGGAATACTACCGCCATCCGAATTATACAAAGAACTAAAGTCCCAAGTATTTCCACGACTACTACGACTAGGCTTGCTTTCTTCTAGCTTACCAAGATATGTTTGACCGCCACCTGTACCTGTTTTTTCAGTAAACTTACCAATGCTACCATCAGGCATTCTGCGATATTCAATTCCTGGAGGTGCTGAAGGCATAGTGAAGAAATCAGTAACGCCTTGAATAAGATCACCACCAGCAGCATAAGTAGGAATAGGTCCACCTTGTGCCTTTTGTATCTGCCTACCTTCTTCGTTCATCTGATCAATCTTTTCTTGATTGCCTGGAATACGAGAGGCTTCTGCATTAACTACGTTTTCTCCAGGGGTTAACCATGCAGGTACTGTATCAGTTCCTTTAGGTTCTCCTGGATGATTATCTGTATCAGCCCCGTTATACCCATTAGGCATATCAGGAATTACCATCATCATCGGAATAGTTGTATCGGGTTCAAAGAACTCAACGGAGAACATATTACCGTAACGGTCTTTATTACTAAGACTTTTTAGCTTCATTACTTGCCTCCATTGCTTCCATCATCATTTCCACTATCAACTTGTTTTGGATCGTAGTCATCTAAAGGGTTACCGCCTTCTAAATCATCAAAATCGTCATCTGGTGTACGCCCAGCACCAAATCCACTTTTTACCGAAGTACCGCCGCTTGGACTATAGTCTTCGTCACCGCCCATATCTGCATTGTAATCTAGCATTTCTTGTACTCGACTTGCAGAGCCAGCAGTTGAACCATCGTCACCAAGCAAAGAAACTTTTTCGCCTGTTAAAGGATTTGTAGTAGATACTAGCGTACCGCTTTGACCTGTCATAGAGCCTGTGTCAGACACTACATAAGGGTTATAAGAGCCACCAGAAATAAATACATCTCCAGCACCAGTACCAATCTCACCTGTAAGCCCTGTTTCAGGAACACCGTAATTCCTAGCATTAGGGTCTAAACCAAGATCTCTAAGCTCAATATTAGCTGGGGTTTCTCCTGGAGCTAAATCAGCATTAGACCGCATAAGTCCATAAGTTGTAGTAATACCTTGCTGACCTGCTGGTGTAATCCCTGCCATTCTATCTGCACGACTAATGTTATAAACAGAATTTTCGTAGCTCCCTAACCCTGAACTAATAGGATTTTCACCTACTGTTCTAAGCTGATTATAACTTCCAAATAAATTATCTTTATAAGCACTTGGACTTGCATAAGACTGTGCAGCTGCACCTGTTATTGGGTTATACGCTCTACCTGATTCACCGAATATATTGCCTTGAGCATCATAAGTTCCAGGCCTCCCATAATCAGGATTTATGTTAAGCGCACTATTTATAAGTGATCCACCAGGGACTAACGATAGCATTCCAGCTAAAGGGTTTGATTGTGCTGCAGTGTAACCATACGACTGAGAAATTGGTCTATAGTCGGGAGACCCAAAAGTGTCATCTTCGTTACCTCCTGTGGAGGCTGCAGCTGTTGTACCACTACTGCTTGTAGTAGGCGGTGCTGGCATCCCTGGAACTGTTCCTACAGGTGGTGTAGATGGTCCTGCACCCTGTACTCCTGGAATTGCTCTACGAAATCCTGTTGTAGGTTGTGCGCCTATATTAGTACTGTAAGCTTGTTGTGCTTGAGTAAACTGTGCATTACCTGCAAAAGGATTTGCCATGCTATAGCCTTGTCCTGCTGGTTGTGGAGGAGCAGATGGCTGTGATACTGCAGCACTTTGTGGAGCGCCTACTGCTGGCGCAAAAGAAGAGTTCATATAACGCTGGCCATACTTGGGTGTAATTGTATACCCTGGCTGATAAGCGGATTGTGACATGTTACTCTCCTTTATTTATATTTGTACTCGATTTCGCCGCCTTGACTTTTGTATTTAACAGAAGCGAGTGGCCCCATCATGCTACCCATAGCGTTATATTGGACACCTTCGCCTTTCATAAATGAATCAGCGTTAGCACCTTTACGGTCTTCACCCATAACATAATTCTTAGCTGACTTTAATTTACGAGCAATTGTTTCTAACATTCCATCGTCTTCTGCTTGGTCACCTTGTGCTGCATACAACGGTCCAACGTGTCCACCGTTATTAAAGAAACCTAGCGCTTTACCTGCAAGGATACCAGCACCAACGTAAGGCATTGCTGCACCCATACCTGTTAATGCACCTGCGCTATTCATAAGTCCTGCTTCAGTTGCTTTAGCAGCAAGTGCTTCTGAACCTTTATTAAGCGCACCTTCCATAGCACGCTGTTTAGCCATCTGACCAAACTGTTGAGCTACTCCAGGCTGTGCTTGCACTGCTTGTGGCGCTTGAATAGTTTGTTGAACGCCTTGATTTTTTAAGCGCTCTTCTTCACCTGCAATTTCAATCATTTGCCGCCTCCACTACTAGTGGTTTCTTTTGATGCTACACCTGTAAGACGATTAAAGAATCTGTCAAGAGACTCGTCTTTAGCTTGTAACTCACGCTGTTTTTGCTTTTGCAAAGTAGTACCAACTTCACCTAGATTCTTAACACCAAGGTCAGCAACACGTTGACGCTCTGCTTGGTACTCACCTGCGCGACCAGCTAATGCGCCTTGCATAGCAGCTTGACTACGCGCAGAACCAAGCGAACCGCCTACACTTGCGCCCATAAGGTTTTGACCTGCAAGATTCTTAAGTGCAGTTTCTTCAGCCGCACGAGTGCTGTATAGCCCTGAGCCAGTCATCTTGTCATAAGCAGATTGTTGTTGCGCTGCAAGAGCTTGCTGTTGTTGAGGGCTAAGTCCTGCTACAATTGATTGAGGACTCGCTTGTTGACTGCGGAGTAGTCCTGTTGCAATGTCAAGACCTTCTTTAACTTGAGGTTTAAACTCAGGTGCAATACCTGAAGAAGAAGTTGTAGTACTTCCGCCTCCTTTAAATACTGCACGACCGCCAAATCTAGAATAAGCATCGCCAGTTATGTGCTTTATTAAAAGCATTTAATTCTCCTGTAATACGCCTCTCACTGAAACGTGAAGTGCAGCGTTATATCTGTGTTGCAAGAAACGACCATAATCCAAAGCTTCTTGCTCGCCTCGGATTGAGTCGGCTCGCCAGTGCTTCCCACCATTATCTCTGATGTGTTCAATCATGGCATCAAATAGCCTATAGACAACAAATGCATTATTGTGGTCATGATCCACTATGCAATCTTTAACATCCATAACCCATTCTTTATTATAGTAATTACTAAAAGTTGCAGCTGAAAGAAACCCTCTTAACTCACCGTTGTCTGTATAGTCACCTATAACTAGTACATGAGGGCTTCCTTCATTCTGCTTTTCTACAAGAGATGTAAAGTATCGAATCCAAATAGACTCGTTACGATCATACCCAAAGTAGTTATTGTCTTTAGTTGACTTATCCATAAGCTTTATAGCTTCGAATACATCATTGTCCTCAATCTTTTTTATCATTATGTTTTTACCTTTTCTTGAAGATCAGCAAAATCATCTGCTTCTTTAATATCATTAATAAGCCTAAGATTTTTACTTTCTAAATCATTTACTAATCTAATTAACTCAAGCAAAATAAAATTTAAAGAAGAGTCATTCGTAATAGGTGGATTTTGAATTGCCATTACTTGCTGCCTCCTTTCTTAACGCCTAGTTGAAAACCTGATATATTCCAAGCACGAGTATTGTTACCTGTGTACCCTGAAGAAGTGTCTGCAGCGGCATCATCAATTCTGTAGTTAAGAAAGCGCCCAGTGATACGAAGATCTGTTTTATAAGCATCAGCAACTACAAAACCATTAACTGTTAACTTATTAGCCTTTGTATTTGTCTGAGTATTATCTTCTGCTGTTGTTAAATAAGCTAACTCACCTGAGTTATTAGTTGCTCTAGCTCTGATTTGCAGTGTTGCTCGTTGAGGAGTACCGCCTACTGTAGTAACAGTACCTCCATCTGCCCATACTGCTATTGTATTTAACGTTTCAGTATCAAAGTTAGGTGTAATAGATAGCTGTTCTCTTTCAGCGTAAGACACATAAGGTGTTCCATCAAAGTCAAATCCTAAGTCAGCTGCTCTAATTCTATTAAACAAAGTACCTGAAGTATAACCGCTTTCTGCAAAGATAGGGTATATTTTATTAGGGTTTGTTTGTTGATCAGACCAAGACCTTACAATATCAAAGGTAGTACTGATAGTAGTACCTGTAGTATCTTGCGTAGGAGAAGTAGTTGCTACTGTAGTACCTTCTGCAACAGCAACAAGGGCTGTCGTAGTGGGCGCTACTGTAGCTGGAATAACTTCTACATCAGGACTAAGTGCAGTTACATAATTTGCTGTAGAGCTAAACTGACTAGGGCTGATATCAATTTCTGTAGGTGCAGAAGTGCTATCAGGCGTTACAATCAAAGCATTATTACTGTTGATTTCAGCTAGTGCTGCAAGTAATGCGCTTTGCATTGTTGCTACTGTACCGTTAGGCTTCGCTAGCTCTGCTGCATTTTGAGTCTTATCAGGATCATAATACGCATTAAGATAGTCAGCATCCGAAGTATGCGAAGTATCACCATACGTATCATCATTAGCCGCTGGAGTAAAATTAGGGTCAAGAAGTCTTCCTGGGCCTTCTCCGTAATGCCTATCGAAAATAACACTGCTGCCACTTGTTGTATTAACTGTTATAGTAACACGAGTCAAATTAGCATAGTCAGGTGATACACCATCTGTAACTACAATATCGCTACTTGTTGAATTAGCAATAAGTGGAGTTACTAACGTACCTGTTCGAGAGTCACCATTAACAATTGTATAAGCAAAATCACCTGATACATTTTCTCTATTAACCGCAGTAAAAGTAAGCACTTCATTTGTACGAGAAACAGTAAAGTATGTTGTATCTGTCCAAGCGGTTTCAAGTGCTGTTGCAATTTCTGTAGCTGTAATTTCTGCAACGTTAGTTGGAGATGAACCTGAGTCAGGATCAAATGCAGCAGTACTATCAAAGTTAACTGTAACAGCATTACCCAACGGAGGCGTTAAAGTTATTCTGTCTGTAGTATTATGTACTGCAACTCCTGCTCTTGTTTCAGCAAAAGTAAAATTACTAGTACTAAACCCTGCTGGTAATGTGCCTGAGCTACTTATTGTTACGCTAAAGTTATTTGAAACAACACCTACTGCAGCTGCTGTTGCAGTCACTAGACCAACACCTGTAACTGTGTTCCAATCGCTACTTGCACTAATAAGATCATCGACTGCAGTAACTACTGTAGCTTGTGTTTGTGTACCACTAAGCACTTTAGCGCTTGTTGTGCCATCTGGAAAGGTCAAAGTTAAAGTAGGTTGAGGTATACTATTATCAACACCTGTAGTATCTACTGTAACAGACGCTGTAAGGTTTCCACCAAACTCAGTTTCAGTGTAGCCTGTGCCTTGATAGTCTGTTGCAAAAGCAATTGTTAAAGCGCTATGATCACCGCCATTTACTGAGGTAAATCTTACATTATTTCCATCTGCTGCAACACTATAAATAGCACTAGCAGTGCCATCAAAGTCGCTAATTGCAGATAGCTTAGTAATGATATCATCTCTAATCGCCGTTTGGCTTGTGAGATTCGCTGCAAGAGTAATTGTCTCGTTGATTGCATTGTGTACCCCACTTGCCGCTGGTGCAGTAATAGTCATTGAAATTGCAGGGCTAAGTGCCGCTGTAATACCATATACACCAACTCCTGTTGTGGTCGAACTAGGCGTAATATTAGTTGTTACCCCACTACCTGATACTGCAAAAGTAGAAGTACTAAACACACGCGGTCCAGGAACATCTGAAGTGAGTGTAAGAACATTAGATGCTGCCGTAGCAGTAAAATCTGCTAAAGCATTGTTTGCATTAATATAATCTTTAATTGCTTCTACAAATTGTGCCATCGTAATAGTAGCACCATCTGCATAGTTAGTACCTAGTATAGCACTAGCAGGAAAACTAACATTACCGATACTAGCATCACCGTTAATTACTGCACTAGCACCACCATCAAGATGTGTAGCTTTAGTTCGATCGTAAGTAAACGTTGTTCCAGAAGGATAAGTTAAAGTACTCACTGCATTTACTGTGTTTGGACCTGTATCACCTGTTACTGTTAAGTCAACTACTTCAAGTACATCAGTAGTAAAGCTTGAAAAGGTAGAAACAGATACTGTTTTAATAGACTTAGTACCTACTGTTTTCTTAGGTGTTTTACCATTAATAGTAACTTCTTGTATTTCTTTTTTACCACGGTTAGTGTAACCAGCATTACCTGAGTTTCCTGTTACCGCAAAAGTAGCCGTAGGAATACCTCCACCTTTAATTGGACCCATGTCTCCTGCCGCAACCGCATCAAGCTCTCTAATTGTCCAAGTATTTTCTCTGTAATTCCAAATAAGTGCTTCATCACACTCACCACCAGTAGAATTTAGAGTAGGGTAACAAACCCAAATTTCTTCTTCTTGATGGTTTTGTAAAGTAAACAACTGTTTTTCGTGAATAGGATTTAGATTATTATAAAAATATCTATTTATCCGTTTACTAGAAAGAGATTGAATATTTCCTGGATTTCCTGAAAATACATAAATGTCGCTAGCACCAACTACAAAGTGTTTACCATCGTATTCAACAACAGCTCCTGTAGTAAGACAACCGTATTCATCTGTATTAGGAGCAAAAGAAACTGGTGCTGCAGTATTACCTGTAAGACGCATAACGTGTATACTATCTGTACTGTAAATATACATATTACCTTGCAGTGATTTCATGTCTTGAATAACGTTAGTTTCAGAAAGTGTAAATTCATCTGCTGTGCTTACACCAGCTGCAAACGGATTCCAGTTATTAGGAACCGATCCTGGAACTGCAACATCTGAGGTTCTGACTACACCTGAAAGTCTACGAATAATTTTAGTAGAATCTGTTGAATCAACTTCTGTTAAGTCACCTGCAACTAATAAGTCACCAAATGATTGTACAACTCCACAACGCACGTTAACAGGGTTTCTTGACTCAATAGTAACGATTACATTGTCACCTATTGCTAATCCACCAATTACAACGACTGTTGTGTTAGTTGCTGTATCTGTATAAATTTGAAAATTATTACCTGTTACTGTAGGTATTGGAGAAGGCAATGCTCCAGGAACAAAGTTAGTACCGTTAACTGTACCTGTTCCTGCTGGAGTTCCTGCTTGTGCTGACTTATTATTAGTGCCTGTAATTACAATTTGATTAGCTGTAAAATCTACTTTTTGACCAAGATCAAATACAGTACTAGCACCTACTGAATAGGTATCGTTATGAACTGTTTGTTCAACATTATAGCTATCCCATCCAGGAAGTTCTGCAAGTACTAAATCATTAATATCATCGTTACCTGCGGTATCTAGTATATAGTGTGGCTTGTCAATACCATTATTAATAATAAAAGAAAAACCACCGCTAAATAGTGTATGCTGCCAACCGTGAGTAGTGTAAGCAAAGCCATCACCACTATTTAGGCTAGTAGGAGTAATATCTCGCTGATTACCAATGTGATCTTGTATGTATACTTTTTGACCTACTGTAATATCGTTGCGAATATAATCAACTACCCATACATAGTAACAACCATGCGGTGCTTTATTAGGGTTTTCCCATACTGCAAAATATCTTACTTGACCAAACTCTTCACCTGAAACAGTTAAGTCATCTACAATATTATTAAGCAGCAGTTCACCTTCCATTTTTCTAACTGCACCATCTTTAAACCTTACATTTTTAACATCTGTAAATACATTCGGCCCTAGTGCAATAGGAGGAGTGTCAATGACAACTCCCATCGATGCAATATCGGTAACAGAAATAACGTCTTCTGCCATTTTACTCCTCCACTAAATTATTATTAAGCACACTCTTTTTGGCCAGTTCTTGGGTCGATAAAGCAAGCTTCAACCTTTCCCTCTTCTTCAACCACTTCCTGAGTTTCGCTAGATATCGTCTTTTCTTCTTCCACGGTTTCGTTGAAGATACCGAATCTCTTACCACTAAGTCTGAACGTTGTGCATCCTTTCGCGTTGCCCTTCCAGGCATCAACATAGACTTGTTTGAACTCATCATAGCTGACATCATCTCCTACGTTACAAGTTTTAGAACAAGCAGAATCAATGTATTTTTGAGCTAATAAAAGTACTTCAAGGTGATCTTGTACGCTAATATCGTTAGCGCCTTTGCCTTCTACTCCACGAGCATAGGCATAATCAGATACACGTTCAACAATCGGCCCTTCAAACGTCTGGATTGTTCTGTCATAATAGGGACTAAAGACTGGCTCAATACCGCCTGATACGTTATCAGCACACAAGCTAATAGTGCCTGTAGGTGCGATAGAAGTAAGGTGGCTGTTTCGAATACCGTGTTCTTTAATCAGTTCAAGTACGTCCTCACTTAAGGTATTAATAAATTTCCCTTCTAAATATTTTTCATTGTACAACGGGAAAGCGCCTTTTTCTTTTGCAAGGTTTGCCGATGTTCTATAGGTTTCATCTCGGAGTGTTTCGAAGATGGTAGCCATCCAAGTAAGGAATTCATCTGAAGCATATGGGTATCCCAATAGCTCGCCAGCATTGGCAAGTCCTGTAACTCCAAGTCCCATTCTTCGTTTGTTTTTTGCTTCATCTTCTTGTTCCTTCAAAGGGTAAATAGTACGATCAATAACGTTGTCCATTGCTCTAACAACTTCTTTAATGTCTGCTTTAAACTTAAAGAAATCAAACACTAAACCACCTTGTGAAGGGCTTGCAATATATTTAGTAAGATTAAAACTGCCCAAAAGACAAGCACCAAAAGGCGGTAATGGCTGCTCACCGCAAGGATTAGTTGCTTCAATTTTTTCACAATAATACAAATTATTCATTTCATTAATTCGATCAATGAAAAGAACTCCTGGCTCTGCCCAGTCCCATGTTGATTCCATAATCTCATCCCAGAGTTCATGTACTTCTTCATGTGACAGTGTTTTATAAACGTTACCTTCGAATACTAAATCAAAGGAATCATAAGGATCTTCTAAGCATTGCATAAACTTATCTGTAATACCTACAGAAATATTAAAGCCTGTTAGCTTATCGTTATTACGTTTAGCTCTAATAAAGTCATAAATGTCTGGGTGGTCTACCCTCAGTACGCCCATTTGTGCGCCTCTGCGGTGTCCACTGCTAGCAATAGTCTGACAGATAGCGTCATAGATACCCATAAAGCTTACAGGCCCACTTGACTGTGACTCTAGTGATTTAATCATATCACCACGAGGTCTGATACGACTGAAGTCATAACCAATACCACCACCTCGCCTCATTGTTTCTGCTGCTTGAGTAGCTCGTTCCATAATACTATTCATCGAATCATCGATAATTCCACTTACAAAACAGTTATAAGCAGTAGTAATACGAGGACTACCCATAGCGTTTTGTACACGACCAGCAGGTAAGAACCTCATAGTACCAAGAATGTCTTCTAGGTTATACTGATGCTCTGTATCATC
>ENA-OUOG01005047-OUOG01005047.1-marine-metagenome-genome-assembly--contig:-NODE-5047-length-10963-cov-3.404740_pt1 | contig 10963 bp, 8 predicted proteins | sample MGYA00248635_ERZ508505 | MGnify/ENA primary metagenome ERZ508505 (study PRJEB26176, sample SAMN06267871) | marine metagenome | isolation source: Saanich Inlet, British Columbia, Canada | place: Pacific...
TCAGAAGCCTCAGCAGCGTCTATTACGCCCGTATAAGCGGCATGATCAACCAAGGCAAATCCTCGCAACTTTGGCGCTTCATCACTACACGAGCACTGCGCACCTCAGGAATCGCCTTACTATTTATCCCCCTATTTTTCTTCTCAGCGCCGGTACTCATCTCGCTCTTAGGCGGGGAGCGTTTCCAAGACAGCATCGATGTGTTTCGGATCCTACTTTTCCTTCCGCTTTTGATCCCCATGGACCGGTTTTACGGACTCTCCTTGGATGCTTTAGGCCAACCGCGCTTGAACTTCTACAAGGGTTTGATCCTTCTTTTAGTCAATTTCTTGCTCGATGCCACCGTGCTCCATCTCGGCTTTGGCATTCAAGGTGTCGCGGTGGTCAGCATCATGTTCTACTGCAACGGAGGTTTGTTATCAGTTTTTTGGTTGCGTCGCAGTCTGTTGAGAGAAAATCACTAATTTCGAGGAACCAACCAAGAAACCACTACCCGTATGACTGATCGCATAGATCACGATGCGGTCTATAACGTCCTATTCGCTAATCTTCGGATTTCCTACGTAGAGGATCGTTATAAACTGCGCGAATTCTCTCGAAGATTCGTCTTCAAAACCTATGCCCCGGGCGATGAATTATGGTCCCTCCAAAGTACGGAAGGGGACCTGCAAGTCATCCTGACAGGTGCCTTCGGCGAATACCTCAAAGAACAAGACGAATACCATCTCCTGCGTTTTTACCGCAAGGGTAAATGTGCCTTTTCTGAAGACCTGCTGATCTATTCTCAGCCTGCCGAAACGATCGCGAAATGCCTCGTCGAAGGGGTTGTCGCATCCATTCCTCGCGCCCAAATCCTACTGATGAGTGAAGGCAATGACTTTGGACCCCGACTGATCTCCGGACTCATCAATCTGAGTATGACCGAATACCGCCATACGACCTATGAGATGCTACAAACTTCTGTAGAATCACGGATCAAGGCAGCCTTGGAGCAGTTCCCAGAACTTCTGAACGTGATCCCTCGCAAAGAATTGGCGGATTATTTGGGCATTTCAAGAGCTTCTTTATTCCGCACATTAAAAATGTTTGGCGATGAAAAATGATTTACGCCCCTTACGCGACTATTTCCAGTCGCTTCCCGTCTATACTCCTGCGTTTGATGAAACGATAGAGGCGGTCGTTGCCCGAATGGACATGCGTATTATAAAGAAAAAGGGCGAGGTGATTAGTGAATTGAGCCCTGAGAATAAGGACTTTTGGTTTCTGACCAATGGCTTCTTGAAAGAAATGTACCGCAACAGTTATCAGCAAAGCGATGCCTTGTTCAATGTGATTCCACCGCGCTCCATTTTTGTCAACGAAGACACGTTGTTTCTAGATAAACATCCACAGCACTATTACCTGGCGCAAACGGATGTGACCATTTTAAGATTTTCACAACAGGCCTTTGAGGAGATCTTTCAACAGTTTCCTCTGGTGCAACTCTTGTACGTTTCGGGTACAGCAGAGATCCAGAAAAACAGACGTGCGCGTCTGACGATGCTGCGTATGCCGAAAACCATCGACCGTGTACATTGGGTACGTACATACCGACCTGAGCTGTTCCGTAACATGGATCGAATCACCCTAGCACAATACATTGGAGTGAGTAGGGCAAGTCTGTACAGAGCCTTTGAGAAGACGAATAAGTTTCAATATTGAGACAATAATAGGTTTTTAGATATAATCAACCCAGATATAGAAGCGAATTAGACTCTTATGTGATACTTTTTAGGGTTTCGCCTCCTCATCACTTCACGGAGATTTGGAGTATAGAAATCATTAAAAAATGAAATCATGAAAAAGTTAGTTATCGCTCTATGTACGCTAGTCTCATCTATGGTATTTGGGCAAAGCAATCCTTCAGTAGCTGTATTAGATTTTGATACACGCGGCTATCCAGAAGTACAACGCTATCAGATCATTCAGAAATTATCGCTCGAAATGATCAATATTCCTGGATATGAGGTCATGGACAACTACGATATTGAATACATATCTACGAGGGACGATAAAGATTTTACGGGGTGTTTTTCTCGTATATGTCTAAAAGAGTACGGAGAGTTATTGCAGGTCGACTTCATTTTAACCGGTTCCATGAATCTCTTAGGTGAGAAAGTGAGCACCACGGTACGTCTTTTCGACGTGCATTCGGGAACCTTTGTGTCGAGTACAAATAGGAATTACGTGGATGTACCCAAAAACGATCTGTTGATGGCAGAATTGACCTTAAAGGACATGCTTGAGATTGAGGTGGATCAGGAATTGGTGCGTCGCGTAACCATAGCAAACGACTATGAGAACATTCTCAATAATCCGTTTGATCGCACGATCGTAGCAGAGGGACCTCGTATGGGCTTCGGATTTGTGACAGGGGCGAATGCTCAGATTCTTGCTAAGCCGGCTGCCGAAGGAGGATTTGATCAGAAGATTCCGATGATGAGTCAGTTCGGATACCAATTCGAAAAAGCCTACATCACCACAGGAAATTGGCAAGCACTCGCAGAGGTGATTCCTATGCTGAGCGGCCTCGAAGCCAACCGTTTAATTCCGACACTTACCATTCTTAACGGACTTCGTTCTAACAACTCGGGTTGGGAGTTTGCGTTTGGTCCGACCATAGACTTCTCGAGATCCATGAATGGAAAACTAGATTCTCGCGGAGACATCGCAGTGAGCACTGCACTTGTGTTTTCTGTAGGTAAGACGATCAAAAGTGGGGAAATGAATTTCCCGATCAATGCTTATCTGATACCCCCGAAAGATGGAACTTCATACAGATTCGGAATTTCCATGGGATGGAATGCCTCGAAGAAAAAACGTCTCATGGATCTCTAACACGTCATAAAATCTTAAAACCTTGTGAAAACCCGTACGAAGCTATTCGTGCGGGTTTTTTAGTGGTAATTTCGCCGAATGCGCATATGGCTCACCCTTGTTCTTGTATTCACTGTAGCGTTCGAATCGATCGCTCAAGATATCCGCTCGGATTCTACAATTCTGTTGAACCAGGTGACCATAGTGGATGGAGAAGACCCCGCCGTGGTACTGTTACGTGAATTGAAGGCGGCCTATATCGACTACCGCAAAGTTCAGCCGCAAAACATTACCTATTATTCTCGGCAGATCAGCGACAGTATTCGTACCGATTTTGAGCAGCTCGCCACAGTCTCGTTCAGCGATGGATCTTCCTTTCAAAGCGTGGAGGCGTTCAAAGATTACAGCAAAAAGCCCGCAGACTTTGGAAACTCAGTGAGTGTGGGGCTTGAGATAGATCTTAGCCCTGGAACCGATTTTAACAGCGGTCAATCCAAAGGAACTTTCGGACAGTACCCGTTATCGGATTACCGTTCTATTGCTTGGACACCACTTGCTAAAAGCGAATTTTCACCGTATCACCTAATGCCTGTGCCCGGTTGGCTTGTGCAAGGCGGTTGGACGAACTACCGTGTGGAGTTAGTAAAGAGTATGCTGTTTCAAGGAGAAGAATTCGTGACGCTCGCACTCCAACCCAAAGAGGGAAGAGTAGGATGGAGCGGTACTCTTGAGGTCAACGCCACGACCAAAAGAGTACTTGCATTACGAGCCGTATACGACGGGGTCACGGTATCCCAGCATTTTACTTCAGGGGGCACGTTTTATCCTTCCGAGATTAAGATGGAAGTAGCGGATCCGAAATTTAGTTTTGAATACAAGGTTACTGCGGTCAATACGCCCACGCCGGCAAATACCAAACGCAATCCGCGAATGGTGGCCTATCTACCGGAACCGACCGAGTTGCAAGAGGATTTTTGGACGGCATACCGACCAAAGTCGGAAGTGTTGGATGAATGGACCAGAAAGCAAGACAGTTTGATTCGTTATCTAAATTCTGATGCTTATTTGGACAGCGCAGATGCTGAGTACAATAAATTTCACTGGTACGAGCCATTAGTGAGTGGAATGGGTTACCGAAAGAGGAGTAAGGGAACGAATGTCTTTATTTCGCCTTTGATTGCACAATGGAACGCCGTTGGGATCGGCGGCGTGCGCTGGATGCCAAGTATCCTATTTTCAAAGCGGTTCTCGAACTACCAAAGCATTAGTACGGTGGCGAATGTAAATTATGGGTTTTTAAATCAGGATCTTAAGGGATCTGTCTCAACCACGTACACGTATGCACCGTTGCACAACGGTTCGATCCGCTTCAGTGCTGGTGACGAGTATAAACAAATCACGCAAAGCGTGGATATCGCCGGTATTTTCGCACGATCAAACTTTGTCCGTAAAATATTTGCAGAAGGGTACCACCGCTATGAATGGATCAATGGTTTCTATACAGAACTTGGCCTGGAATACAGCAATCGTGAAAGCATTCAAGGGCTGCAGTTTGCAGAATGGACGAACGATCTTTTCGGGCAGCGCAACGAGCCGGATCCATTTCCGAGCTATACCGTTGCGCAGTTAGGAGTGGAGGTGCTTATTCGCCCTTACCAGCGCTATTATTTGAAAGGTCGGCAGAAGATTGTCCTTTCGAGCAAATGGCCGGACTTCATTTTCAGTTTCAAGCAAGGCATACCGAACCTCTTCGGCAGTGACGTGTCGTATTCGAAATACGAGATGCTCGTAGAAGATATGCTCAGGTTTGGTCCCCTAGGAGAGAGCTTTTACAGATTTTCTTCGGGTGGATTTTTAAACGATCCAGACCAAGTGAGGTTCATCGAATACAAATGGTTCCGAGGCGGTGACTATTTTTTATTCACCCAACCGCTGTATACATACCAGGCGCTGCCAGAAACATTCGCTTCACCAAGCGTGTATCTCACCGGTTCAGCGATTCATCATTTCGACGGATTCTTTTTGGGCAAAATCCCGGTCATTCGGAGGCTGATGTTGGGTACAGCCGTTGGAGCAAGTTTTCTAGCCGTCCCAAATGAAAATGTGGCTTACCTAGAATCCTATGTGGGTCTGGAGCGTAAAGTTCGACTCTGGGACACGCCGACTAGATTTGGGGTGTATTATCTGTTGCAACCGGAGATGGCGCAACAGGGGTTTCGAATAAAAATTGGCGTAGACGTAAAAGACACATTTAACGACCGCTGGAACTTCTAATTTCACATTTGAGACTTAAAAAGTGCCCAATTCATAAAAAAAGCCCTTTGGTTACGGTGATTTCACACAGAATGCGCACAATCTCGCGGTATTCGTGTTAATTTACGGCGCATTATTGCATTATGAGATCACTACTGGCTTTCTTTCGCATTTTCGTGGTGTTCAGCATCATCCTGTTTGGGGTGACGTTGCTGGCACTGATGATGCCTTTTACCTCCCGTAAAACCGCACACTGGGTGTTTATTTCGCTCAAGGGCGTCTTACTTTGGGTGATCGGCGTTCGGGTTCATGGACCTTCATTCGATGCGATGGAGCCCGGAATGATCATGGCAAACCACCGCTCGTATTTAGATATACTGTTTATTCCAACGAAGGCTTTGTTCACTATCGTAGGTAAGGTGGAGGTTCGCTCTTGGCCAATTATCGGTTGGGCCGCTCGAGCCTTGGGCGTCATCTGGGTCAAACGAGAGAGCAAAGAGAGCAGAAAATCCACCAAAGATTACATCGTTAAGTCCATGAAAAAGGGGCAAACGGTAGTACTATTCCCAGAAGGAACCTCGGGCGAAGGACCGTTGCTCTTTCCACTTAAGCCAGGCATGTTCCACGAGTGCGCAACGCACAATTTCCCTATTTATCAGTGGAGTCTCCATTTTGACAATGCTAAAACGGCCTTCCCTCCAGGCGTACCGTTTTTAAAGCACCTGTGGTTGATGTGTCAGGAATGGCGCGTGAACGCCTACATCGACTTGCGTGAAGAACCCATTCGTGGAAATGACGGGGAAGAATTGGTCGAAAACGCCACTGCGTGGTGGAATGCAAGCCTAACACAGCTCAACAACAAATATCCCGTGAAACATTCAGGCTTTTGGCCGGATCCGCGTTTGCAATAAGTTAAGCCTCCTCAGCTTCGTAAAGGTGCTTCTCATACGGGAACGCGAACCGTTCCATGTAAGTGCGAGTGGCTTTACAGCGTCCCTCGCTAATACAAATCCGTTGCTTGTATGGAATGCTGTCAGCAATGCGCTGGGTATATCCATTCGTACCTACTCGAAGTAGGGCCTTGCTATTGTCCATCACACAGGTTTGTACCGAGGCACTGTTAAATCCTTCGATGTTCAGCAAATCATTCAAGCGCTGTGGGGTTGCGATGACTACATCAGCTCCGAAGTAGATGTCTTCCTTTTGCTTGAGTACCTGTGGACCCGTATAGGCGGTCCATACACGTAGATCCGTGTGCTTCCCGAGCAGTTCAAAGGCTTCGGCATAAAGATCTGCACGTTCCTTATCTACCACTAGAATAAGCGCTCGAGCGACATCCTCGTAGCTGGCTTTGAGTTTGTGGATTAACGTGGCCGCAACGGCCCAAACATGCGGCTCGGTAGGATCCGTAGCCAGCCAAGTATTCTGACCGCTTTTGATCGCGCTTACGAGCTTGCGCTGCTGCTCTGAAAAAGGCAACTTTTCGTTGACCTCTAAGGCATGCAGGACCTCTTCTTGTAGTTTGAGCTTCGCCATTGCTTAATTTTTATGCAAAACTAAGGGCAAATTAGCAAACGGCACCATCGTTATGCCCTTCGGTTGTATTTTAGAGCATTATCCAATACCCAATTATGAAAAATCTCGCATTTGCATTGTCCCTCTTGGCAGCATTCCCTGCAGTGGCGCAAAAAATCACAAAAATCGAACCCCCGAGCTGGTGGATAGGCATGGAGCACGACACGGTCGAATTCATGGTATACGGTAAAGATATTTCTGGTCTAAACGCAGAAAGCTCAACACTTCAAGTACTTCGTTCGGAAGGACTTACCAGTGCAAATTACTTGTTTGTGACTGCTGTAGTCCCTGAAAATACCACGATCGGTTCACACGCTTTTACCTTCAGAAACTCAAAAGGAAAGCGCGTTGCTAAAGCATCCATAGATATTTTGGAGCGCCGACCAGAAAGTGCTGCACGCAAGGGGTTCTCCTCGGCAGACTTCATTTATTTAATCATGCCGGACAGATTCCGCAATGGAAATCCGAATAACGATGCGGTTAAAGGCATGTTGGAATCCCCGAATCGCTCGTTTCAAGGCGGACGTCACGGTGGGGATATCGAGGGTATTCGCCAAAGCCTTGGGTACTTTAAAGATTTGGGCGTAAGTGCGCTATGGCTGAACCCCGTCGTCGAAAACGATATGCCGGCATACAGCTACCATGGTTACGCTATGACCGATCTCTACCAAGTAGATAAGCGTTATGGTACGAATGAAGAATACAAGCAGTTATCTAAAGAGGCCAAAGAAGCGGGCATTGGTCTAATCATGGACCAGGTTGCGAACCACATCGGTTCATACCACGAATGGATGGAAGATCTTCCTTCTGAAGATTGGATCAATCAGTGGGACGAGTTTACAGAGACTTCCCACATGAAGGTGACGCGATTCGACCCACACGCCGCAGAAGTAGATAAAAAGCGATTTACGGACGGTTGGTTTGTGAAGACCATGCCGGATCTGAACCAGCGGAATGAAAAATTGGCTAAATATCTGGTCCAGAACAGCATTTGGTGGGTGGAGTATTTGGATCTCTATGGGATTAGAATGGATACTTGGCCGTACCCTGATGCAGATTTCTTGACCGATTGGACGAAAGCCATTTTAGAAGAATACCCAAATTTCAACATAGTAGGAGAGGAGTGGATCAGTGATCCTGCCCTTATCTCGTATTGGCAGGACGGTGTGAAGCGCCACGACGACTACACCAGCTATTTGCCAAGTGTGATGGATTTCCCACTTCAAACAGCCATCGTTGAAGGGTTGATGGACGACGGTGGTTGGAGGCCTGCCATGTCGAAGGTGTATGAGTCGTTAGCGAATGACTACAAATATGCCAACACGAACAACGTGATGATCTTCCCGGACAACCACGACATGAGTCGCATTTTTACGCGTTTGGAAGAAGACTTTGACAAATGGAAGATGGCCATGAGCATGTACTTTACCATGCGCGGTACCCTGCAGTTTTTCTATGGAACTGAAATTCTGATGTCGAATCCTGGCACCGAAGATCACGGCATCATCCGTTCAGATTTCCCGGGTGGTTGGCCTGGAGATACGGTCAACGCCTTTACGGGTGAAGGATTGTCTAGTCAGGCGTTGGAAGCACAAAATTGGATCAAGACGCTAGCGAAACTTCGTAGAGAAAGCTGTGCGTTAAACATGGGCACAACGCTTCATTACACACCGAACGATGAGATTTATGTGTACTTCAGAAGCTTTGAACAAGAGCACCTTATGGTGGTCGTAAATAAAAATACGGAGGCGAAAGAAATAGAATTGGACCGTTTCGAGCAAGGATTGAATGGAGCAACCACGGCACATCACCTGATCACAGGTGAAGACTTTGAGCTCCACCAAAACTTGCAAGTAGGCCCTATGGAAACCTTGATTTTAGAACTCAAATGATCAAACAGACCATCATACTAGGATCGTTGGCATTAGCAGCGATGTGCAGCGTGCAAAGTTGTCAGACTACTGTAGCATCAGATTCCTCAGCGCAAAACCCTATAGTTTGGGATACATTAGCGGGTGCGAGCACAGGAACCTTACTCCGTTTAGACTCGTTTGAATCCAACTACATTCGTACACGCCCCGTGGATGTTTGGTTGCCTTCAGGTTATAAGCCAAAGCGTAAGCATGCGGTATTGTACATGTATGACGGTCAAATGCTGTTCGATTCGAGCAGTACTTGGAACAAGCAAGAATGGGGAGTAGACGAAACTTTAGACCGTCTTATCGCCTTGAAGCAAGTATTACCGACGATCGTAGTTGCACTACATAACGGTGGAGTACAGCGTAATTTCGAGTATTTTCCTCAAGCTCCTTTTGAGGCCCTACAGAAAACCTTTTCCGATTCACTGATGTCTGACGTTGCCAGCCATTACGGTTCAGACTCCACGTTTCCGGTGCAAAGCGATGCCTACCTTAAGTACATCGTTGAAGAGGTTAAGCCACTTATTGACAGCACTTTTTCCACCTACACTTCTAGAGAAGGGACCGTCATTGCAGGCAGTTCTATGGGCGGTTTGATGAGCATGTATGCGCTTGGGGAATACCCAGAGGTCTTCTCCAAAGCATTGTGTTTAAGCACGCACTGGCCGGGTGGTTATTCGCCGAACGATGAAGTGCCAGCGGTATTTCGTTCTTATGTTCAGTCGCATTTAGATGCTTCAAAACAGGTATCCATCTATTTTGATTACGGTACCGAAACCTTAGATCAGATGTACGAGCCGTTCCAGCTGCAAGTAAATGAAGTACTGGAGCAAAACGGTTTCACGCAAGGTGAAGATTGGGTGACTAAGAAGTTTGAAGGAGCAGAGCACAGCGAAAAAAGCTGGGCGGACCGTCTTGACGTGCCGATCCTTTTTGCTCTGGAAAAGCAACGCTAAATACTACAATAGATCAAAAATAAAGCCGGCATCGCGAATAGCAATGCCGGCTTTTTTATGTTCGTTAGCGCGCTTTTTTAAAACGCATCTACGATCTGATTCAGTGTCGCTGAAGGACGCATTACCTGAGTTGCTTTGGCCTCATCCATGTGGTAGTAACCGCCGATGTCAGCCGGCTGACCCTGTACTGCGATGAGTTCCTCAACAATCTTAGCTTCCTGCTCCGTTAGCGCTTTCGCATATGGTGCAAAGGTGGCTTTTAGTTCAGCGTTATCCTCCTGAGAAGCCAATTCCTGCGCCCAGTACATCGCCAAATAAAAGTGCGATCCACGGTTATCGATACCCCCTAAACGGCGGGTAGGGCTTTTATCCTGATCCAAGAATTTCGAAGTGGCTTCATCGAGCGTCTTTGAAAGCACTGCTGCTTTTTCGTTTCCGTCTTTCTCGGCAAAGTGCTCCAATGAGACGCCCAAAGCTAGAAACTCTCCTAAACTGTCCCAACGTAGGTAGTTTTCAGAGGTGAGCTGTTGTACGTGCTTCGGTGCAGAACCACCAGCGCCCGTTTCGAATAAACCACCACCGTTCATTAAAGGAACAATAGAAAGCATTTTCGCTGACGTACCTACCTCTAGAATAGGGAAGAGGTCGGTTAGATAATCGCGCAACACATTCCCAGTAACGGAAATGGTATCCAATCCTTGGACGATACGCTCTAACGAGAAAATGGTAGCCTCACGAGGCGCCATGATGAAGATGTCGAGACCTTCAGTATCGTGCAAAGGAAGGTAAGCTTCTACTTTTTGGATGAGTTGTGCATCGTGCGCACGGTGCTCGTCCAACCAGAATACTGCTGGCATCTTCGTAGCGCGTGCACGACGAATAGCAAGACCTACCCAATCCTTGATCGGTGCATCTTTCACCTGACACATGCGGAAAATATCACCTTCCTCAACTTCTTGAGCCAGCAACGTAGTTCCATTCACAACCACTTCTACCGTTCCTGAAGCATCGAGCTGGAATGTTTTGTCGTGGGAGCCGTATTCTTCTGCTTTTTGTGCCATTAAACCGACATTGCTTACAGAACCCATAGTGGTCGGGTCTAGGGCGCCATTTTCCTTACAAAAATCGATGGTTGCTTGGTAAATACTAGCGTAGCTGCGGTCTGGAATGATCGCTTTCGCGTCTTGTGGTTTACCGTCTTTGTCCCACATCTGTCCTGAGGTACGGATCATTGCCGGCATGGACGCATCGATGATTACATCTGAAGGTACGTGCAAGTTGGTAATGCCTTTGTCAGAATTTACCATAGCGAGATCTGGACCGTTTTCGATCGCAGTTTCTAATGCAGCTTCAATCTCTTCGCGTTTCGCCTCTGGTAATTGGTCAATTTTAGCGTAAACATCA
>ENA-OUOG01005050-OUOG01005050.1-marine-metagenome-genome-assembly--contig:-NODE-5050-length-10958-cov-7.555464_pt1 | contig 10958 bp, 10 predicted proteins | sample MGYA00248635_ERZ508505 | MGnify/ENA primary metagenome ERZ508505 (study PRJEB26176, sample SAMN06267871) | marine metagenome | isolation source: Saanich Inlet, British Columbia, Canada | place: Pacific...
TACTTGGATTTGTAGGGGCTTCACTATTGATTTTGGAAGGCGCAGACCTCAATCCAAATCAAAATTATTGGTACGCTTGGTTTATAGTTTTGGCTACATTGATGTATGCTGTCAATGTCAATATCATAAAAAAATATTTATTTGAGGTGCCACCTGTTGCTATTGCAACGGCCAATTTTATTGTCATTTTTATTCCAGCACTATTGGTTTTATGGTTTTCAAATGGATTTAATGCATCGACCTTGCAAACTGAAACTTTTTTACCATCTCTTGGTTGTGTTGTGTTGTTATCTGTTTTTGGTACTGCTTTAGCAAAAATTATTTTCAATAAATTGATACTAATTTCTACACCTGTTTTTGCGTCATCTGTTACGTATTTGATGCCTATTGTAGCCTTATTTTGGGGGCTATTGGATGGCGAAGTTTTTGGATGGCTTCAAGGATGTGCAGCTATTGTTATTTTAAGTGGCATTTATCTAGCTAATAAAAATTAGTCAAAAAAAAAGACCGCCTCTCGGCAGTCTTTTTAGTTTATCAGGGGAATTGATTTTATTTAAAATCTTCTTCAGTAACTCCAGAATTTACTAAAACTTCACTGGCATTAATACCAATTACTTGTGGTCCTGTAGCGATTTTTTGTCCAAAAGGAATTAAAACACCGTTGACTTCTTTATAATCTGAGTAATCTTTTAAAGAGGTAAATGTTTGACCTTGAGCTTCTTCAGTAGCTTCCTCTCTTAGCAATAATCCAGAAGTAGCATCATAATAACGGAAGGATTCCTTATTTCCGTTCACTTTGATTTTGTATACATCTGTACCGTCCAAATCACTTAAGCTTACCAGTTCAACCTCTTCAGCAGAGTAATGCAGTTCTGGGAATAATCCTTTTTGACTGGCTTGTTCTGCAATTTCGTCTTCACCCATTGGTTGTTTCATCCCTTGTTGTTCTTGATAGCCAGTGGTTCCATCAAATTTTTGTTTCATGATGGTACCCATACCAGCAATACTCATTTCCATAGACATTTTGTTTGGTGCCATAAATTTCATTACTGCAGTGGGTTTAAAAGGTGCACCTTCAATTGTAACATCAGCATTAAAAAGCATAGTTTCAACAGCCTCTAAGGCCACTTTTCCTCCAACAGCTTCTACATAGCTATTCATTACTGAAAGTGCAGTAACTCCAGCAGGAATTGGCTTAGAAAATTCTGGTTTTTCAACAGGGTTCGCATATTTGTCAAAATATTTTATAGGAATATTTAACTTTTCAAGATTTGCAACGACTTCACTTCCTTTTCCAACAATAATAAAACGTGCATTATCTGCCGTAAAATATTTGTTGGCCACACGCTGTACATCTTCAATCGTTACAGCATTTATTTTTTCTAAATATGTAGCATAGAAGTCTTCTGGTAATTCATTGATTTTTGTGTTTACGGCATAGCGTGCAATAGTGCTTGGACGTTCTAGGGCCAATACAAAATCACCAACATATTTTGCTTTAGCATTAGCTAGAGCAGAAGCTTCTACAGGCTCTGTTTGAAAACGCTTAATTTCTTTAATCGTTTCAACAATAGCACTGTCTGTTACGGCGTTTCTAACAGCGGCACCAGCAGAGAATCTAGAGATGTACTTGTCAGTTCCAACAGAAGAACGTGCTCCATAAGTCCAGCCGTTTGCTTCTCTAAGGTTCATGTTTAGGTAACTGTTAAATCCACCACCTAAAATTTTGTTAGCAATCAAAACAGCGTGATAATCTGGATCGCTCATTTTTAGTTTTACATTGCTTGTGATAGAAATGTTTGATTGCACAGCATTTGGCATGTCAATAAAATTAATTTCCAGTGCATCAACATTTGATTTGGCTTCAGGAACAGTAGAGTTGTCTACTTCTCCTTTTTTCCATTTACCAAAATATTTTTTGATGAGTTTGTATGTTGCTTTTGTGTCTACATCTCCAATCACCACCAAATACATTTCATTGGGGTTGAAATATTGGTTGTAATATGTCTGCATATCTTCGAAACTTACATTGTTTACAGTTTCTTCAGTTACAAACTCTCCATAAGGATGATCTACACCATAAGAAAGTGCGCCTCCAACGCGTCCGGCAACAGCATCAACACTTTTTGCTTGAGATTTTAAACCTTCTAATAATTTCTCTTTTTCTTTCTCAAACTCTTCTTCAGTAAGAAGAGGGTTCATAGTTGCATCTGCTAAAAGTTCGAGCATTCTAGTGCTGTATTTTGTAAGCGAACTTGCAAATCCTCCGCCAAAACCAAAGCTCAGATTTGCTCCTAAGAAATCAACTTCTTCATTAAAATCGTCTTTTGAAATATTGGTTGTTCCATTTCCAAGCATAGATCCAAGTAGAGATGTTACACCTACTTTATTTACTTCAATAATTGGTTTACGATCGATACTCAAATTGTATGAAACGCGTGGTAATTTGTGATTTTCTACAATCAGGACTTTTAATCCATTTTTTAATTCGTACTCTACAGGTTTTTCTAGAGAAATTTTTGGTGCAGGACCTGGTTTTGGTTGTTGGCTACGATCTATTTGTGCAGTAATACCTGCAGTAAAAAATAAGAACGCCAATAGGGTATATAATTTAGTTTTCATGTAAATGTCTTTTAAAAAATTATTCTTTTGCAGGCTCTGGCAAATATTCTAGTAGCAAACGTTGATTTGCATTTAGATATTTATTGGCAACCGCTTTTATTTCTTCTCTAGAAATTGATCGGTAAATGTCAATTTCATTGTTAATTAAATTTGTATCACCATACAGCATGTGATAGCGTGCTAATGAGTTTGCAATCCCCTCTACACTAGAATTTGAGCTTACAAAGTCGTTTTCAAATTTGTTTTGAATTTTTTGATAATCTCTTTCGGTAATTAAATCAGACTTCAATTTTTCAATTTCTTCATCCATTTCTTCAACCAAAGTATCTAAAGAAGTCTCACCCAGCGGTAATCCAAATAGTATATAAACACCATAGTCTTCCTGACTTAAATTGATAGCGCCCGCTTGAAGAGCCATTTTCTTATCATCAACAAGTTTTTTGTAGAGTTTAGAGGTTTTTCCGTCACTCAAATAGGTGGAAATCATATCTAAAACATAAGATTCTCTGTCTTTAAACGAAGGTGTTCTGTATGCTGCCATAATAGCTGGAATTTGAATATTTGCATCATATGCAACAGCAGTTATGGGCTCTGTAATTGGGTCTTCTTTTGGAAAATTTCGAACAATGTCTTTTCCTCTTGGAATAGAACCAAAATAATCTTCAATCATTTTTTTGACTGCAGGGACATCAATATCTCCTGCAACAACTAAAGTTGCATTGTTTGGGACATAATATTTTTTGTTGAACGCTTGAAATTCTTCTAAAGTTGCAGCATCTAAATGCTCCATTTTACCAATCGTTGTTCCTTTGTAGGGGTGTTTTTTAAACATGTGAAGTTTCACATTTTCTAAAAACTTTCCATAAGGACTGTTGTCAACTCTTAGTCTTTTTTCTTCTTTTACAACCTCATTTTGAGTATCTACACCTACTTGATCAATAACAGGATGTAATAAACGTTCAGATTCCATCCATAGACCCAGTTCTACATTGTTGGAAGGGAATACTTCATAATAATATGTACGGTCATCAGTTGTGTTGGCGTTATTGCTACCGCCATTAGATGACACTATGGTAAACCATTCTCCCTTCGGGATATTAACTGTTCCCTCGAATAGTAGATGCTCAAAAAAGTGAGCAAACCCAGTACGTTCTGGATTTTCGTCTTTCGCACCTACATGGTACATAACAGAAGTTGTTACTACTGGAGCAGTGTTGTCTTGGTGCAAAATAACATGCATCCCATTGCTCAAATCATATTCTTCAAATTTAACTTCTTGCGCTGACAAGGAAGACGTAATCATCAACACAGCAGTTAAAGCATTTAAATAAATTTTCATGTGATTTTTTAATTTTTAATGTTTAGTTTAACAATTAGACTGAAAAGTTTAATAAATGTTACAGCCAGAATTCAAAAATAGTGTTTTTAAGTAATTTTAAGTTAAAATTACACCTAAAACAATAGTTGTAAATAATTTGTAGATTAATTTATTAGAATTATATTTGCACCCGCCTTGGAAGAAAATTCTAAGGTTAAATAAACAATATTAATAAAAACGTAACGCTATGTACGCAATTGTAGAGATAGCAGGGCAACAATTTAAAGTTGAAAAAGACCAAAAAGTTTTTGTTCATCGTTTGCAAACTGAAGAAGGTAAAAAAGTCGCTTTTGACAACGTTCTTCTTTTAGCAGATGGTGACAAAGTCACAGTAGGCGCCCCAGCTATAGACGGTGCTCAAGTAGGAGCAAAAGTCTTAAAGCACCTTAAAGGTGATAAAGTGATTGTCTTTAAAAAGAAAAGACGTAAAGGATACAGAGTAAAGAATGGCCATCGCCAAGCTCTGACTGAAATCCAGATTGAAAACATTTTAGCTTCAGGAGCAAAGAAAGCTGTTCCAGCGAAGTCATCAGCAAAACCAGCAGCAACAAAAGCTAAGTCAGCTCCAACGGCAAGTGCTCCAAAAGCGGAAGCTCCAACAGAAGACTTTAGTAAAATGACAGTTGCACAACTAAAAGAATTAGCAAAAGCTAAAGGAATTACTGGAATCTCTGCCATGAAAAAAGCAGACTTAATTGCAGCCCTTAGTTAAATCATAACACTTAAAATCGACATAAAATGGCACATAAAAAAGGAGTCGGAAGTTCGAAAAACGGTAGAGAGTCAGAATCGAAACGCCTTGGCGTAAAGATCTTTGGTGGACAAGCTGCCGTAGCAGGAAACATCATTGTCAGACAAAGAGGTACTGCACATAATCCAGGTGAAAATGTTTACGCTGGTAAAGACCATACTCTTCATGCAAAAGTGGATGGAGTTGTTAAATTTGAAAAGAAAAAGAACAATAAATCTTATGTTTCAGTTGTTCCCTTTGAAGCATAAATAATAAGTATTTTATACAGCAAAAGGCCGCACCAAATGCGGCCTTTTTTTGTTCTATCAACGGTATCATTATATCCCGAACAATGCTTTGATTAGGCTTGCACCAGCTTGAATTGTTTGATCGTGATTTGCACCATCATTTTTACCTATTTGAACTTTCTTGCTTTCTAAAAATTTAATTTCTTCATCAGAAAGTGGGCCTACTTGCTCATCACGAGTACCATATATATATGTTATTTTTGATAAATCTTCTATTGCTTTTAAGCGTTTGGTATATCGATTAAAGCCAAGTCCCGCAGCTAACTTAGCCATGTTTTTCTCTTCCGTTGATAGCTCTTTATCAATTATACTTATAGAAAAGTCACCGCTTTGGTTATAAATATACTCTGTCATCTTTCCTTCACTAAATGGGCTCCAAGTTTCTTTTTCAATATCGAGACGTCCTGCAATTATGAGGTATTTATCAGCGATATCTATTCCATACTCGGCAATCAGTTCTTGTGTCATAAATGCTCCAAATGAAATACCAAGAACACAAACTTTTTTATTTTTTTTCTTATAATAATCAATTACATTTTTGAGTCGAACAACGGATTCAATATCGTATTGTTTAGCCTCCTCAAAAGTAATATCAGCTTTAGAAAAAAGATGAGGTTCTTTAGTTTGTTTTTGATGTACATTTACAAAAAGAGCGTTATATGTGTTGGTTGTATTCATGATATCTCTTAACACATTGTCTTCCAGTTTTGTTTCAGGACCACCTTGTGTGTTTATGACAACAATGTTGCTTTCGAAATTACCATGAAATGTCGCGTGTTCTTTTATTTCATGAAATGGGTGTTCTGTAACGGGTTCGTCTTTAATTGAGCATGATGATAAAATATTCAGTAAAGTGAATACTGCAATAATAAGTTGTAGGTTTATTTTTTTCATTTCGTTTGGGTTTTATATTTTAACGAAGAAATGTAACTAAAATTGTGCCACACTAGACATATAAAGCCAAAAAAAAGCCTTAGAAATTCTAAGGCATTGTTTATGTTTTTGAGATAAAGTTTCTTAGTAGCGGTAATACTCTGGCTTGAATGGCCCATGTTGTTGGACACCAATATAACTTGCTTGTTCTTTTCGAAGTTCTGTGAGTTCTACACCAATTTTTTCGAGGTGAAGTTGTGCTACTTTTTCATCTAGGTGTTTAGGTAGCATATAAACTTTATTTTCATAAGCACTTTTGTTATTCCATAGCTCTATTTGTGCTAAAACCTGATTTGTGAATGAGTTGCTCATTACAAAACTAGGATGCCCTGTTGCACAACCTAGGTTCACCAATCGACCTTCGGCTAAAATAATAATATCGTTGCCATCTACGTTGTATTTGTCAACTTGCGCTTTTATTTCGTTTTTGGTATGGCCATAATTTTCATTGAGCCATGTCATGTCAATTTCGTTATCAAAATGTCCAATATTACACACGATAGTTTTATCTTTCATGGCTTGGAAATGATGACTTTGTACAATATCTTTATTTCCTGTTGCTGTTACTACAATATCTGAAACAGGGAGTACAGTTTCGAGTTTTTTCACTTCAAATCCATCCATAGCAGCTTGAAGCGCACAAATAGGGTCAATTTCAGTAATGGTTACAATACTTCCTGCTCCTCTAAATGATGCTGCAGTTCCTTTTCCAACATCTCCATATCCACAAACTACAACTCGCTTTCCTGCAAGCATTGTGTCAGTTGCTCTTCGCACGGCATCAACAGCACTTTCTTTACAACCGTATTTGTTGTCAAATTTACTTTTGGTAACGGAATCATTTACATTTATTGCTGGCATAGCTAAAGTACCATTTTTCATACGCTCATATAGACGGTGAACTCCTGTTGTTGTCTCCTCACTTAGCCCATTAATTCCCGCAGTAAGCTCGGGGTAGTGGTCAAAAACAAGGTTAGTCAAATCGCCCCCATCGTCTAAAATCATATTTAGCGGTTTTCGGTCTTCCCCAAAAAATAGAGTTTGCTCTATACACCAGTCAAATTCTTCTTCATTCATTCCTTTCCAAGCATAAACAGGAATGCCTGCAGCGGCTATGGCAGCAGCAGCTTGGTCTTGGGTAGAAAATATATTACAAGAACTCCAAGTTACTTCTGCACCAAGTGCAACAAGTGTCTCAATGAGAACAGCCGTTTGAATTGTCATGTGAAGACATCCTGCAATGCGTGCTCCTTTTAGCGGCTGACTGCCTTTGTATTCTTCTCGAAGACTCATAAGGCCTGGCATTTCTGCTTCAGCCAATTCAATTTCTTTTCTTCCCCATTCTGCAAGAGACATATCTTTTACTTTAAAGGGTACATAAGGGATAGTTTTGACACTCATTTGTTCAAATTTTAATTAGATACTATTTTGGAAAAAACGTCCAAAATAATGTACTTTCGTTTCAAATTTCATTTATGTTGCAAAGATAGTTATTAACTTTTTAAATCTCATATGCCAATCTATAAATCCATAGCTGTAAATTCACAAACTAATGTTAAAATATGGAACATTACAGAGTCATACTTGGAATTGATGCAAAATGTTGAGCTCAAACAAGAAAGTATCAAACGATTAAATACAATGAAAAGCGAGCTTCATCAAAGAGGTTTTTTGAGTGTACGTATGCTTTTGAAAGCGTTTGGGTATTCAGATTTTGATCTTTTCTATGATGGTTATGGGAAACCGCACTTAAAAGATGGCAACTATATTTCCATCACACACTCATATACGTTTTCTGCAGTTGTAGTGAGCTCAAATCCTGTTGGTATTGATATTGAAAAACAAAGAGAGAAAATAACTAAAATTGCATCCAAATTCATAGGCTTTGAAGCGTGTTTTTTAAGAAAATGTAGTGAAGATTATATTCAAAAACTAACTTGGATTTGGTGTATAAAAGAATCATTGTATAAACTTTATGCAACGCCTGGAATGTCTTTTAAAGAACATTTTCTGGTGATTCCATTTGGAAAAGAAAAAAATTCTACGGTGGGTTGGATTTTAGACAAAACTAACCGCCAACGTTTTGAAGGATTGTTCTTAGAATTTGAAGGTTTTGGTTGCGCTGTAACAACCCCGTTAAAATGAATGAAGTTATTGAATTTTTTAGGGCACCTTATGCCAATGCAACTCCATTAAATATTTGTTTAGAACTTCTTGCTGTAGTTTTAGGAGTAGTAAGTGTGTGGTTTGCAAAAAAGGAGTATATTTTGGTCTTTCCTACAGGGATTATAAGTACAGTATTGTATGTATACATTTGTTATCAATTTACGCTCTACGGCGACGCTGTTATAAATATCTATTATACACTAATGAGTTTGTATGGTTGGTATATGTGGAAAAAACGATTTAATGATAAAGAAATTCAGATTACTAATTCTAGCTCAAAAGACATAACAAAAGCAATGATCATATTTAGTGCAACCACAGCCTTTGTTGTTTTGGTTTATCTTTATTTTGATAGGTTTAATCAATTTACAGACTATTTTGACACCTTTACTACAGGAGTTTTCTTTGCGGCAATGTGGCTCATGGCCAATAAAAAAATAGAACATTGGTTGTTTTGGATTGTAGGAAATATAATCTCCATACCTTTGTACTTTACAAAAGGACTTGGGTTTTCTGGAATCCAGTTTACAATATTTTTGATTTTAGCAATTTTAGGATATCAAGAATGGAAAAAGAACTTGAACAACAGCCAGCCAACTGCATAAGAGTCGTTTTATTTGGACCTGAATCAACAGGAAAGACAACACTTTCAATAGCTTTGGCAAAGCATTACAATACTGTTTTTGTTCCAGAATATGCTAGAGAATATTTACAAAAAAAGTGGGATCAGAAAAAAGCCATTTGTTCCAAAGAGGATTTAATACCAATTGCAAAAGGGCAAATAAAATTAGAAAATGAATTGGCAAAAAAAGCCAATAAAGTACTCATTTGCGATACTGATATATTGCAAATAAAAGTATATTCTGAAGTTTATTTTGATGGTTTTTGCGACTCCAATATTGAATTTTATTCCCAAAAAAATCACTATGATTTATACTTTTTGTGTGAAATAGACGTTCCATGGGTTGAAGATGATTTACGAGATAAACCAAACGAAAGAAAGTTTATGTTTGATCGATTTGAATTGGAATTAAATAGACAAAAGCTTTCATACATTAAGCTAAATGGCTCACATAATTATCGTTTATCAACAGCAATAGCGTATATTGACAACCTAATTGAATCCAAGAATTGAAATTTACTAAGGAAGACATAAAGCAAATTAAAGAAAAAGGTCTAGATGTAAAAACAGTAGAAAATCAGCTTTTACATTTTACAGATATAAAATCTAAAGTTAGTTTATATGCCTCAGCGACTATTGGAGACGGTATTGTTAAGCTTTCAAAAGAAAAATATAAACATTTCGCAACTTTTTTTGACAATCATAAGCAAACAAAATCTATTATAAAATTTGTTCCTGCTTCTGGTGCTGCATCTCGCATGTTTAAAAGTCTTTACTCCTTTTTGGACAATTATGATATTCGTAAAGAAACAATAAATTGTTATGTTAATAGAACAAAAAGTGTTGACCTTTTTTTGTTTTTTGTTGCGGCAGAAAAGTTGCCTTTTCATGATGAAGTTTTTGAAGCATTAAAAAAATATTACCCAAAGTTTAAATCAATGTCTTTAGACAAAAGGCGCCTATTGTTTGTAGAGTTATTATTATCAAAAAAATATTTTAATTTTGGCGAATATCCAAAAGGGTTATTACCTTTTCATAACTACAGAACCCACATTACTACAGCTTTTGAGGAACATCTTGTAGAGGCGAGTCAATATGCTGCTGTTGATGGTAAAGCAACACTACATTTTACAATTTCCAATCAGCATCAAAAACATTTTTTTGAGCATTTCGCATCTATAAAAAATATCATCGAATCCAAAACCAATTCATCTTTTGATATTTCTTATTCGTTTCAGGATCCAAAAACTGATACTATTGCAACAACCATGGACAACAAACCTTTCAAGATTGATGGGAAATTATTGTTTCGTCCATCGGGGCATGGAGCACTTCTTCATAATTTGAACGCCATTAATGCAGATCTGATCTTTATTAAAAATATTGATAATGTGATGATGCAACATTGTATGGATGAAATGATGTATTACAAAACAATTTTAGGAGGCTATCTGCTAAAAATTCAATCCAAAGCATTTGATTATGCACATCAGCTCGATCAAATTGAAATTTCAGAAGAAGAAATTCATGAGATTGCAAATTTTCTTTCCGATCAAATGAATGTACATATTTCATCAGAGTTTGAAAAATATGCAAATCAATACAAAATAGAGTATTTAAAATCTAGGATTCATCGTCCTATACGAGTTTGTGGAATGGTTAAGAATGAAGGCGAACCTGGTGGCGGTCCTTTTTGGGTAAAACATGAAAATGGAGAATTAAGTCTGCAAATTGTAGAAATGAATCAAATCAATACAAAATCTGAAAGTCAAAATAAGATTGTAAAATCCGCAACACATTTTAACCCTGTTGATATTGTTTGTGGGGTTAAAAATTACAAAGGTCAAAAGTATGACTTAAAACAGTTTATAGATGCCAAAACCCATTTTGTAGCCATAAAAAATAAGTATGGGAAAAAACTCAAAACTCTAGAGCGCCCAGGGCTTTGGAATGGAGGTATGGCACATTGGAACACTATTTTTGTTGAAGTCCCACTGCATACCTTTAGCCCTGTCAAAAAGGTGGAGGATCTACTAAAAGCAGCACATCAGTTTGAGATTTAAAAAAAATACAAATAATTAGTGTAAGTTTTATTTCTAATGTAACTTTGCATTGTTCTCATTAAAGGGGTGCCGCAAGGCTGAGATCATACCCATTGAACCTAGAACAGGTAATGCTGTTTAGGGAAATACTGAAACA
>ENA-OUOG01005052-OUOG01005052.1-marine-metagenome-genome-assembly--contig:-NODE-5052-length-10957-cov-4.661121_pt1 | contig 10957 bp, 10 predicted proteins | sample MGYA00248635_ERZ508505 | MGnify/ENA primary metagenome ERZ508505 (study PRJEB26176, sample SAMN06267871) | marine metagenome | isolation source: Saanich Inlet, British Columbia, Canada | place: Pacific...
ACTGCGTTAGAGGTTATCGCAGATGTAAACGCATCGGGGCTTTGGCCTGGAAAGGTTGTGACTGAGGTGGCGCCTGTCGGCCCGTTTTGGGAGGCAGAACCTGAGCATCAAGATTATCTTGAGCGCCTTCCCAATGGGTATACCTGCCATTTCCCGCGCCCTGATTGGGTCTTGCCAAAGCGCGCTTAACGGGCCGCACGACAAACTGGAACATGGACCAAACATCTGGCGCACTTTGTTTTCTTATTTTGTGTCTAGCGTAGAAACATTCCGAAACGAAACAGCCTGTATCGGCCGCTTTTGGCAGTTTTAGGTGTTTTGTTCAGGTTAAAACATGGTTTCTAAGAGCCTGAAAATAGTTAGAGTTTATCTAACGCATATTCTTCTAAGATCGGTGCAATACCAGAACCGATCGCGCGGGCTGAAATACCTATCTCACCGGAAACAATGGTGGTGCCTTTTAACCCGCGATGATCATAATGAGCGAAAGCTGCTTCATTAACGGCTCTTATAAGCTCAGCGTTGAGATGGCGTGCGAGTGAGCTGTCAACGACAATTGAATCCGCATCAAACAAGGCTTGCGCAATTACTGCAGCAAAAGCAATCCTTGGTGCGGCCACATCTAGCCAACTTTTAAAAACCGCTCTAGCAGCGTCGTCATATAAATTTTCAGCATAGAAAACATCTGAGTCCAGACCGCCAGCTTCTGCACTTTCTTCTAAATAGTGCAGCGAGGCCCCCTCCAATAATTGTTGGGCCCTGCCCTCTGCTACTACAGATGTAGGCATCGAGGCTATGGCACCGGCCAGATTATTTTGACCAGTGTATAGTTTGCCGTTTACGGCGAGGCCTCCCCCAATAAATGTGCCAACATAAATATAAGCAAAGCAATCGTAGCCGCAGCTGTTACCAGCTGCTATCTCGGCCAAGCAGGCTGCGGAAGCATCGTTGAGAGCTGTGACTGGGAGCGCAAATGCGTTTTCCAAGTCCGCGGCAAGATTGGCTGCAGCCCAATCTGACATTGCACCTTTTGGGGCGCCGACTGTGGCTTCCCATGCTTCAAGTTCATCGGGCAGTGCAATGCCTATACCAATAACACGTGAACGTTGTTCGTCGTCCAACGCCTCTAGCAAATTCGCAACCTCCCGCAAGAGACTTTCACGGATTGTTGGAAAATGTGGAAAATCGTAGTGCTCTATCCGCTGTTCGATAATCCGATAGTCAAATCCCATAACTATGACTTCGAGCGAACGACGGCCAACTTTGACACCAATCGACAAAACGCCATTCGGGTCAAGTGAATAGGGTGTTGAGGGTTGGCCAATTTTTCCTTTGATAGAAGCCTCGGCACGTAATAGCCCCTCGCTTACAAGGCGGTTCACGATAACTGTTGCCGATTGCGCACTGAGCCCAGACGCGCGTGTAAGGTCCGCTTTGCTCATCGAGCCATTTACTCGTATCAGCTCCAACAACAGCAATTCATTGTATGGGCGCTTGATTTGCGATTGGATATGTTTGTCTTTCGGCATCAACCCTTTGCCCATTCGCGTTGAACCTGAGTAGAGCCTATTTCGCTGCGTCCGCCGATTACGCCCTTTCGCAAGATCACATTCGCAAAAAGGTTGATCTCACTGGTAGCAACCACTGCGTAACAAAGTTGGATCCGATCGTATAGAGCCGCCCCATGAGAAACTTCAATTCTTTTAGTGTGCCCTAGTGCATCGGTCAGATACCCGTCTATTTTCTCATGAACTTCGGATCGGCGATCAGGATGAGCGGGATTACAACTCCGTATCGCTGGGCAATTCACATCAGAATCCAAAGGTAGCACCGACAAGATTGCCGCAAGCACTCGATCGACTGACAGCCCATCCGCCCTTATGAGGCGTTTCGCGTGCGCCTCTGCAGGGTAATTTCCGTCTACAATAGCAATTTCATCTCCATGCCCCATTGCGCGCAAGTTCCCTAACAAATCTGGGCCGAGTACAGGATCAATGCCGAGCAACATTAGATATAACTCGCATCTTCGTGCACGCCTTGATCCACGCCAGTGATCATTGCAACGACGTCATTTCCACTTGCAGTCTTCGCATCTAAAACTCCGGCAATCCGGCCTTGGCGGAACACGACAATACGGTCCACCAAGTTAAAAACTTGCCTCAAATTGTGGGAAACGATGATCACAGGAACACCGCGTTTTTTGAGCCCACGGATAATATTTTCTACCTTTGTGGTTTCCTGGATACCCAGCGCCGCAGTCGGTTCGTCCATAATAATGAGCTTACTTCCCCAGCCAGCTGCTCGACTGATGGCAACACACTGCCTCTGACCCCCTGACATCCCTGAAACTGCTTGCTTGGTGTCGGGAATCTTAATACCCGTCTGCTCTAACAATTCCTCTGCCTTGTGCTCCATGTCTTTTTTCTTAAGCCAAGACAGCGGTCCAAATTCAAAATACACCTCCTCGCGGCCAAGAAATATATTTTCGGGCACGTTGAGGTGGTCGGCGAGTGCAAGATTTTGATAGACAGTCTCAATCCCGTAAGCGCGCGCATCTTCGGGCGCCTTGAACCGTACAGATTCGCCTTCGATTAGAACTTCGCCTGAGGTGGGTTGCTCGACGCCTGTGATATTTCGCACAAAGGTTGATTTGCCTGCGCCGTTATCTCCAACGATGGCGATATGCTCATCTGCATACATTTTAAAGTCAGCGTCGTTAAGGGCCTGAACACCGCCGTAGTGCTTTGTTAATCCACGTGTTTCTAAAACAATTTTACGGTCAGCCATCATTTACATCCTCCCAAAGTCAACGCTGCTACACACGGAATGAGCATCATTGTGTCAACCAAGTCAATAATTAAATCAAATTGAATTAGTTATTGACATGTCCCCAGTTTGACGCTTTCACTGTCGCCAATGCCTGCTGAATGTGGCTCGGCGTTTTATGGGAGGACTCTAAATTGAAACTTAATCTTAAACTCGCAAGCGTGGCTGTAGCCGCCGCTTTGATTGGCTCTGCAGCAAACGCTCAAGACGTCATTGGTTATATCACCAAATCTGCTACCAATGCTGGATGGATGATGATCAACCAAGGCGCAGAAGACGCTGCCGCAGAGGAAGGTGTGACGCTGGTCGCAGTTGGCCCCTCATTCCAGGGCGATCTATCAAGCCAGTTGGAAGTATTTGAGAACCTAGTCGCGCAAGGCGCTGCGGCCATTGCGGTGGCACCAGTCGACAGCGCGGGCATCGCCCCAGCAGTCAATGACGCGATGGCGGCGGGCATCCCTGTTGTTGCGGTAGACACCGGCGTCTCAGGTGCCGAAGTCACATCTTTCGTAGCCACCGACAACTACGCTGTGGCGAAGGTCCAAGGTGCGGTTGCCGCAACTCTGATCGATGATGGCCAGACCATTATCTACGTGACAGGCAACCAGGCACAGTCAACTGGTCAAGAACGTCGTAATGGCTTTATCGAAGCCTTTTCTGCGGCTCGCCCAAACTCCGAAATTCTCGAAGTTCCAACTGAGTGGAACAGCCAAGAAGCTCAAGAGGGCGTCGAGGCAATCCTGAACAGTCGTCAGGATATTGCAATGGTCGCAAATGCTTGGGATGGCGGTACAATGGGCGCCGTTGCAGCTCTGCGTAACCTTGGTTACGGCGCAGGCGATGTTCAGCTCGTAGGCTTCGACGGCGCAAGCGACGCGATCATTGCGATGCGCGAAGGTTGGGTACATGCTGACACGGCCCAAATGCTTTACCAAATGGGCTATCAGGGCATTCGTGCCGCAGCAGCGGCCGCTCGTGGTGAAACCGTATCGCCCCGTATCGACACAGGCTTTTTCCTTGTGACACCTTCCACCTCAGCTGTTTACAGCGAAATGGTTGGCATCGAGTGATCTAGCCAAATAGGCTAAGGGGCGTGTCATACGGCGCGCCCTTTTTTTATCCCTTAAATTTGGATGAGACAAAAATTATGGAGCGCGGCGTGGAAAATCAAAAAAAACGTTCACTGCGAGACAGTGCCATCATTGCAATGGTAAAATTTTTCCGTGCCGATTGGTCGGGTGCATTTTTGGCAATACTAATACTTGGTATTGCCATCGAACTAGCCACCACCGGACGACCATTTTTTCATCCTTCTAACTTAATGACCATATTGAATAACTCGGCGGCAATAGGAGTTATCGCGGCGGGAATGACTCTGGTCATTATTACTGCTGGGATTGACTTGTCGGTTGGCTCAGTGATGGGAATGGCTGCGGCCTTGACTGGGTACGTGGTTAGTTTCTGGGGCTTCCCGCCATCTGTGGCAATCTTCACGGGATTGTCCCTGGGTCTGGCAGTAGGTTTCTTTAACGGCTCACTTGTAGCCTATTTCGGAATGCCTGCCTTTATCGTAACACTCGCGGGCCTTTCTATTTGGCGAGGAACCGGCCATTTGGCTACCGGTGCTCAGGCAACTCCTGAGCTGCCAGCGACATTTGATTATTTTGGGCGCTACAATCCTTTCGCAAGTCTGCGTGAGGCTTACACAAACGGTGAGCTCACTGGCGTTTGGAATAGCATTGGCAGTTTTGTTGATGCCAACTGGATCAACTTCTTCCGAACCTTTCAGATGTCGATGCTAATCTTTGTCGGTTTTTTTATCTTGCTCACTATCATCATCGCGAACACTCGTTATGGACGCTGGGTATACGCGATTGGCTCGAATGAGCCGGGAGCACGCCAAGCCGGGATAAACACCGCTCGCTACATGTTAATCACATATATGTTCTGTTCGTTTACTGCTGCATTGGGTGCGTTGCTGTTCCTAGGTCGCGCACCATACGCCAAGTCGGACTATGGCCAAATGTGGGAACTTGATGCGATTGCCGCAGTGGTAATCGGGGGTACTTCACTTTTTGGGGGTCGGGGGTCGCTGTGGGGCACCTTCATGGGCGTGATCTTGCTAAAATTGATCAATAACGGCCTGACGCTCGCCCAGCTGGACACATTCTGGCAGATGGTGGTAACTGGCCTAATTATTCTGATCGCCGTGGGGATTGACATCGTCAGGCAATCAAAAAATCCCGAAAGTGTGCGCAAACTGCTTGCAGCAATTTCTACAGTGATGGCATTTTTGGCAGCGATGACACCTGGCGCAATTTACTTACGTGCTAAGATAGCGATCCTAGAACATAATGCTGCCGAGGCGCTGAAAGCAACGGGTGCACAATTGGCGCCTGGACAAAATGCTCGCCTATTATCCCCGTCTGACTTGGAGGCTTTTGAGGCGGCTCTGAACGCTAATATTGGCGCGGCTGCGCTTCTGTCCTTGTTGGTACTTGCTTCTGGATATGCGGTATTCAAAGGGAATACGATGCTTACTTGGGTTCTATCTGCCTGCTTTGTATTAATGATGCTGCCCCTTGTAACGATGGGCTACCAAATCACGGTCCCATTCTTAGTATTGGGAGCAGCCGTGGCTCTAGGTAGTAATTTTGTTTCCACACTCTTCGATAGAGCGCGTGCACTTAATGCTAATGCCACCTAAATCCCTGATTGCCGTCGGTGGTGAAAATCTCATCGACTCCATCCAAGATCAAAGCGGTAGTGCGCATGATGGTTACTTTCACAACCTAGGTGGCTCACCCTACAACGTAGCCGTCGCCCTTGCGCGTCAGGGAATAACTACTCATTACATCACGCCGATTTCGTCCGATGCATTCGGCGACCGCTTGGCGGCACATCTACAAGATCAGGGAGTTGTCACCTCTGGACCACGTCTTGCGGCGCCGACTACGCAAGCAATCGTCACGCTCGAAAAAGGGGTGCCAAAATACCAGTTTTTGAGAGATGGTACTGCTGAACGCATGGTGACCACTGAAATCTTGCAGTCAGCCTTTCCTTCCGCTGCAACGCATTTCCACATCGGGTCATTAGCTCTGGCAGACGGTTCAGATGCAGCTGTTTGGGAAAAGGCTTTCATTGAGGCTGCCAGACTTGGTATCTGCACCTCTCTCGACCCAAATGTGCGTGCTTCATTGATCACTGATCCTGTTAGCTACAGAAAACGAATTACGCGACTATTAACCAACTCAAGCATCGTAAAACTTAGCGATGAAGATTTAGACTGGCTGTACCCTAGCCTTGACCATTTAAATGCCATTACAAAACTGCGCGAGCAAACTTCAGCTAAACTACTTGTTTTGACCAAGGGCCCGGAGGGCGCTGAAGCGTGGACCCCGCAACATTACTTGAGCCTTGCCAATCCCCAATTCAGTGGACTGGTAGATACCATAGGCGCTGGCGATACATTCATGGGCACCTTGCTTGCTGGTTTGGCTGACAATGGTCAATTGACATCCAATGCCCTTGATCAGATTACGTCAGATAACCTTGCTTCATTAATAAAACGTGCGATATACGCCGCGTGTCTTAATTGCACTAAGGAGGGTTGTGATCCGCCTTTTGCAGAGCAGCTAGAGCACGCCTTGTCGGAAGAGAGACTATGAAGCTTTATCTCGACACCGCCGATCGCCAAGAATGGCGTGATCTAATGCCAACGCATATATTTCGAGGCATCACGACGAACCCGATATTGGCGGCACGCGCAGGTCTAGATTATCCGAATGTCAATTGGACGAGTATGGCGGCTGAGGCCGTGGATCTAGGCGCAGTTGAGCTTCATGCGCAGGTTTTTGGTCCGATAGAAGGATATGTTGACTGGGCAGGACAACTGTATGAGGCGGGCCGGAAGTCGGGCATCGAAACAATTGTAAAAATTCCATTAGTAGAGGCAGCAATTCGTGCCACGCCAGGCATAAAAGAACTCGGCGGACGGATTTTGATGACTGCCTGTTATGATGCCAAACAAATGTTTGTGGCTCAGGCTCTGGAAGCGGATTTTATTGCTCCATACTTTGGCCGTATGATGGAGGCCGGTGTAGACGCAATGGGGCATCTCGCAACGATGGCACAAATGAATAACGGAAGCGAAAAACCCTGCTCTGTCCTTGTAGCCTCATTGCGTTCACCTGACCAGATGGTGTCGCTTGCCGATATTGGGCATGACTGCTTCACAATTGCGCCTAGTGTTGCACGTTCACTCTTGGATTGCCGCCTAAGCGTCGCAGCATTTGAAGATTTTGAGGCCATGGCAAAATCAGGCAAAGCTCTGGGGGGGGTGTAGCTTTAAAAAGGCAATTATATCCTATTGGATCAAGACGGATGGCGCGATTTGCGCAGGTTCTGGGACATCGCAATTATGTTGATGCCTCCGTGCGCAGAAATTAAGGCGCGGCTGTTGCAGAGATGGATTGATCACGGCCACACCACCGAAGCGGCCCGAGCAAGGCGCGATGCCAATGACCTGCCAAATGCCAAATTGGTCTTGGCCAATGCCCTGCCTGCAGATTGGGTCATGGCAGAGGCCGCCTAGGCGCAAATGGCGCAAACGCGCCTTGTCGTGACGCGCCCCTTCCTTGACAAGCAGAGCCTGCCACGGCCAGCCTAGGCTGACACAGTCGCGAACCGTTAAGAGGCATCCTATGGCAGACCCGATCTTGCAGCCGTTTCAGCTGAAACATCTGACCTTGCGCAATCGGGTCATGATCACCAGCCACGAGCCCGCCTATAGCGAGGATGGCCTGCCCACCGATGCCTATCGCGCCTATCATGTGGAGCGCGCCCGTGCTGGCATTGCGCTGACCATGACGGCGGGCTCTGCCGTGGTCAGCCGCGACAGCCCACCCGCCTTTGGCAATCTCTTGGCCTATCGGGACGAGATTACCCCGCATATGGCCCGTCTTGCCCGCGAGGTGCATGACGAGGGCGCGGCTGTGATGATCCAACTCACCCATCTGGGGCGGCGCACGCGGTGGGACACAGGCGATTGGCTACCTGTCCTCTCGCCAAGTGCGCTGCGCGAACCCGCACATCGCGCCTATCCCAAAGTGCTTGAGGATTGGGACATCGCGCGGATCATCAGTGATTATGCCGATGCGGCTGAACGGATGAAGGATGCAGGGCTAGACGGGATCGAATTGGAATCCTACGGCCATTTGATGGATGCGTTTTGGTCGCCCCGCCTCAATCACCTAGAGGGGCGATACGGGGCTGAAACGCTTGAGACGCGCATGGCCTTTTCGATGGATGTCCTGCGCGCCATTCGTGCCCGCGTTGGGGATGATTTCATCGTTGGCGTCCGTTTTGTGGCCGATGAAGATATCAAGGGCGGTATTTCTGCCACCGAAGGCCAAGAGATTGCCCGCCGCCTGCGCGACAGCGGGATGGTCGATTTCCTAAACGTCATTCGGGGCAATATCGACACCGATGCAAGCCTGACCCGCGTGATCCCGTTGCAGGGCATGGCCTCGGCCCCGCATCTGGATTTTGCGGGCGAGTTACGCGCGCAGACGGGCATCCCGATCTTTCACGCCGCGCGTATTCCCGATTTATCGACCGCGCGCCACTCCATTGCTGCGGGCAAGTTGGATATGGTGGGAATGACGCGGGCGCATATTGCCGACCCGCATATCATGGCAAAACTTCTCGAGGGGCGCGAGGAGGATATTCGCCCCTGCGTGGGCGCCAATTACTGTATCGACCGCATCTATCAGGGCGAAAAGGCGCTTTGTTTGCACAACCCCTCAACGGGGCGGGAATTGAGCCAACCGCATAAGATTGCCCCCACAGACACCCCGACCCGCATCACGATTATCGGCGCGGGCCCTGCGGGCCTTGAGGCTGCGCGGGTTGCGGCCACGCGCGGGCATCAGGTGCATCTCCTTGAGGCCGCCCCGCAGGCAGGCGGGCAAATTCGCCTCACCGCGCAATCGCCCCGCCGCCGCGAGATGTTGGCGATCACCGAATGGCGGGTTGCACAATGCGAAAAGCTGGGCGTGCGCCTGCAATATAACACCTATGCCGAACCCGAAGATGTTTTGGCGACTGCGCCCGATGTGGTGATTGTGGCCACAGGCGGGATGGCCCGCGAAGGGGGGTTAGAGACGGGCAGCGACCTCATTTGCAGCGCATGGGATATTTTATCGGGCGATGTCAAACCCGAAGGCGATATGCTGATCTTTGATGAGGCAGGCGATCACGCCGGGTTGCAGGCCGCAGAATTTGCAGCCCCCCATGCCCGCAGCATTGAGATCGTCACCCGCGACCGCGCAATCGCGCCCGAGGTGATGGGCATGAACCTCACCCCCTATATTCGTGCGCTGCAACACTCAGGCGCGCAGATGACCATCACATGGTATCTCAGCCATGTAACGCGCACAGGCAATCGCCTGACCGCGCATTTAATCAGTGACTATAGCGACAAAATCGAAACCCGCGAGGTAGATCAGGTCGTGGTCAATCAAGGCACAACGCCGCTTGATGATCTTTATTTTGCGCTCAAACCACAGTCGCGCAATTTGGGCGAGATGGATTACCATGCCTTTCTTGCAGGGCAGTCCCAAAAGATTATCAAAAATCCAGACGGGCAGTTTGACCTCTACCGCATTGGTGATGCAGTCTCACCGCGCAACACCCATGCCGCAATTTATGATGGGTTGCGCCTTGCGCGCAGCCTATAAGGAAAGAGCCCAAAAATGACCCGCTACCCGCCCCTAGACAACACCCATTGGCCCGCCGAAATCGCGGATATGCAAGCGGGGTTTGCGGGGCGGCTGAATGTCTATCGGGTGATGGCACATCACCCTGCATTACTACGGGCTTGGGCGGATTTGCGGGATCATGTGGTGGTCAAAACCGCGCTTGGCCCCGAATTGAGCGAGGTGGTGATCCTGCGTGCCGCGCATTGGATGGGCTCGGATTATGAATGGGCGCATCATGTCAGCCGTGCGCGCGCCCTTGGGTTTGAAGATCACCGCATCGCGCGTCTCGCAGGCCCAATTGACGAGATCACAGGTCAAGATCAAACCATCGCCCGCGCAGTCGATGCCCTGATGACCACGCGCGCGATCCCCCCCCAGATGCAGGGGCCGCTTGAGGCGGAAATTGGCAAAGAGGGCATTTTTGATTTGATTGCCACAGTGGGCTTTTACAGCACGCTTGGTTTTATCCTTAACTCCTTCCCCCCACCGCTGGATGAGGCGGTCGCGCGCGAGCTGCGCGAAACCCCGTTTGAGGGCGCTTAGGCGCAGTTGACCTCGCCCCCTGCTGCCTTAGCTAGATGCGCAAAGCACATCCAAGCGAGGCAAAAACATGCAGGCCACACGGGCAGAGGCAGAGGCGCGTCTGATCGAATTCACCCCCAAAATGGGCAAGGCCTATGCCAATGGGCGCAATTACGATCTGGGACATGGCGCACATAAATCTGTGTCGCGCCTGTCGCCTTATATCCGCCGCCGCCTGATCCGCGAAGCAGAGGTTGTCAAAACCGCGCTTGACACACATGGCGCGGTTTCCGCTGAAAAATTCATTCAAGAGGTGATTTGGCGCAGCTATTTCAAGGGCTGGCTTGAGATGCGCCCCGCTATATGGCGCAGTTACGTATCAGGTCTTGAGGCCGATATGGGCGCGCTCGACCAAGATCGCCACTTGTCTCGCGCCTATACCCGCGCCATCGAAGGGCGCACGGGGATAGACTGCTTTGACCATTGGGCGCGCGAATTGGTTGAAACAGGCTATCTGCACAATCACGCGCGGATGTGGTTTGCCTCGATCTGGATATTCACGCTGCGATTGCCATGGCGGCTTGGCGCGGATTTCTTTTACCGTCATCTCTTAGATGGGGATGCAGCGTCTAACACCTTGGGCTGGCGATGGGTTGCGGGCCTACATACGCGGGGCAAATTCTATGCGGCCGAGGCGTGGAATATCGCAAAATTCACGCAAAACCGATTTACCCCGCGCGATGTAGATTTGGCCGTGGTGACAGAAGGGCTTGAAGCAACCGAGCCTGATGGCCTGCCCTCGACCCTGCCACTGCGCACCCCCGTTGCGCCACAGACGGGGGCGAAAA
>ENA-OUOG01005058-OUOG01005058.1-marine-metagenome-genome-assembly--contig:-NODE-5058-length-10945-cov-4.721384_pt1 | contig 10945 bp, 12 predicted proteins | sample MGYA00248635_ERZ508505 | MGnify/ENA primary metagenome ERZ508505 (study PRJEB26176, sample SAMN06267871) | marine metagenome | isolation source: Saanich Inlet, British Columbia, Canada | place: Pacific...
AGAAGCGTGATTTTAGAAGATCTTTTACAGTGCGCTTAAGTTTAGTCATTTCGGCGACTCCTACAACTTTGGTCTAATTAATGCCACGAAGTATATAGAACCCATTCCGAAAGAGTTACTGATCAAATTTCAGCCAATAGATGAGAAAATCTTAGGCTTTGGTCTAACACCAGCGCGAGATGGCCGACATCAAAAGACTCATTCTTAAAATTTTTATTCCGAATTATTATGTAAATACTACATTCATTCTAGATTATTGGAACTTCACTCGTTTAATTACCAATACAGGAGTTAAAAATGGTCAAAATTGCTTTGATCAGTACCGTAATTATGGGCATGGACCACGTCCGCCTGTTCGCAAAGGAGATACCTAATGTTGAGCTACACACTATCTGTGACGTAGCTGGAGATAGCGCTAAGCAAGTCGCTGACCAGTTTGGTGCCAAAGCGGTACTGACCAGTCCGGAACAAGCAGTGACTAGCTTGGACGTCGACGCTGTTGTGATTGCCAGCCCCGATCAGTTCCACTCCCCACTGACTAAAGCCGCGATTCAGGCTGGCAAATACGTGCTCTGTGAGAAGCCATTCTCTAGAGAAGCGGCCTTTTTATTGAGCCGCCTGAACCCTAGAGATCAGTGAAGATTAAGGATCTGCTTCACTCGTTCAGTTACGACTTCGCCGAGCAGAGCATGAGCATCGAGTTCAAGGTGAATGCCATCAACTTCTGATGACTCAACAAATTCACCTTCATTGAGCAGGTGTACGCCCAGAACCTCAACTTCATTTTTGAAGGCCTGATCCATACCTCTAGCACGCTCGGTTGCACCGGCGAACGCCTCTTTAAAACTGCACTCTTTAACGGGAGCGGGCTGAATAACCAGTATCTCCGGTGAGGATCCAAGATTCGCACCCGACGTTTGAACAATCCGGACGAGTCGAGCGACACTGCGAGCAATATCAATCGCGTGCATATTGAAACGACGTTTCTGATCATTACAGCCCAGTTTAATAATCACCAGATCCAATGGGCTGTGGGCTAGTAGGCAAGGCAACAGGTACATAGCGCCGTTGAGGTGTTCCCCCTCAACCGGATCAGGGATCGTCGTAGTGCGGCCGCAAAGGCCATCAATATCGACAACCGCCTGACCCTCAAGCGCTGCCGCCATGACGCCCGGCCAGGTTTTAGGCACATCGAAACGACCCTGTCCATCTGGACGGTAGCCCCAGGTGTTTGAGTCGCCGTAGCAGAGAATTCTTTTCATGACGTTGGTTTCTGTGGGGTCAGACCCCTTTAAATTTTTTAAAGAGGTCTGACCCCGCTCCAGCTTAGGCGAGTACGACGGTCTTCAGACCGTTCACAAACACACGGTGCTCAGAGTGCGCTTTAACTGCTTTAGAGAGCGCGAGGTTCTCCATATTACGGCCCATATCGCGCAGGTCGTCCGGTTCAAAACTGTGATCGACGCGGCCCACTTCCTGTTCGATAATTGGACCCTCATCAAGATCTGAAGTGACGTAGTGAGCGGTAGCACCAATCTGCTTAACGCCGCGGTCAAACGCCTGGTAGTAAGGGCGCGCGCCCTTAAAGCCTGGCAGGAAGGAGTGGTGGATGTTGATACACTGACCAGCCAGCGCAGAACAGAGCTCAGGTGAAAGGATCTGCATGTAACGCGCCAGCACCACCAACTCTGAACCTGTCTCTTTAAACGCCTGCATGATGCGTTTTTCACGCGCCGCTTTGGTTTCCAACTGAGTTTCCAGCTTTGGCAACAACTCAAAATCCAAGCCGTAAAACTTGGCGATAGGCTCTAGGTCAGGGTGGTTCGATAGAATACCGGTAACTTCGATGTTGAGCTCACCGCGCTTCTGACGGTAGAGCAGCTCCATCAGACAGTGATCGTGCTGCGAGACCAGAATCAGTGTCTTCATCGGTGCTGAAACTTTCGCAAAATGAGCCACCATATTGAGTCCATCGGCAACTTCAGTGTCGAATTCAGCGCTCAGTTCGTTCAAGTTCTGGACCGACTCATTGGTAAATTCAATGCGACAGAAAAAACGGCCGGAGTTCCTATCGTCAAACTGCTTCATCTCGGTAATAAAGCAACCTCGATCAGCCAGAAATCCAGAAATAGCTGCAACGAGACCGGTCTGGCCAGGGCATTCAACTTTTAGGATATAGGCGTTCGCATTACTCATAATAGGATTTCCGTTGGGTTTACTTTATTGATGCTGATTAGCCGGCGGCTTTCAGCAGCACTTTCATATTTACTGACGCATCGGCCAACTGCTCAGGCTCAATCTGCGCGCGTTTATTGATCAGGCGCTCACAGAGTTTCACATCTTTAGCGACCGAGTTACCCGGTCCGATACCTGCTACAGCAATGACGCGGTGATCCATATCCAACTCGAATACTAACAGGTTGTCGCCTGATTCACGCACAGCGCGCTTGGACTCTGGGTGACCCCAGCCGGCCATCTGCAGACCGAGATCATACTGATCTGACCAGAACCAAGGAAGCCCTTCAAACTTTGCTTTCTCGCCGCTTAGGATCTGATCGGCTACGTGGTGCCCCTGCTCTTGGGCATTACGCCAAGACTCTACACGCACACGCTCACCATTGAGCGCCAACGGGAAGGAGCAGCAGTCGCCTACCGCATAGATATCTGCAGCGCTGGTTTCGAGGTACTCGTTGACGGCAATACCGTTAGCAAGCTCAAGCCCAGCCTCCTCAGCCAGTTCAATGTTAGGCACAGCGCCTATACCGAGAACCAGCAGATCGAATTCAAATTTTTCGCCATCATTGAGCTCAAGGAAGACGGAATCAGAGCTCGCATTCACATCAGCGATGTGAGCTCCCATATGCAGGTTCACACCAGCATCCTTATGACGCTGCTCAACGCGCGAGCTGATCTCCGGCGGTAGTACCCGGCTTAGCAGGCGCTCCTGCGCCTCAAACAGATCAACCGTCGCAGCTTCGGATAGTGCAGACGCAAGCTCAAGACCGATGAAACCACCGCCAACAATACCCACACGTGGATTGGCGTGTTTCTCAACCAACGCTTTGATCTCATCTGCGTCAGCTTTGGTGCGCAGCGTCTTGATCGGTGTTCCAGGTAGGTCATAGGCAGGAATCATGCGCGCACGAGCACCGGTTGCGATAACCAGTTTATCGAACGGCAGCTTCACGCCATTCACCTCAACGGTTTTACCCGCAGCATCAATAGACTGAGCCGGCTGACCGGCAAATAAGGTCAACCGATCAGAGTCGAGCTGCTTGGTTGGATCCAAATCAACCACCGGTACCGGCTCGCCAATCTTCAACCCTTTAGATAGAGGAGGACGATCATAGGCCACATCCGCTTCGTCACTGATCAGACTGATATGCAGATCCTGATCACTGGCCAGCAGACGCTGAGCACAACTTACGCCAGCAAGGCTGGCACCGATAATAATGATTGATTTAGACATCGCTCTCTCGCTAGAGCTAAAACAGTGCAATTCTGGATCCGCTACTCTAAGCAACGGATCCAGAGGAGGGTTTAGCCAAGTACTTCAGATACTTTAACCATGCGGCCTTCAGCTGCCGAACGTACAGCCGCTTCAGCCAATACCAGTGCCATCAGGCCATCTTCGCCAGTCGTTGGCGGCGTTACACCCTGCTCAACTGCAGCAACGAAGGCGCGAATTTCAGCCTGGTAAGCTGGCATGTAGCGTTCCATGAAGAAGTTCATCAATGGACGACGCTTGTAGCCATCAGCCGTTGCGATCTGCACAGTGTTCTCATGGTGGTTATCAGCCTGCGCCATACCCTCAGAGCCCAGCACTTCAATACGCTGATCGTAACCGTAGGTAGCACGACGGGTGTTAGTGATAACAGCCTGACGGCCCGATGCAGTCTTCATCAACACGTTAACTGAGTCGTAGTCACCCGCTTTACCGATCTCTTCATCCACAAGCACTGAACCAATCGCCTGTACTTCAGCAACCTCCTCACCCAGCAACCAGCGGGCTATGTCAAAGTCATGAATAGTCATATCTCTGAAGATGCCACCCGAGCGCTTGATATACTCGATTGGTGGTGCGCCTGGATCACGGCTGGTGATAGTCACCATCTCAACCTTACCGATAGTGCCGTCATCAATCGCATCTTTAACACCGGTGAAGTCTGGGTCGAAACGGCGGTTAAAGCCGACCATCAGCGTCCCTTTGGTCTCTTCTACCACTTTCAGACAGTCCTGTACGCGCTTAATGCTCAGGTCAACCGGCTTCTCGCAGAATACCGCTTTACCCACCTTACAGAACTGTTCGATCAGATCTGCATGGGTGTCAGTTGGGGTACAGATGATTACGCCGTCGATGTCATCTGATGCGGCAATCTCATCGATTGTGCGGATATCACAACCATACTGATCAGCCATCGCCTGCGCAGCATCTGCAAACGGCTCTGCAACAGCAACAAACTCTGCACCAGCGGTAGCGCTGATAGCAGCAGCGTGGGCTTTACCGATACGGCCAGCGCCCAAAATACCAATACGAACTGTCATTTTATTTCTCCTGGAATGGCTAAACTCTGAGCCGATATACATGGAACAGACACCCATTTTTACTAATTAGGCGACTCTAGCAATCTATTTTTCAACTATCAACAACTTTGGAATGAATATTCCAAAGGATAAATTTCATCGCCGTGTGACGACCGATTTTCGCCTCATTCGCTGTGCGAATAAGCCTCCCACGGGGCGTCATATGTAGCCTCTGAGGGGCTTATCGACCGAGGGAGATGAGGCGAAAAAAACGCCCTCCGAGGAGGGCGTCTATCAAAGCTAATCAAACCAGCTAGCTTTAAGCGTTCTCTGCATACTCCGGAGCCGTTTTCGCACCCGTTATGTAAGCAACTACATCTTCACCCGAAGTTTCCTCTTTGCGCAGATTGGCAACGATCTTACCGCGGCGGAACACCACGATACGATCGACCAGGTCAAACACCTGACGCATGTTGTGGCTGATCAGGATCAGCGGTTCACCCGCCTCTTTCAGCGTGCGGATGATGTTCTCAACTTGTGCTGTCTCCTGTACACCCAGAGCCGCTGTTGGCTCATCCATGATCGTCAGTTTTGAGTGGAAAGTTGCCGTACGGGCAATTGCCACACACTGGCGCTGACCACCTGACATATTGCTGATAGCGTTGTTAACGTTCGGAATTTTTACACCGGTCTTCTCCAGTGAAGCCAGTGTCTTCTCACGCATCGCCTTGTAATCAAGGATAGAAAATGGCCCCAGCTTAAACTTGAAGATTTCACGGCCGAGGAAGAGGTTATCAGGAACGTTCAATGCATCTGCCAGTGCCAAGTTCTGGAACACAGTCTCGATGCCGGCTTCCCGAGCCTCAAGCGGACCTTTGAAATCGACTTCTTTACCATCAAACCAAACTTTGCCAGCAGTTCGCTGCTCTACGGCGGTTATCTGACGAACAAAAGTAGATTTCCCCGCACCATTGTCACCCATAATGGCGACGTGCTCGCCTTTGCGGATCTCAAAATCTGCACCCTCAAGTGCATGGACACCACCATAGCGTTTGGTGAGCCCTTCTGTCTTCAGAATAATTTCACTCATCTCAAACTCCTAAGACTTGGCCGCTTGCTTGCGTGCACGCCACTGGTCGAGTACGACCGCGCCTACTATAATCGCGCCCTTAGCCATCTCTTGGTAAAAGGCATCCAACTTAAGGAACGTAAAGCCAGATATGATTACCCCGTAAATCAGTGCACCAATACAAGTACCTAGGATTGAACCACGACCACCAGCAAGTGATACACCACCGATTACCGCCATAGCAATGGCATCGAGCTCATACATTAGCCCCATTCCAGACTGACCTGTAAGGGCTTTAGAGGACATAACAATCGCAGCAACAGCAGATAGAATACCGGCTATCGCGTATATGAGAACTTTTAGACGCTCTACCTCAATACCGGACATTCGAGCGGCCTGCTCGTTGGAACCTATCGCGTAAGTGTGCTTCCCATACTTGGTATGCTTCAGTAGAAAGTGCATCAGTACGGCGAGCGCTATGAAAATAAAAACCGGTGTCATACCTGCACCAATCTTCGCGTAATCTTCCTGTAGATAGGATATTGGAACGCCCTTAGTAGTCCAGTTTGCTACGCCGCGAGCAAAAAGCATCATACCAAGCGTCGCTATGAAAGGTGGTATCTTAGCGTAGGCGATCAATGCCCCATTTATGACACCCGCAATCAAACCTGCGAACAATCCCACAACTATAGGGACAATTAGCGGCAAATTTAAGTAAGCCTCGCCCAAGATTGGTTTTAGGTTTTCCATGCCATACTGATTAACCGACGCCTGCGCAAAGGCTGTCGAGATCATTGCTACAGCACCTACTATAGAACCAGAGCTGAGATCGATACCGCCCGATATAATTACTTGCGTAACACCGAGTGCAATAATACCGATGATAGCCACCTGTAATATGATGATTTTCAGGCGTGGTTCGTTAAACAAGGTATCGACGCGATCACGGGTGTTGAATAAGAAACTATCCCCTACGATTAGTCGCCCCAAGACCTCAAAGGCCAAAACAATAAAAATCAATGCAAAAAAAACATTGAGCTCAGGTGGGCGATGGCGCTTTTTAGGATCGTACTTCAAGCCACCAAGGCCGTGCTGACTAGCCGACATTAGAGTTCTCCACGAATCAGACTATTGTAAAAAGGGCTCCGATAGAGCCCTTGACGTGTCGCAACCGATGTTTACTTGTTGCGATCGAGGTACTGGTCGATGTTGTCCATAGATACCAGTTCAAAAGGAATGTAGACTTCACGAGACACTTTCTCGCCAGCGATCAGCTTAGCTGCTGTATCCACTGCACCAGCACCCTGCGCTGCAGCATTCTGGAATACAGTTACGTCTAGGTCGCCGCCTTTCATGGCTGCCAGTGCATCGTCAGTTGCATCGACGCCGCCCACAACAACCGAGTCCATTGAGATACCAGATGCTTTCATTGCCTGAATCGCACCCAGCGCCATCTCATCGTTGTTCGCGATTACAAAGTCGAACGGTTCGCCAGTCGATAACCAGTTAGTCATGATGTCCTGAGCTTTCGTACGCTGCCACTCAGCCGTAGTTTTTGGAGCAACGAGTTCCATGAAGTTACACATGTCGAGGCCCATCACCTGCTCAGCGTCACGTGTGCGCTGAATAGCCGCCTCGTTAGTCAGCTGACCCATTAACAGGTAACCGCGCGCGCCATCAGATTTACCCTCGGCTCTGAGTTGGTTACACATCGCAAACGTCTGCAGTGTGCCTGATTCAATTTCGTTAGAAGCCACATAAGCAAACGGACCGCCGTCGAGCTGCTCGATTGGCACAGGCTTACGGTTTACGAACACTGCTGGTATACCGGCGTCTTTCAGCGCCTGTGTCATTGGCTGCACAGCGGTAGAATCAACTGCCTGTATAATCACAGCATCAATTCCGTTTGCAATCAGGTTGTTGATCTGATCGATCTGGCGGCCCTGGTCGTTGTTTGCGTCCAGCTGAATCATTGTATGACCGTTAGCTTCCGCATAGGCTTGCGCGCCGTTACGCAGAATGGTTGTGAATTTATCATCAAAGAGATATGCCGCAAATGCGAGGTCTGCAGCGTTCGATACCTGAGCAACGCCACCGGTTACGGCAGCTGTCAGAGATGCAGCAAGGATTGCCTTTTTCATTTTTTTCGTCTCCTGTTGGTGTCTGGCACACCGATTATTGTTGTTGAACCAGAAATCCCCGAAGGGACAATTTTCACGCTGAGTTGACTGCGCTAGGCAGCTAACTCACTTGCAATGAAATCGAATGATTGAGCGATCGCCTCAGCAGGGTTATCTAACCCGTGCACCTCTGGCGAGAAGGGCTCAAACGAGAATGGGCCTGTGTAACCCGCCTCTTGTAACTCTCGAATCTGATCAACATTACCAATACGGTCACGCACGTCAACCAAAATTCTATGTTCATCCTGCATATCCAGAGGCCCTAGGCTTGGATCTATAACACCAGAGATTTCGATAATGCCAGTGTATTCAGGAAAGATTGGTGCGCCTGTAGCGCAGCCATTTGCGATGAAATGGTGAAAAGTATCGTGCACCAGCATAAAGGTGCCCTGCCCCTCAATTGCCTCAATCGCTTCTACCGCTTCGGCCTTGTGGCGCAGCGAACACTGCGCAAATCCCAGGGGTTCAATAAAGCCCTTAATACCGGCTGCTTTTAGTAACGGTTTGAGTTCAGCCAAGGCCGTCTTCAGGTTTGCTTGGCGCTCACCATCCGCGGCGCCCGAACCATCGTTAACCGGAATCAAGCCGATACCTGCAGCACCAATCGCTGCAGCGGTTTGAATAAGGGAAGTTGCCTGCTCGGCACGTTCTGAGTTCCACTCATTGAAACGTTCCAACTGCGCCAAACCGGTAATCTGCATTCCTAAATCGGTAGCCAATCGGCGCACTTGCTCGGGCGAATCACTCTCAAACAGAGGCCGCCCAAGGTCGTTACGGTAATGCACACCGACACAACCGAGCTGCTTCGCCATACGCATAAAATCGTCATAACGCATGTTAGGAGAAGTCATGTGGTTAAGTGCTTTAGGTAGCATTTATTGTCCGCTCTGAAGATGGTGTAAGGCGAAGATAACAATCAATTTTTCATTTCGCAACATTTTGGAATGCTTATTCCACAATATACTCTCTTTTTTTTCAATAGCGAGTAGAATGTCTGATGTCATTCAATCAGAAGCGCAATTAATACAGCTCTCTCAACACCGAAAGCTAAAGCGCTCGCAAGAGTTCTCGAGTGGTTAAAACAATTCGCGCTTCAAGATCAGCTAAGATCTCTATCCGATCGAAACGCTGCGGGTGCTCTGCCAACACCTGCCTCAAATCGCGACCAAAGGCCTGACGTAGTTCAGTGCCTATATTGTATTTACAGATCGCCGAACCGCGCGCCAAAGCCGCCCGCTGAGCCTTAGGAACACCGCTGCCGCCATGGATGACCAGTGGCACCTCAGTGCTGGCCTCAATTTTAGACAGCAGCTCCTCATCCAACTCGGTCGCAGACTCTGTCTGAAGATGCACATTGCCGATAGAAATCGCCATAGCATCGACGCCAGTTTGAACTGCAAAACGCTGCGCCTCATCCGGATCGGTTCCGGCCGATGACTCACCCTCGGCGTAGCCAACAAAACCGATTTCCCCCTCTACCGAGACGCCCGCAGCATGCGCCATGCTTACGACCTCTGAGGTGTGGCGAATATTCTCCCCTAGCGGCAGCCGAGAACCGTCATACATCACACCAGTAAAGCCTGCGGCAATCGCGTTACGACACTCGTCCAAATCACGCGAGTGATCCAGATGCACCACTACGGGTACGCTGACCGACTCAGCAACCGACCGCATCATTGCCGCCAGAACCGGGATAGGTGTGTGCGCACGACAGCCGGGGCCAGCCTGTAAAATGACCGGTACCCCTTCAGCCTCGGCAGCTCGGGCGTACGCACGCATATCTTCCCAACCAAGACAGACAAGCCCTGCCACAGCGTAGCGGTTTTTCAGCGCGTCCTGCAGAACATCGGCTAGGCTGGCGATCATTTAAACTTAGACCACATCGACTTCATCCCCGGAATTGTCTCCAACTGGCCAGCATGCGTCGGCTGAAAGTATGGCGAGAGACCCCGCTGCGCAGCGCCACCAAGAATGGTGAAGTAGTACATCTGATAGCCCGGCATCACACAGCAGGGGTGGTAGCCGTCGTCGATTAGGAAGGTTGAACCATCAACGACGTGGAAAGCTTCACCTGGGTCGTCTTCGGACTTCTGCAGTAACTGCAGTGCCGAGCCAGTATTAGGCTTGAAGCGGAAGTTGTAGGTCTCGTCGTGACGTGTCTCTAAACCTTCGCGATCGTTACCGTGCTTATGGCTTGGAAAGCCAGACCAGCCGCCTTCACCAACGGTGAATAGTTCCGAGACAAGGAGCTTCCCAACCTTACCCTGCTGCTTCATACCGAGGATATGTTTGATCTTGCGATGCGTTTTGGTGTCGTCAGAGCCGTACTGAATCATCTCGATATCGTCAGCCATCACCGCAAACGGCTCTAAAACCTCCTCAAACGGAGCGCCCGCAATAAACACCTCGGCACTATCAGACTCACAGACGAATGCGGCCTTTTGACCCGTGGGCACGTAAACACCCTCCGGTTCACCATCCCAAACATCCTCTGTACGCAAGCCGATAGTGGCAATCTCTGCCCCCTCAACGCTGACGCTAACACGTCCGGTTGCTGGCACGATGCAGGTCTCAAACCCGGGAACCTCGTAGTCAAAACGCTCACCGCGCTTAAGTTTGACGATATTGAAGTAGTTAAGCGGTACCGTCTCGTTATTCACATCAACGATCGGTTGATTCTTATTATCGAATGGAGCGATATGCATGATTAAACTCCTGACACTGTTTGTGTCGTGTTACGTGTACGTCTGAATTGATGGATATCCTCGAGATCAGGCATAGCCGGAGCACAGCCCACTCGAGTGACTACAATGGCAGCTGCCGCGCTGCCGATCTGAATTGCCTCGGTGATCGACTCACCGCGGCACAAACTAGCAAGTACTCCTCCGAGGAAGGCGTCTCCAGCCCCCGTAGGTTTGAGCGGTGAAACAGCGAAGACTCCGGTCTCAATCATCCGGCCGTCTGTCAGTAGGCTTTTGGAGCCGAACTCACCCCGTTTGTAAATACAGTTACAGCCCTGCGAGGTTAACAGCGCGGCTTCGGCCAAGCCTCGCTCGTAATCGCCAGCCAGATGGCCAAACTCTTCATCATTGCCGACCAGTAGATCCACATACTCTACCGCCTGGTGGTAAACAGTCTGCGCCATCGCTGGACTCTCCCAGGAGTAAGGACG
>ENA-OUOG01005059-OUOG01005059.1-marine-metagenome-genome-assembly--contig:-NODE-5059-length-10942-cov-4.107777_pt1 | contig 10942 bp, 9 predicted proteins | sample MGYA00248635_ERZ508505 | MGnify/ENA primary metagenome ERZ508505 (study PRJEB26176, sample SAMN06267871) | marine metagenome | isolation source: Saanich Inlet, British Columbia, Canada | place: Pacific...
CTCCTGAGCTGCCTTACCTATCTTAGCCAGCGATTCGGTGACCCATAAAGTAACGATTGGATTCTCCACCATCGTATCTGTAGAAATTACATAGACAGGCTTCTTCAGCTGGTCCCGTGGCAGCTTCGCCAGCGCGCTCCAAACCAGTTGCAAACAAGTCGAGGAGTCCTTTCCACCGCTGTATCCGATTACCCAAGGGGTGTCATCTTCCAGATAGAGACCACGAATACCTTCCTCAATGTCGTGGACCACTTCCTCGAATCCGTTACCAAAAACGGTCTTCCGGGTGCTTGCGATTACCTTCTCGGCCGCTATCTGTTCTGTCACACTCATTTCACATCAACCTTCAACGCTGACTGTTCAGCATCGGTCGGAAGACCGAGCTGTTCCTTCACTACCATCGTGGTCAAGAGCATATTTTGGCGCGCCTTTGACACACGACCACCCAGAAGCGCACGCCCCTCCCACATATCTACGTTCGATCGACGCCAGTCAATCTCCCCAACCTTTGTAATCCTTTGCTCCCAGTCACTCGGGAACAACACCAATAAATCCGCACCTGCCCTAGCGATGGCCTGCAAACCTATCGCATGGGAATGCAGAAACTCAGCCCGGACGTCACCTGAAGTCAGTCGCAACTTCGCGACCAATCCCCACTCAGGAATGGCAGACGCCACGGCGTCCCAAAAACGGGTAGCCAGCGAGATCTGGTCTTCTGGTGACAAATTCTGAGAGTTGACCAAAAAGTCTTCAGTCGCCGAGTACAGGGCGCTCAACGTGAACAGTTTCTTGGATCTCGGTGTCAGGGTTGTTTTCTCTGTCTCAACCAGGCCTTTGAAACAATCAACCCCGGTGCACAAGTGCCTCGCGATAAAAGCCATCTCTGAACGATGGTCATACAGCAAACCAAGGGATCGACTCGGTTTCACAGCGTGCCGGTTAAGATCCGCAAACATCTGCTGAGACCGCTCGAGCCCCTGATCCAGGAAAAACACAATCGCTATCGTCTCATCAGATAATGATGGATCAACCTTAATGGCTTCTTCGATCGCAGCTCGTCGATGCTGACCGTCATTGATCAAGAATCTTGCGTCCATCGGGACATGTAACTCACCTAAGTCACCCGTCGTGCTGCCCCCTGACTTAAACTCAGCCTCACCGTCAATGGACGCAGTCAGAGCAGAAAATACGTAGTCCTCTCTGTTAGCCAAGATATAGCTCGCTATCTCGGGCACACGAGAACGATTCAGGATACGCTGGGCGCGCACCTCGGGACGAAGCTCATCCTCGTCGAACAGGAAGATCTTAGAGATGAGCCGGAGGGGGCACATTGAGATAAAATACTCCCGACCGCCCTGGTGGCCCCGAATCGATGGAAAAACATACTCAAATGAAGACATTGATCTATTTCTTCTGCTTGTGTATGTTTAATTTTAACATACATCATGGATTTAACAAGTGATTTACCTCGATAATAATGCGACTACACGGCCAGACGACCAAGTTATTGAGGTCATGAATCGCTATCTTCGGGAAGACTTCGGTAACGCAGGCTCCATCTCACACAGATTTGGATCGACGGCCAAACAGGCCGTTGAACAGTCGCGATCAATAATTGCCGACTACCTCGGAGTCATGACTACGGATATCGTCTTCACGTCAGGCGCGACAGAGGCGAACAACATAGCGACGCTAGGCTTAGCTTCCTCGCTCGCGGACCAGGGAAAATCAGCTGTGACTTCGACGGTCGAACACAAGGCGATCATCGAGCCGGTCCAACAAATGGAGGCCATTGGCGTTGAAGCATTGTTCTTGAACCCAACGCCGGGTTCATTTGCTCGCTTCACGGCAGAGGACGTGATTGACAGGCTGCCAGGTAATGTTGGCCTTGTCTCTTTGATGTGGGCGAATAACGAGACCGGGTGCATCTCAGACATCGAAGGTATAGCCGCGGCAATCAAGCGCGCGCACCCCGACTGCCTCGTTCACTCAGACTTTACGCAAGGCCTAGGCAAACTTGCCCCCCTGAATCTCGAAAACATCGACATGCTCAGCGCCAGCGGGCACAAAATATACGGACCCAAGGGAATAGGTTTTTTGTATATCAACCGACACGCGAGGAAACGCTGCCGGCCGTTGTTGTTTGGCGGTGGCCAAGAACGCGGGCTCTCGCCAGGAACACAGGCGGTATTCCTAATCGCAGGACTCGGTAAAGCCGTAGAGCTATGCGAGCGCGAGTTTAGCGCACGCCAAGATCATCTCAGGCAAATAAGAGGCGTTATGACGGAAGTCATGAATTCCGTGGACGCAGAACTCAACAGCTCACTGCAGAATTTACCAAACACAATGAATCTATACCTGCCTGGCAGAGATGCCGAGGCAATGATGATCAAGCTAAAGGACTACTTCGCCGTATCGTCCGGGAGCGCGTGCACAAGCGCCACATTCGAGCCGAGCCATGTACTTAAGGCGATCTTCGCAAGCGAGGTAGAACGATGGAGTCAGTCGCTGAGGTTCAGCTGGTCTCATCAAACGAAACTATTGGAAGTGAGTCACCTGAGCTCACTGCTAGTCTAGATTGATGGTAGGCTTAAACTCATCCTCATTGTCCGATGATTCTTGCTTAGAGCCGTTCTCGTTTACATCCAACTTGATAATTACGTTGTACATCTTTTGTAACATCACTTCTGTAACAGCCGTGTTTGATTCGAGTATCCACTCAGACAGAATTTCCAAGCCGCCATTGGCATACTCTTCAAACCGCCTCCAGATCTCTTTGTCATGCTCTGGTCTGAGGCATCCAGGATCAGTCTCATTTTCTACAACGGTCATAAGATACGCATAAGCCTCTGCATCAGCGTTTTCCAGCGCTCCACCAGGGACTTCTCGTTTACGCGATGAGTCAGGCTCTGCCCGATGTTGATTAGCGTATCCAATTAACGCGAATACAACCGATCCGTATGCGTTGTTATTAAAGATCCTTGCTTCACCCTGACAAAGTTCGTCTACAAGTTCACTATGCTTCTGATCTAGATAGATATCGTTCGCCATTACTTGATCCTCTCGATCAATGTAGTTGGATAATCAAAGTCATGCGAGACGAGTGGGTATACTTTGCCCTCTATCTCAATCTCTTTGAGCTCGAGCTCCTCATCTGCCGATTGAGCATGCTGCCTCACCAGCAAATATTCTGAGCCGAGACTTGGTCGCATTACATCGTCTAAAGGCTGCCAGTGTGAGCGTGATAGTAGAAGAACGAGTTGGTCCGTCGACTCTTTTAGGACTTCGTACACTATTCGGGCATTAGTAGGGTCAAGATCTCCAAATGGGGCATCAATAACTAAAGGACCAACCGCCCCTGGTATCAGAATCCCATTCTCAATCTTGCTTCGAATTGCGGCGATTTTTGATAAAGCTGACGCAAAAGATAAATTGAGAAACAGTTCTTCACCTGTGCTTTCCCCCACTTCTTTCCCATTTTTATCAACATAAGCAAATTTCAAGGTTTCTATGTCGACGTGGATATGATGAGAGATATCGGTGCGTCTCAAATCGTGCCGCATTAAACTCGCAATTTGATTAGCTGTAACGCTGACGGTCTTGTCGAGATATTGTTCCGCGGCTGTTTTAACCTTCTCTAATTTCTTAACTAGCGTTTCGAGGCGGTTCCTACGAGCCTCGTCACCAGCCGAGAGATTCGTCGGCTTTCTACGATTACGGATTGACTCGTACGCGGTCCTATTCGTTTTAAGACTTGCGAGTTCAACATGGGCGTTATCCCTCTTGTCCTTCTGCTGCTTGAGCGCCTCCTTCAGCGCATTGAACTCGTTCTCGTTAAAACTTGTCTGCTCGGACTCAAGCCGACTGATTTCTGCCTTGATGGTTTTAATCGCACCCAAAGATTCATCTATGGTTTTTTTATACCCATCATGCTCACGTTGGAACTCTGAGAACTGATCTAGGTTTAGAGTGGCTTTCCTATCTGCTGAAGCGATTCTATCTGCCTCAAGCTCGGTGCCAGCTACATCAAGTTTCTGCTCTAGTATTTTTCTTTGGTTTTCAGATAGTGGCGAACCGCAGATACATTCACCTAAATCTAGAAGCTCACGTATCAGAGGCCGCTGGAATTTAGCGGGATACTGGCCACTCTGCCGCTTATTCTTAAGGATCTCACGGCCTTTCTTGGCAAGATCAAGACTAAATGCCAATGCGGCATAACTTCTGACCATCCCCCTCAGACCTTCCTGTGCTCCAGAGAGTGCGATCTCTTTCTCTCGCAACTGTTCCTGAGCTACCCGAATGTCAGTTTCTCTTTGCTGAATTGCATCATGTCCATACGCGTCAATCTCAACTTGTAGAACATCTATTTCAGCCTGAGCTTCCTTGGCTTTGGTGGCAAATATTTTGAAGGATACATCAATCTTTTCCAGCTGCTGGACCGCGTTATCGTATTCTTTAGCGTCCTTGCTGTTTTCCTGAGCTCGCTTATTAATCTTATTAATTTCACGATTGAGGACCCCTTGAATTCTCTCAATCTCATCTAAGGTCTGCCTAGCAAACTCAAACCCCAGAATGTTCTTGACTGACTCACCAAATGACCTTTCCGAATGCGTCTGACCTTGATTAAAGCCCTCGCCATCGAAGAAGAAGTATGTAGCCATCCGCGGCGGAAGGATAAGATTCATTTCTTTTTGAGCTAGTCCACTCGAAACCCACTCGTAGTCGCCGGCAGCATTTTGTTTACCAAGCTGGAAGTCTTCTTTTTTTCCATCAAGCGTGCGACGCGCACACCAAACGATGTCTTCGTGCTCAAAAATCAGAGTTACATAGCACTCATCCGATAAGCCACCTAGCTCGGTTGAGTAATACCGGAGGTTTGTTTCATTTTTTAATCGCGGTGTAGTTCTACCAGTGGTGCACCAAAGAATAGCGTTTAATAGTGCTGTCTTTCCTGCCCCATTTTCGCCATGAATCAGAGTAACAGGCTTATCACTAGTGTGAGAGAAATCTATCGTTGATTCATCCAGGAAGCGCCGCCACCCCCGAGTAGTTAGGCTAATTAACTTCATCGTCGGCACCTAAATCTACATCTTGTACGAGCTCTTCAAACAACTTTTCCATCTGCTCGTCGTTGATTGACATACCGAAGTATTTACGACGAACTTTTCCTACCATTCCCGCGAACGCTCTAAGTTCGACACTCCATTCATCTTGCTCCTGCTTGGCTGCTTCCAAAGTGAATAGTTCAACTTCCTCTCTCATACCTATGCCTCATCAAACTCGTTTACGTCTAATCTCCACTCGTCAGAGATCAATCCATCGTTTCTGACGACATCAATCACTTCTGTTTGGAAATCTATATCCCAATCCGTAGCTACTGAAATAAGCAGATCGCTCGTCTCACTCCAGTTGAGACTTGAGGCGGCGAACTCGTATGCCCGAATTAATTCATTTGTAACCAATGTCTTTTGCCAGGTGTGGCCCGTTTTGATGTCAGGTAGCACGAGCAAATCAAATATGTTGGCGTGCAGTTTTTTTGTTTCCGGGGACTGCCTTAATACTCGCCCCCTTCTCTGCACAAACTGCCGCTCGTTATTGGTAGAAGCAAGTATGTATGCGTTTTGACACGCTGGCATGTCAAAGCCTTCGTCTAGTATCCGTATAGCTAGAATACAGTTAATCGCTTTAGTCGAGAGGGCTTTAAGGTTTGAATTTCGAGTGGCTGAACTGTCTTCCGCAGTGACTTTAGAGACTCTCCATCCCCTTGAATCAAATAGTGAACTAAATTGATCAATAAGACGCTCACCAGAATTCTCGGTGCCATTAATCAAGCGATTCCCAGGACCACTATAAAAGAGGCTATAGGGAACGGGGGCCGATTTATTCAGATGATCATCTAGCCAGACAAACTTCTCTTCGCAGCTTGCCAAGATACTGGCGCGGATTCGATACGAGTTATTAAGAATTTCTTGCTCTCGCTTGGTCAGCACAACCTTATTCTCTAACGCGGCGATATCCTTAGACTTAGCCGCATACTCGTCCGCTTCTCCGGCGTTAAGACTGACTGTCGTGGGGCGGTAGTAGTATGGACATAGGATATCATCATCAATGGCATCATCTAGCGAATAGGTATCTACAACATCGCCGTATATACCCTTGAGGACCTCCTCGCGCTCGCCTTCGCCCCTCGACCAAGGTGTGGCCGATAACCCAAGCACATAATCTGCTGGTGGAATTATTCTGTCAGTGGCGTAAGACTCTACGCCATGCCGATGTACCTCATCGCCCACAAACATGAGCATCTTGCGCGGAACGCTATGAATCAATGATTGGAACTCCGGGCGCCTCAAAGTGGAGTTTACGACAACAACTACAAATCGCTCTGGACTGTCCTGATTTCGCAACCCAATGATCGAGCCACTTAAGCTGAGCAGCCACGAAGAAGAAGAACGCCAACAACGATGAACTGGAGCACCTAGACCGTCCAGCTGCTCAGCCCATTGTTCTGCGAGAATTATATACGGTACTGCCACGACACAAACAAATGGCCGGTTCTCCTGGCCCGCTTGTTTAAGTATTTGATCAATAACATGGATTGTCGTAAAGGTCTTACCGGCGCCAGTACAATGCGCGATGATTCCTTTATGACCTCTATCTATCCAAGCTTTGATAGCCCTTTTTTGATGGTCACGTAATTTTTTCTCTGTACCACCCGGCTTGGACTTACGGTTTTTTAGGTCTCGATACAGTTCTTTTAGCTTGGCATCCAAGTCAGCCTCAGAGAGATTCCGTTCTTGCCAATCGGCTGCTATCTGGTGCTTTACTTGATCTGACAATGAGAGAACCAAGCTCTTGGGGTTACCTCCGAGCCACTCTTCCTCGAAGTCATCAATCGCTGGCTGCGCGCTGTCGTTCCAGTCTTGCTCACTAGACCGCCAACTCGTGAATAGAATGCCTGTCTCTTGATTACCGCCAGAAAGGGCGGCTCTGCTATCGTTGTCTGAACCTATAGTCACGACGACGTTAGACTGCGAATCCTTACATATCCGTATTTTAGAATGGTGTATCCCATCCTCTCGAAGCGAGAGCTTGATCTCAAGTCGCCCTGATGCAACCAAGTACTGCAACAAAATAAGATGAGCACCAGGATAGCTAACCATCTCGGCTCGGGCCATGATAGCTCTGAGGTTTGCCTCTAAAGACTGAACATCTCCCCGACTCGCCTCATCCAGGGCCTCAAGCTCAACAGAGCCCAGCGGAGACCCTATTAGAAATTTATATCTGCAGTCGTTGGAGATCGACAGCCCCATCGCTTGTGCAGCGTCAACAAGATAACTTTCCTTGAGGTAAGCCACTGAGCGCAGGTACTCGACACTGTTTTGTAATAGGGGCGAGACCAGCCTATCAAACAGATTTAGTTTGTCTGAGTTGTAGTAGCCCGAGGGCAGATCCGAATCCAAGAAAGACAAGGCGATTCCAAAAAAATGTACCGTTCACTCTGGATACAGGCTATCAGACTTTACCGCTTGGTACAGAATGAGTTTCTATACCGGTTTAGAGTAGAAGATACCTCTAGGGATCTACCATCCACCTTACGAGTGAGGTGCGAAGGAACACATGTTAAGGCCTGGACAGGGAGGGTCACGTGTTATATGTACCTAATCCATCCCCATAAATTGTCCAAATATCGCCCTAAAATCCAATAAAATCGTTTAATTCGAACGATTTCTTTGTGGATAACTTGGTGCCCATAACGCAACTTTAACAGACGTCGAACGCTGATAATCGCAACATACAACGTAAACTCAACCTAATCGAAACGCTATCAGAACGGGATCTCAACACCAGAGTCAACCGCATCATAAGGTCGCACTTCGTGCGTAATACTTGAGCTGATGGGCTGACTTCGAAACATAACAGGTGCGTCAGCCCGACCCTCCATATAATCCCGTTCTGCGACAAGACGCTCAAGAGCCAGGTTCGGGCTACCCTTGATCCGCAATGTTCCAGATTGGACCTGCCAAATAATTCGATTCTTTTTGCTATCTTGCTTTGCGATAAGAGACGCTACCCAAACCTGTCCATTGAGCTTACATCGCAGCCCTCTGGATACCTCCGACCATTGCCTGGGCTCTTTCCAGCCTTGATTTCGATACCAAATAGCGAATGCGCCGTTAGCAGGCGGTCTAAATCGACCAAAATCTCGACTGGGCGAAAGAAACTCTCCAGCCTTTGGGCCTCTCTCATAACGTACGGACGCATTGAACCAGGCAACCACATCACCACCAGATACATCTGCGAAATGGAACGCTACTGATCCACTCTGGCCCTTCTTGGAGTAGATCTTCCAGTACTGGAAGGTTAGCTCGACATCTTCTCTCAGTTTCGTTCGGGATACATTCATGCCTTCCTCCTTTTAGGTGTGTAAAACTTGCTAAAAAGTAGTGTGTACTACATACTACACATTATGACGAAATTTGGTCCGTATATCAAACAAAAGCGCGAACAACTTGGCGGTAAATCTAACTCTTTGAGGAAGGTAGCCGAGGACGTCAATATCGAGCCCTCCTACCTATCGAAGATCGAGCGGGGACTGGTGGCGCCGCCAGGCGAAGAGGCGATTACCAGAATCGCCCACCGCCTCAACCTGGACAAGGATATTACCCTGGCGGTGGCAGGTAAGATTTCGTCGGATCTGCACGAGGCGATTACACGACGACCGGAGCTGTTTGCGCGTCTGATTCGTGCGGTGGTCAACCAGCCCGAGGATAAAATGGTAAAGATCGTTGAGGAGATAAAAGATGGGGAATGGTGACGCGATTTACACGGACTCTTACAGTGTGAGCTTTGAGTTTGACGCAACCAGATACGGCTATGATTCCGAAATCCTGTCACACAGCCTGGATGTCTCCTTTGAGAGGACCGTCAGGGTCCCCGAAGATGGACAAGATCATTGGCTCCCACCGACGTTTGGGTCGTTCGAGCTTACGGCTACCGATAGCGGCCCACTCCGTTTACCTCAGGGAATCAAGAAACGGCGCGGTGTCTGCTTCCCTATTTATGAGCATGAGGCTTTATGGTTCGACTTGAGTATCTCCGGTCCATTCAGGCTACCTGTGGCGCTCAAGGTGGCGGCCGGGAAGGTTAACGCGGTATCCGGCAAACCTTGGACGGAGGATCCCGCAGACGAGCAAGACTACCTCGTGGCACCTCATCAGCCGTGGCTGGATGGGTTCAACAGCGGCGACGATGTCATTAGGCAGTTCGTAGCGACTGAACTCGGGAAGTCCGAGTCGGTCGAGTCTCACCTGACCGGCGGAGAGGTTTGGGGCGGAATCCAGCTCCTTGCTATCCCGATGAAGCCTGAATATTACCGGTCCATCATAGAAACTGCGTTGCAAGAGGCGGAGTCCACCAGGGATCTGAATCAAAACGCAGACCCTGATCTTGATATTAGCGCAGAGATGGACATGTGCTGCAGCATGATCCCACCCACTTCGATGGGCCTCGGTGCGGGTGGGAAGATCCGGCAGACAATCGAGCAAGACCCCTACGGTGTTGACCAGTGGGACTTTACAAGGGCCCAGCGCCTCTTTGTCAGCATGATCAACGCAGACCAGTGGGAAAGAATCTCGGGAGTCCGGCCCCATCCGTCTCCAATTACCCCAGCTGAATATAATGGCTCAGGAGGCCATTGGTATCACTTTGATGGCAAAGACGACATAGGACCGTCACCGGAATTCGATGGCCTGCCGCCCCTCCTGGGTCCGGAAGAAGAGCAGGCGTTGCACATACCGGCGTTCTTAAGACGTACCCCCGACTAGATCAAAGACCGTACCTCGCTAGCGGCCCTATTCCGCAGGTATATCTTCGTCGTCCTCGGGCTGTCATGCAGGGCCTGTACCTGCGGATCGAGCCCCAACGATTGCGAGTCCGTCACGAACTTCGCCTTGAGGTCATGGAAGTGAAACCGCTCCCCACCCTGCGCCTCGTATCGCCTCATGCAGAGTTGCCACCTTTGGTGGAACGACGTCCGCGTAAATGGCTCACCGTGACGGTTCACCAATATCAGCCCACCGGTGATTACCTCGGGCCTGAGTCGCAATATGACCCCCCGCAGTTGCTCTGTGAGCTCGATAACCGCCTTACGGTTTGTCTTAGACGTGCTCAGGCTGAGTACTGGCTCTGAGTAGCGTAGGGCCAATAAATCCGACAGCCTCTGCCCGGTCGCGTAAGCAAGCATCGCGACATATTCCCCCCAACCCCGGTTCACTGTACAGAATGAGTCCAGCTCATCGTCTGTGACGTAACGGTCGCGGTTCTTGATACGTGGCGCGGCGATATCCGTCGCTGGGTTCATGTCGACGAGACCGAAGCGCCGACCCCATCTGAACGCTTGCGAGATAGTCGAGAGCTCCTGCTTGGCTTGGTGAGGGGAACGTCTTGCCCTCTTGAATACGTAGGCCTGTATATCAGCGGGACGGACGGCGTTTACGTGTAAACCACCTATCTCAGACGATATCTGCTCGACGTGCCTACGCTTATCTTCCTGGGTCCTCTCACGTAGCTGAACCGCAATCTCCCGGAGGTACCAGCGGAGCAACCATGCGAGTGTCTCGGGTGGCGCAGGAGAGGCCCTCTCAAGCTTGCTGTAAGCCTCTACAGCTGCCTCAGGGGTATGGCCAAGCTTCACCCACGACTTCATACCAGACGCACGGTCTAGCTCGTTAGATTTATATTGGTAGCACCCACGGTGCCAGTAGACACGTTCAGGTAATTCTAGTTTGACAGACATAGCGATGTCCCTGTGTGTAACCAAACGACCGTTACACACAGCTGAACTAAGACCAATTAGATAGGGAATCAAATGGCGGAGAGGCAGGGATTCGAACCCTGGATAGGCTATTAACCTATGCCGGTTTTCAAGACCGGTGCATTCAAC
>ENA-OUOG01005061-OUOG01005061.1-marine-metagenome-genome-assembly--contig:-NODE-5061-length-10940-cov-3.501611_pt1 | contig 10940 bp, 12 predicted proteins | sample MGYA00248635_ERZ508505 | MGnify/ENA primary metagenome ERZ508505 (study PRJEB26176, sample SAMN06267871) | marine metagenome | isolation source: Saanich Inlet, British Columbia, Canada | place: Pacific...
AAGGGCCGCTTGCAATCTGGCCGATCATTCCCATTCGATCGTCCCGGGAGGTTTGGAGGTAATGTCGTAAGTCACTCGATTGATACCTGACACTTCATTGATGATCCGCGTTGCGGTCTCGCCAAGGAATTCATGGGTGAACGGATAGTAATCAGCCGTCATTCCATCAACGGACGTCACCGCGCGCAAAGCGCAGGCAAAATCGTAAGTGCGCCCATCTCCCATAACGCCAACTGTGCGCACAGGCAGAATGGCGACAAACGCCTGCCAAATGTCATCATAGAGCCCGTGCTTGCGGATTTGATCGATATAGACAGCATCAGCTTCACGCAGAATGTCTAATTTTGCTCGTGTAATCTCACCAGGGCATCGAATGGCAAGACCTGGACCAGGGAAAGGATGACGTCCGATGAACGATGATGGCAGCCCCAGCTCACGTCCCAAAGCGCGGACTTCGTCTTTGAACAATTCCCGCAACGGTTCGACGAGTTTCAAACCCATCTTTTCGGGCAAGCCACCTACATTGTGGTGTGATTTGATTACATGAGCTTTACCTGTTGCAGAAGCTGCTGATTCAATAACATCTGGGTAAATCGTACCTTGACCTAACCATTTGGCATTTTTTAACTTTTTAGATTCAGCATCGAAAATATCAATAAACGTATGACCAATGGCTTTACGCTTTGCTTCAGGGTCGCTAATTCCATCTAAAACTTCATAGAATCGGCTTTTAGCGTCAACACCCTTCACATTCAAGCCCATTCCTTTGTACTGTTCCAATACGCTTTCAAACTCACCTTTTCTCAATAATCCATTGTCAACAAAAATGCAATACAAGTTTTTACCAATCGCTCTATTAAGCAATACCGCTGCCACTGTCGAGTCCACTCCGCCTGACAATCCTAGTACCACTTTGTCGTTGCTTAACTTAGCTTTTAGTTCATCAACTGTTCGCTGAACAAAAGAGTCAGGAGTCCAGTCTTGTGAGCATTTACAAATATTAACCAAGAAGTTCGAAAGTAATGTTTTACCATCCGTTGAATGGTATACTTCAGGGTGAAACTGAATAGAAAAAGTATTCTCATTAACAAACTGATAACCAGCTACTTGAACATCTTTAGTTGAAGCTATAATTTCACAAGAGTCCGGCAGTGAAGTGATGGTATCTCCATGGCTCATCCAGACTTGAGATCCCTCCGAAATACCGGCAAATAATGGATTTGAATGATTTACAAATGATAGATTAGCTCTACCATATTCTCTTATTTTTGAGGGCAATACTTCACCCCCATTTGCTTTGGCTAAATGCTGAGCTCCATAGCAAACGCCCAACAATGGCAATACACCTTTTATTCCATCAAGATTTGGTATTGGTGCATTTTCGTCACGGACGGAAAATGGACTCCCAGAGAGAATTACACCTTTAAAATCTTCAGTAATTTCGGGTGGATTATTGTAGGGGTGAATTTCCGAGTAAATATTCAACTCTCTCACTCTTCGTGCTATGAGTTGAGTGTATTGAGAACCAAAATCTAAAATAAGTATCTTTTCTTGAGACATCTATAGTGTTTATTAAAGCGCTAAAACTACAAAATTTGAATCTAGAGGATTGAGCTCTTCCTTCATTTTTTTGATAAAGTTATCACCATGATTTAAATAAAAAGCAATAAGGTTTTCATGCCTTTCTTGAAGTGCATTATTAGGGAAATATTGTTTTTTAATCTTTGAAATTTGATCTAATGCATTCTTATGCTTTTGCTTATCTACCTTAGTGAGTTTTTTAAGCATGTTTTCTAGAGATTTTTTGTGGCGTTGTTGTTCTGCATCAATTATTTGTTGCTGTACAGGGTTTGAGTATGTTTTTTTTAGTTCCTCATAAATTTTGCCAAAAATAATATTGAACTCTCTATCAGAGGATTTCTCATCATTTTGCCCGCTAATGTATTGATTGTGTAATTCTAGCTCCGACTTAAACAAGTCTAGAGAAGTAAATCCAAGAGATTTTAACCTCTCATTGTGTTTTTTAGATATAACTAAAGCAGAATTTCGCAAAACCAATATTGGAAAAGGAATATTCTCTAGTTCAAAAACACCTTTTAACTGCATCCAATAGGCTATTTCTGCTCCGCCACCAACATAAGCAACATTAGGCAAAACACTCTCTTGATAAAGCGGTCTCATTAATACATTTGGACTAAATCTCTCAGGAGATTGTTCAATATCTGAAGAGTTAACAGGCTGTTCTATCCTTGTTCTTTGATTTTTCTCTAAGCTAAAAAAGTTGATTTCCCTGACGTACGCTTGAGCGCTATAGTCTATTGCTAATTCATTTGATTTTTCTTGTAAAATGGGGTAATACCTTTTGTTAGAAACATCATTTTTTATCAAAGGTAAAATTTGCTGCTTCAATCGAGCGTCATCGCCATCAATGATAACAAGCCCATCCTCTTTAAACAGTTCATTTAGAAAAATTCTAGTTGCTTGAGCTAAACTATTTTCAGAAGCGTATGCATTTAACACCATTTGCTTCATAGCCTCAGCGTTTTCACCCTCTCCCATTAGTTGAAAAAGTTCCTCGAGAACGCCATCAATTCCAGATAAATTCATTCGTCCTACAGCGCCCGACTGTGAATTATTCCACTCTATTTTCTTGCCATACAAATTTATATGGTTTACCTCTTCAAAATCATGATCTTCAGAGGCCATCCAGAATAATGGCACAAAATGATAAGAGGGGTACTTTTCATTCAAAGATTGAGATAAATTTATAGCGGATATTATCTTGTAAATGCAATATAAAGGCCCTGAGAACAAACACAACTGATGCCCTGTTGTTACCGTAAAGGTATTTTTATTGACTAGAGATGCTATATTGTTTTCTGTCCTCGAAGAAAGTTGGACTTGATTATTTTGATTTTTTAAAACTTCGAATAATACATCTCTATTGATATTTTGCTTTTCCTTCTCTAGTATTTGAGGCAAATAATTAGCAATGCTATTATGTCTATTGTAGAAAGGCACTAGCTTGGTATTTTGTACTAAATAGTCTTGCACAATAGCACTAAAGAAGCTAATTTTAGAGTATGGTATTTTATCCGAAATCACTTCAAGCAAAAGTACATAAAATGAGTTAAAATAAACTTCAAAATAAGATTACTCTTTTAAACGTTTTACTATCATGAAAAAAAGTATTTTCCTTTTATTAGCATCCTCAAGCCTATTCGCTTTCAGTCAAAATTTAAAGTCTTTTTCCTATGAAAAAGATATAGTTAGTGAGCGGACCGTAATTATTGAACCTTACAAACAATTATCAAATGGTGCTTTTTTCATGGATTTGACCCTTGTTTCTGACAACCCATATATCGATTATATTGAAGGTTTTGACTTTGAGTGGGGGTATCGCTATCAGTTAGTAGTTCAAGAAACTATTTTTGCCAATCCACCTCAAGATGCTTCTGACAGAACGTTTGAATTGGTAAAAGTAAATTACCAAATCAAAGCCTATGAAGAACCCTTTACATTAACCCTTATCAACGAAAAATACCTTTCAAATCCTAGTGATGAAAGCATCATTAAATTAAAAAATGGCCATTACAACTACCATGATTCTATGACTTTCTTTGTTCCGCCCAAGTTGAGGGCTGAGTTTAATAGAAAAATGAAACAAAAAATGTATTGTAAAGGTCTTTTTCAGTTTGATAAACAAGGAAAAATATATCTTGTAAAAATTGAATAAAAATCAAATAACACATGAAAAAACTACTTTTACTATTACTCTTTACGAGCACCTTACTTTTTGCTCAAGACAAAAGCATGTCAACATATATTTTCTGGAAACCTCTACTATTTCCTGCAGATGATGTGTGGGGTTATGGTAACAAAGTTGGGCTTGGGATTGAAAGAAATCTAAACAAAAAGTTTGATTTAGCACTCAATATTAACAATGGTCATTTTACACTATCCTCAGACAATGTAGTTATGAACTACAAAAAATCAAGCATTATCAATATTGATTTAAATACTAGGTTTATGTTTTCAAGAAATAGAATTATTAATGTATTCGCTGAAGTAAGTGGAAGTTATACTACTATTCACAGCTACGAAACAAGTTATTTATATCATGAACCCGAGAACAAAACATTCGAATCGACTAGAAATAGCTATATATCTCCATGCGCTAAGGTTGGTTTACGACTTGGGAGAGGAAGTGGACGTTTTTCAACAGAATTATCCATTCTTGAATATAACCCTTTCGAGAAAGGCATCATCAAAGGCAATGGCATACTAAAGCTTATGTTAAAATTAAAATAATTTAATAGATTTGTACACATTAAAATTAAAAACCATGAAACTATTTCTCCCAATAACTCTAATATTTCTTTTTCTTTTTTCCTGTAAAGATCCTGTAATTATCGAACCCGAACCAAGCATGTCACCACCAGAGTGGTTGATGGGTAATTGGCTTCATTCAGATTCTACGGGTGTAATAGAAAAAATGATTGTATTAGAAGATGATATTGTCATCGAATATTTTAAAAACACCGGTAAAATCAGCACGAGTGTTATCGACTCTTGTAAAGTTAACGACTTGGAATTATCTGATTATGTGAAATATAACAGCTATTACAATCTAGAGTTCACAAGCAATGATAATTCGATAAATCTGATTTACTATGCAAAAATTAGCGACTTAGAAATTAGGGTAATTAATGAGGTAAGTCCTACTCCAAAAACGTATAGAATGGAAGAGAATTAAACCAACTCTCCGTATAAGTCGTAATGATCAGCATGGGTAATTTTAACATTAGCAAAATCACCCATTCTTATGTATGTATCCTTGGCTTTTACTAGCACCTCATTGTCAACATCTGGCGAATCAAATTCACTTCTTCCAATAAAGTACTCGCCTTCTTTTCTATCAAATAGTACTTTTAAAGTATTTCCAATCTTTTCTTGATTTAGCTGATAAGAGATGTCACTTTGAATTTCCATGATTTCTTCAGCCCTTTGGTGCTTAACGTCTTCAGGCACATCATCTTCAAGCAAAAAAGCATGTGTATTTTCTTCATGCGAATAGGTAAACACTCCTAATCTATCAAATCTGGTTTGACTTACCCAATCTTTAAGTTCTTGAAAATCGTTTTCCGTTTCTCCAGGATATCCAACAATCAATGACGTTCTAATTGTTATCCCAGGTACTTCTTTTCTAAATTTAGCCAGAAGATTATCCGTTTTCTCATGAGTAGTTCCTCTACGCATTGACTTTAAAACAGAATCGCTAATGTGTTGTAATGGGATGTCTATGTAATTACAAACTTTTTTGTTTTCTCTTATTACTTTCAAAACATCTTCTGGGAAGCCTGTTGGGAAAGCATAGTGCAAACGAATCCATTCAATTCCTTCGACTTCAGACAAAGCAGTCAATAAATCGGCTAATCTTCTAGATTTGTACAAATCTAAGCCGTAATAGGTTAAATCTTGTGCAATAAGAATAAGTTCTTTAACACCATTTTTAGCCAAGTTTTTAGCTTCTAAGACTAAATCTTCAATAGGCTTTGATTTATGTTTTCCTCGCATTAGTGGAATGGCACAGAAAGAACAGGGTCTATCACAACCTTCTGCTATTTTAAGAAAGGCATAATGTTTTGGAGTAGTCGTTAAACGTTCTCCAATGAGTTCGTGTTTATAATCTGCTCCAAGAGCTTGTAGTAGTTTTGGCAAATCAGTTGTGCCAAAGAATTGGTCAACGTCTGTTATTTCTTTTTCTAAATCAGGCTTATACCTTTCCGACAAACATCCGGTTACGAATAGTTTTTCTATTTGTCCATTTGCTTTTCGGTTAGCCTGTTCTAGGATAGTATTTACTGATTCTTCCTTGGCATTATCAATAAATCCACATGTATTTATTACGACAATATTAGCTTCATCGCTGGTGGATTCATGCTCAACATCCATGTCGTTAGCTTTCAACTGCCCCATTAACACTTCGGAGTCGTAAACGTTCTTGGAACACCCTAGTGTGATTACGTTTATTTTATTGTTTTTAACCGATTTTGTCCTCATAATTAGTTAAATAATGAGTCCACAAACTCTTTGGTATTAAACACTTGTAAATCTTCCATTCCTTCACCAACTCCAATATACCTCACTGGTATTTTAAATTGGTCAGATATGCCAATAACAACACCGCCTTTTGCCGTCCCGTCTAGCTTGGAAAGTGCTAACGAATTTACTTTGGTAGCAAGGGTAAATTGTTTTGCTTGTTCAATAGCATTTTGACCTGTTGAAGCATCTAATACAAGCATAACATCATGTGGTGCATCTGGAATAACCTTAGCCATTACATTTCTAATTTTCGTTAACTCATTCATGAGATTAACCTTATTGTGTAAGCGACCAGCGGTATCTATAATTACCACATCTGTATTTTTAGCTTTTGCCGACTGTAAGGTATCAAATGCCACTGAAGCTGGGTCAGAGCCCATATCTTGCTTTACAATTTCTACACCTACTCTATCTGCCCAAATAACCAATTGGTCAACAGCAGCAGCTCTGAATGTATCTGCAGCACCTAATACTACTGATTTGCCTGCTTTCTTTAATTGATACGCTAATTTTCCAATGGTGGTTGTTTTCCCAACACCGTTTACTCCAACCACCATAATGACGTGAGGAGTTTCTTTTTCTGGAATAATAAACTCATTTTCATTGGTGTTATGACTTTCTTCTAGTAGTGTACTAATTTCATTTTTAAGAATAGCGTTTAACTCATTTGCATCAACGTATTTATCTTTTGCAACTCTTTCTTCTAATCGTTCTATTATTTTTAAGGACGTTTCTACACCAATATCTGAACTAATTAATGCTTCTTCAATATCGTCTAAAGAAGATTCGTCAATTTTTGACTTACCGCCAACAGCTCTAGAAAGTTTTTCAAAAACACTTTCTTTTGTTTTCTCTAAGCCTTTATCTAACTTCTCTTTTTTATCTTTTGAAAAAAAACCGAATATCCCCATGATTAATATATTTAAACAGAAAAAGCCTCTTTTTCAAGAAGCTTTAAACTATGAATTCTACTATCAGAATTATTTTTTTGCTAAATAATCGTCTACTTTATCTTTTGGTACAATCTCAGATTTGAACGAATAAGCACCAGTCTTATCAGACTTGGTCATCTTAATTACTTTTGTAAAATCTTTTGCTCCTCTTTTTTGTAAAGATGCTACTGCCTTCTTTGCCATGATGTATTAGCTTTTATTTCTTACTTAATTTCTTTGTGAACCGTCATTTTCTTAAGAATAGGGTTGAATTTTTTTAACTCCATTCTGTCCGGTGTATTTTTTTTGTTCTTAGTCGTTACATAACGAGAAGTACCTGGAACACCAGATGTTTTGTGCTCTGTACATTCTAATATTACTTGAACTCTATTTCCTTTCTTAGCCATGTTCGCTTAAAATTATTGGGTTGCAAATTTAACCAAAGTTATCTTATCTACAAATACTATTTAAGGTTTTTCACATCAACTAAAAATAAATGCCTTGCTATTTTAAAATCCTTAGTCCATATACTTATGTCAAGTTCTTTCCATTCGCTAGTCGGATATATCCAGTTGTAGCTGTTTTTGGCATTTGTAATTTTAATTGGCATATCGAAACCATCGATAGCATTCCATCTGTATTTTAGTGTTTTTTGTTTCCCCCAACCTATGAGTTCATATTCAAATTGAGGGAGTTTTGAATTGTATAAGTATTGCTCAAAGAAATTATCGAAATTCTTTCCGCTTTTTTCATTTATAAAATCAAAAATATCTCTTCCGTCTATCGTCTGGTATTTAAATTCTTGTGTCATCGATTTAATGATGTCTAACCAAAGCATGTCATTTTCAATAAGGCTTCTAAGGGTATGTAGCATTGCACTGCCTTTAACATACATGTCGCTACTCCCCTTGTGATGCACATCTGGAATTCCAACAATTGGCCGCCTGTTTTGGGTTTTTGACATCTGATTTTCTACATATTTAATCATGGTGTCGTAGCCATACATACATTCAACAAACAACAGCTCAGAATAGGTACAAAAGGTTTCTTGTATCCACATATCAGCAATATCATTAGCTGTAATGCTATTCCCCCACCATTCGTGCCCAGTTTCATGAACAATGATATAATCAAATTTTAACCCCGCCGTATAATTTAAACTGCCTAAATACCCTTCTCTGAATTTATTACCATAGGCAATGGCACTTTGGTGTTCCATTCCTAAATAGGGTGTTTCTACTAATGCGTATCCGTCATTCCAAAATGGATATGGCCCAAAATAGCGTTCAAAACATTCAATGGTTGGTTTTACTTGCTCAAAATGCTTTTTGGCTTTCTCTTCATTATAGGACAATACATAATAGTCTAAATCTAATGTATCTTTTCCGCTAACGTATTTATCAGAGAAGTGCGTGTATTTACCAATGTTCAAAGAAACATCGTAATTGTTAATGGGGTACGATACAAACCAATGAAAAGTGTTAAACAATTTTGTTGATTTTCGTAAATCGTGAAAAATCAGGTTTCCGTTTGAAATGCATTGTAAATCTCCAGGGACTTGACAACTAATAAGCATACTGTCTGGCTCATCTGATTGATGGTCTTTGTTTGGCCACCAAGAACTTGCCCCTAATCCCTGGCACGAAACCCCTATCCAATCCAATCCATTTTTATCTTTCTCCCATGAAAAACCGCCATCCCAAGGCGGATAGACGGCTTCTTTAGGATTACCACTATAGTAGACTCTAACGAACACATTCTCACCTTCTTGAACCTCTCTGTCTAAGGTGATGAAAACAGCATTGTATTCTCTTTTAAATGATTGTTGCTTGCCTTCAAATTGAATTTCTCTGATACTCATGTTTTCAAATAAATCTATCTGAAAGGTTTTAAAGTTTGAAAGCACATCAAAGTGAATCTCTGAATACCCTTTTATGAATTTATCTTCAGGCTCCACAGAAATATTTAGATGGTAGTAACTTACATCGTAACAATTTCTAAATTCAGATAAATAGCCACGTAAACTATCGGCTCTACCAAATTCTTGGGCAATACTGAATAAGGATTGAAATAGTAGTATGATTAAAATGGTTTTTTTCATGTGCTTAATTTAGTGTGTGGCTACAGAGTTAATGTCAATGTACAAGTTTCATTCACCAACAATGCTGAGGCTGTAATGGTTACTATAGCAGTTTCTTCATTTTGCAATACACCACTTCCGCTTATTGTAACCAACGAAAACTCCATGAATGAAACATCTTGTGATGGAATAAATATGAGCCCCTGATTACTAACTGTGGCGTTTAAAACAAATATACCAAAATCAATTACTAAATCACCTTCATTATCACCATTTTCTAATGTCACTTCACTAGGAACTATAGCCCCTAAAATAAAGCCGTCACATTCGGAATCAACATTCCAAGTATTAACCATAATCTGACTAGAATATACACAACTGCCATCATCTATTGTTACATCCGGATCATAATTAAATGCTGTTTCATCGGTACATCCGTAACAATCGTAATTACATGACTCATTATCTTGATTGGCTAACGGATTGAAATTACAGGCAGTATCCACCATACAACCAAAAACTAAGGCAACATTATCGCCACCGTTTTGTCCAGAATTATCAGTATTACTTTCTTCTTCTTGCTTTTTACAAGCGGTTGCTAATAAGCCTATTGCAGCAAATAGTAATACATATTTTTTAAGATTGAGTTTCATGTTGAATTCTTGTGATGTGGTTAAAAAAAAAGTTGTTACCAAATGTAACAACTTTTTTAAATCTATATATAGTATTGACAAGATTTTAAATCAAAACATTGTCATTAGCTAAAGCTTCTTTTAATACGGCAGTGATGCCTTTTTTGTCAATAGTTCTTAGAGCATTTGTAGATACTTTTAAAGTAATCCACTCACCTGATTCAGGGATAAAGAACTTTTTAGTTTGTAAGTTTGGATAAAACTTTCTTTTAGTCTTTTTGTTAGAGTGAGAAACATTGTTTCCAGCCATTACTTTTTTTCCTGTGATATCGCAAATTCTTGCCATCTTACTTTTATTTATAACAATTTAGGGGTGCAAATATAAATTTATTTATTGAAAAAACTAATGTATAATTTTAGAATAAACTAATAAGATAATTAAGAACTTTGTTAGAAGCTCTCTGTATATTTTCTTGTCTTGATGTATTAAAAACTACGGTTTGACTAAAAACTTCATTGGGGGTAGCCACTGCAAAGCAAATGGTTCCTCCTTTTACACCATCTAAATCTTCATTAGACGCTAATCCTGAGGTTGCTACGGCATAGTCACTATTAAAAATCTTTTTTGAGGATAAGGCCATTTCACACACAACTTCTTCACTTACCACTCCAAAGGTTGATATTAATTCAGGGCTTATATTTAGCATTTCCTCTTTAACTTGCGTAGAATAAGCCACCAAAGAGCCCAAAAAGTATGAAGAACTACCACTTATGGAAGTTAACATTTTAGCAATATTGCCACCTGTGCAGCTTTCAGCGGTTGAAATTGTTGCTTTTTTCTGAAACAAAAGTTCGGCAACAACTTCTTCACTTAGTCTTTTCTGAACAGGCGAATAGTATTTTCCTAACAAAGGTTTTAAACTTTGAATATTTTTATCAATTAAATTTTCAAGGAATAGCTTGTCCGTTCCTCTTACCGAAAGACGCAACATTAGACAAGAGATTGAAGGTAAATAGGCAAGTTTAATTTCTTTTGGCAAAGCTTCTTCCCATTCTGCTATGGTTTCTGCTAAAACAGATTCTATAACTCCTCTAGTGTATACTGTTTTGTGAACAATTTCTAGTAGATTATACTTTCTCTTTAGTTCATTTATTACAAAAAGCATCATGTTTTTCATTTCATGCGGGACT
>ENA-OUOG01005062-OUOG01005062.1-marine-metagenome-genome-assembly--contig:-NODE-5062-length-10938-cov-4.277138_pt1 | contig 10938 bp, 3 predicted proteins | sample MGYA00248635_ERZ508505 | MGnify/ENA primary metagenome ERZ508505 (study PRJEB26176, sample SAMN06267871) | marine metagenome | isolation source: Saanich Inlet, British Columbia, Canada | place: Pacific...
CGAAAATACAATTTTCGATAACGGATTTACTGAGTTTAGACGTACTGACATAAACAGCGGTGTTGTTTTTGTATATCAACGTATTAACGATACGTTAGTTTATGCACAAGACTTAAACTTTAAAGAAGTTAAAGATAATAATGAATTTTTAGATACTACTTACTTTGGTAAAAATTTACTACTATCAAATAATCACGTTTATGTCGGACTACCAAAACTTACAAATGAATCGTCGTATACAGGTGCAATTGTTGATTACCGAAGACCGATTAACACAGTTAATTGGAGTAATCATAGAACACCTATTGATCAAGTAAATATTGATACATTTAGGGGAGCATTTTTATATAATACTGTTACAAATAAACTAGTTGATACAATTGATATTATTGATCCTGTACAAGGTCGCATTGCTGGTCCAGCAGATCAAGAAATTAGTTACAAGACTAATTATGATCCAGCAACGTTTTCAACTGGTGAAGACCCTACAGTAATTATTGATTCTACAAATAGTTGGGGTGTTGAACAAGTAGGTAGGGTTTGGTGGGATCTAAGCACAGCAAGATTTTATAATGCCTATCAAGGTGACTTAATATATCAAACTAACTATTGGAATAAGTTATTCCCAACAACAAGTATTGATGTATATGAATGGGTTGAATCAACCTTGCTACCGGCTGATTGGGATAGAACAGCTGATACAGAAAGCGGACTAAACAAAGGTATTAGTGGAACTTCAAAATACGGAAATTCAGCTTATGTTGAACGTCGTAGATATAATAAAGTTTCGGGTACATTTTCAAGTGTTTATTATTACTGGGTTAAAAATAAAACAACAGTTCCGAAAAAGGATTTTAGATCGATTAGTATTGCAAGTGTTGCACAATTAATTGCTAATCCTGCATCTCAAGGTTATAAGTTTGCAATGATGTTATCTAACAATAAGTTTGCATTAGTTAATTGTGCTGATTTATTAAAAGATACTGATGTTGCTATTAACTTTAGTTATTGGACTATTGACAATAAAGAACAAAATATTCATAACGAATATCAATTGTTAACAGTTGGAGACGAATCTAGTATTCCAAATAAAGATATCGAACTTAAATGGTTTGATAGCTTAGTAGGTTACGATAAGCAATCAAGACCTGTTCCTGATCCAGATATTGGAGCAAAGCAAAAATATGGTGCGTTAAACAAGCCTAGACAAAGTTGGTTCATAAATAGAACAGAAGCATTAAAGCAAGTTATTGAAAGAGTTAATAGTGTATTATTAAATTATACTGTTGTCGATGACAGAAATCTAGCTCCTATTTTAGCTTCTGATCCTAAGCCAACAGCAATATCTAGACACTATGATATTACGATTGATACTGAATTGGAATTACAATTCGTAGGTACGGCAAGGCTTGAAAGAGCCGAACTAGAGCCTGTAATTGTTGACGGTGTTATTACTAGACTTAACATTATTAATCCAGGTAAAGGATATCGAGTAGCACCAACATACAAGATTATCGGTGAAGGCACTGGTGCTGAATTTGAATTTGATATTGATTTATCAGGTAAAATTGTTGAAGCAAGAGTAATTGAAGGCGGAAACAATTATAATACTAATACTTCGATAATAGTAAGACGTTTTACAGTATTAGTTGAATCAGATACAAACGTTGCTGGCAAATGGTCTATGTATGAAAGAAATAATTCTGAATGGAATAGAATCTTAACACAAGACTTTGATGTTACGTTATATTGGAATTATGCGGACTGGTATGCTACTGATTATAATGAGTTTACACCTATAACTTATTATGTTGACTTTACATATGAATTAAGTTCTTTAAATGCACAAATTGGTGATATAGTTAAAGTTGCAACAGTTGGTTCAGGCGGTTGGGTACTTCTTGAAAGAGTTGCATTAACTAATAGTGAAGAATATACTGACGATTATAAAACTATTGGACGTGAAAATGGTACAATTCAATTCAGTGAAGATTTGTACAACTTAGAAGATAGTTTAGTTGGCTTTGATGCTTCTAGTTATGATACACAATTCTTTGATAGTCAACCGATTAAAGAACTAAGAATTATTTTAGAATCAATTAAGAATGATTTGTTTGTTGACGATCTTGCAATAGAATATAATAACTTGTTCTTTGCAAGTTTGCGCTATGTGTTTAGTGAGCAAAGTTTTGTAGACTGGGCATTTAAAACATCGTTTATCAAAGCAAAGCATAATGTTGGCGAACTTGAGCAAACTATTACGTTTAAAAATGATAATTTACCAAGTTATGAAGATTACATTGAAGAAGTTAAACCCTTTAAAACTAAGATTAGAGAATATGTAAGTTCTTATGAAGGGATGGATAACAGTAATACATCAACAACTGACTTTGATTTACCAGCAAGGTACAACCCTAGCAATCAAATAATCGAAGCTCCGAAAATACAAGTAATTGATAATAGTTTAGTTAATGCAGATACAAATGTTACTAACGAGTATCCAAGAAAACATTGGTACGATAATGTAGGCTTTAAAGTAACTAGTATAGAATTATCAGATCAAGGATCTGGATATTTAAGTGCTCCAATTGTTAAAATTGTTGGTGGCGGCGGCAAAGGTGCAACGGCTAAGGCTTATGTAAGTTCTGGCAAAATATCTAAAGTAGAGGTGTTAACACCGGGTAGCGGTTACCTAAGTGCTCCAACAATCGAGTTTGACGGAACTCAGGCAGATAATGCAACGCCGGCTAAAGCATCAGTAATAATTAACGGCGGAGTTGTTAGATCAACAAATGTTAAATTTAAATTTGATCGTGTAAGCGGACAGTTTTATATTACTGACTTGGCCGAACATGAACAATTTGTTGGTGCTGGAAACATAACGCAGTTTCACCTTAAATTTCCAGCAGATATAAAAACTGATAGAATTACAGTAATCGTTAATGGCATCGAAGCATTAGCACAAGATTATACAGTTATTAATTATACTGATACTACAAAAACATATACAAGACAGCTAGGAAGTTTAGTGTTTGCTGAGCCACCAGTTAAGGGTGCAAAAATTGACATAGAATATTTTAGAGATATCGAGACATTACAAGCACAAGATAGATTGTCTTATTTTTATAAGCCAGGTAGCGGCATGCCAGGACACGATCTTTCACAGTTAATGGATGGCATTGATTATGGCGGTGTTGAAGTTAGATCGTTTGACTTTGGAACAGGCACAGGATGGGATAGTGATGAGTGGTATACTACTACGTGGGACACTTATGATGTTACATTTGAAGACGAGCTTGTACAGTTAGACGGATCGACACAAGTAATTGAACTTAGTAAACCATTAGAAACTAATGTAGCGTATAATATTTACAGGAAGAGAGACGGTGATCTAAACGCTATTAGATTAGACGATCCTAATTTCGGAACAGATCAACAAACAAATCCAAATGCTGTATGTCAAACTATTACAGGTGCAGGACAGACCTTAATTAATATTGTTGATTTAAACATTACCGGAAATAAAGATAATGATTTAATTATTGTTCGTAAGACAACTTCGGATGGTAGCTTCCTTCCAGATCCTGTAACATACGATACACAATTAAGTGGCGGTAATTTACAATATACGTCTGCACAAGGCGTAACAGCAGAAGAAATCAATATTGACGGTGATGGATTTGTAACACCGACAACTTCAAAAGGTCCTGAAGAACTTGTTCCAGGACAAATTTTAGATACTTTTGATATGCAAATATTTGAAAGAGCCGGCGACGGCGGAAGCATGATGCATAGCTTTGCAGAAACTACTGACGGTGTAAAAACTAGATTTAATCTAAGTATTGTTCCGCAAGTAAATAACGGTATTTTTGTTAAACTTGATAGAGCTACAGTTGATGCTAGTGAATATATAGTTGACGCTACAACTAACGAGTTAGTGTTTAATACAGCACCGGCAGCAGGACAGCTTCTAAGTGCAATTGTTATGACAGTTGGCGCACAAGACATATTAGATATTGATACAATTATTACTGACGGAAGTACACAATACTTTAATACAACTATACCTTGGAATGAAAACTTAGGGTTCTTTGCTACATTAAACGGCAACGAAACTTCTGTAGTATTAGAGCAAAACGAAGATACTAAAACAGCAGAGTTGCAGTTCCCTACAGCACCAGATGCTAATTCTGTAGTTAATTATGGCGTATTTGCAACAAATGATATTGTTGATTTTAGTCACGTAGGTATACAGAAATTTACAGCAGACGGTAGTACAAATTCCTTTAACTTAGATCCGGCACCGTTCTATAGAGTGCCCACTATGCCTAATATTATTGTTAAGGTAAATGATGTTGTGCAACATTCGGGATATAGAGAAAGATTTGATGTTACAGCACGCCGCGAATATCCTTTAAGATCTTGGCAGGTGCCTAACGTTTCAACTCAAGCACCTCAGGTACAAGTATACTTAAACGACGAACCTATTGAACTAACAATTGCATGGCGCTGGGATGTTTATAATAGTGCTGTAGTATTATTTGACGGTGTAGGGTCCGATGGAGACAAGATTGATGTGTATCTAGATGACGGACTATATCACATTATAGACGGCTCGGAAATACAATTTGCAACTCCGCCAAATATCGGCGATGTTATTGAAGTAATACAATTTAGTAATCATGATATTCAAAACATCGAGCGTAAACATTATGACGTTGTGGCTAGATCAACACTTACACTAGGCACTCCGGATGCAAACGAATATTATAACTTAACTACTGGACTAATTAAACTGTTTAAGCCAGCTGTTGAAAGTCGTTACGTTTGGGTGATCTTAAATGGACAACAACTTGTACCAGATGTAGACTTTAATGTTACAGTTAATAACCAATATGTAAAAATTAATAATGATATTGCAATTGGCGACACTGTTGAAATTATACACTTTACAAGTTCATTAGTTACTGAAAAGTTTGGTTATAGACAGTTTAAAGATATGCTTAATCGTGTTCACTTTAAACGTATGTATACTGACGACGGGTTTAAACTAGGTAAAGATTTAAACTGGTACGATTTACGAATTGAAGTAGAAGACGCTTCAAATTTACCTGAACCAAATAAAACACTGAATATTCCCGGAGTAATATTCATTAACGGCGAACGTATTGAGTATATGAATAAAGACGGCAATTCGTTGCGTCAATTAAGAAGAGGTACTTTAGGCACTGGTGTAAATTCATTTATTCCTAACGGAACAGACTTTATGGATCAAAGTCAATCAGAAAATATTCCATATAGAGATGAAACAATATCAACAGTATTTGAAGCAACCGACGGCCAAACTGAGTTTACATTAGATTTTAATACTACTGACTTAGTAACAGCGCATCAAAATTCAACAGGTGTTCAATTAAATGAAACACAGTTTTTTGAAGTGTTTGTTGCTGGAAGAAGATTACGTAAAAATGAAATTAAACAGTTTGACAAAACTATTGCATTAGATTCTCCAGAAGGGGATGTAACACAACCAGCAGAATTTAGTGCAACTGGTACAGCACTTACTTTAGCAACAGCTCCAACTGAAGGGGAGAAGGTTATTGTAGTAAGACGAGTTGGTAAACTATGGTCAGATCAGGGCAAAGAGCTAAGATATGCAAATAATGACATTTCTAGGTTCTTACGAGACAAGACAGTGAGCTTACCAAAATAAATACACTTATAGTTAGCGAGAGAAAAAATGACGGACAAAATTAACGAGAAACAAGGTGTGCTACTACAAGGGCATATTAAAATCCATGACCCTGAAAGTGGCGAAGTACATGTAGATAAACGTAATGCTATTCATTACGAAAATATGAGTATTGCTTTAGCTGAAAGTTTAGCGAATGCTGGCGAAGGTTGGATTTATGAAATGGGCTTTGGAAACGGAGGTACAAGTGTAGATCCTACAGGTATTATTACCTACTTAACACCAAACAGTACTGGCACAAATGCTAGTTTATATAATCAAACATATACTAAGATTGTAGATGATCGTAGCGTGAACAATTTAGATCCTGTCCGTAATAAGATTGAAACACGTCACGTTACTGGCACTAACTATACAGATATTTTTATTACTTGCTTACTAGATTACGGTGAGCCGAGTGGACAAGATGCATTTGACAACGCTTCGGATTCGGAAAGTTTGTTTATTATAGACGAACTTGGATTAAGAAGTTATTCGCCAAATGGAACAGGCAGATTATTAACGCATGTCATTTTTCACCCAGTACAGAAAAGTTTGAATAGACTTATTCAAATTGACTATACCGTGAGAGTGCAGAGCTTATCGGGGGTTTAATAAATGGCATACGAAATTAACTTTACTGATCAGGCAAACAACGGTCAAATAGTAATTGAAGATAATACTATTAATACTGACACTAGTTTAAAATTGCCTGGCAGAAACACTACAGCATACGGTGCTGTTATTGCAGAAAACTTTTTACACTTATTAGAAAATTTTGCAAACACATCAGAGCCGGCAAATCCAATTACTGGACAAATGTGGTATGATACATCTACAACTAGTAACCAACTAAAACTGTATGATGGAACTACGTGGGTTGCAGCAGGCGGATTAAAAAAAGCAGGTAACGAGCCTGATGCAGCAAATTCTGTTGCTGGCGATTTGTGGGTAGATACAAATAAACAACAATTATATTTGTTTACAGGGTCTGGATGGATTTTAGTAGGTCCTCAATTAAGTGACGGACTGAATACTGGTGTTGAACCGGTTATTATTACAGGCACTGATAACGTTGATTATGTTGTAATGCGTGTTGATGTGTCGGCAAAACCAGTAGCAATTATTTCAGCAGATAACTTTTCTCCCAAAACTTCAATTGCAGGATTTGAGCAAGCAAATATTAGACCTGGTATTAACTTATCTACAAATAATATTACTGGCGCCGGAGCTCCGAAATTTTACGGAACAGCTGAAAAGGCAGAAAATCTTATTGTTGCAGGCGAAACTGTTTCAGCATCTAACTTTGTAAGAACAGATGTTGCAAGTGTTAGTTCGAAACCGTTGCGTATTAAAAATAATACTGGTATTTCTTTAGGAGCAAGTAGCGAATTAACTATCGGTGTTGAAGCAGGTGATGCAACTATTACACAGAATGTTAATGGATCTAACGTTGCAATTAAAGTTAATAACAACGGCACAATTAAGCGTGTTATTACAGTTGACTCGGACACTAATGTAGGTATTAACAATAGTGCACCAACTGAAGCATTAGATGTAACAGGTAATGCTGTTATAAGCGGCGACCTTACAATAAACGGTATTACCGAAAGTACAACATTCGGAATTGGCTCTATTGTTACTAAAGGCGGATTAGGTGTTGCTAAAAATTTAAATGTTGGCCAAGATGCTGATATAGGTGGATTGTTAACTACACAAAACATTATTCCAGATGTTACTAACCAAAGAAATATCGGTAATCAGCTTGCTAAGTTTTCAACTATTTTTGCTACAACCTTTAGAGGAAACTTAGAAGGGGATGTTACCGGTAACGTCGGCGGCCGAGCAGGTAGTGCTGACAAGTTATCTAGTGCAACAACATTCCAGCTAACAGGAGATGTAAGCGCACCAGCATTTGCATTTGACGGGTCAACTGGAGGCACAACTAAGACATTTAATACATCAATATCAAACGCATTTATTTCAAATCAGGTTCTAACAACTTTTGCTGAAAACGATGATGAAATTATAATTAATAGATTAACTGGTACAACTGGTTTATTTAGATTGAGTAAACGAACATTTTTAGAATCGGTACCTACAAATCCAGCAGGTTCAATTATGCCTTATGCAGGTATTATTGACGCTGATCATCCATTACCTACAGGATGGTTAATTTGTGACGGAAGTGAAGTATCGCAACTTGAATGGCCGTTGTTATTTGACGCAATTGGTTATAGTTATAAAGATGCTGTTGATATATCAGATGGCGGTGATACATTTTTTGCATTACCAGATTTGCGTGGAAGATTCCCGTTAGGGTTGGATAACTTAGGCGGATCACCGGCTAATAGAGTTACTGGACTACAAGCAAGTGAGTTAGGTAATAATGGCGGATCAAGTACTACTACAATTGATATTGAAAATTTACCAGAACACGAACATGATTTAAGAGCTAGTAATGGCGATCAATTTTATGTTATCAATGATGTTCCAAAAAATGCAAACTCTGCAGGTGAGTCACTTACATATGACTCTCCAACAGGCACAGACGTTGGACAAGCATTAGGTAGTTCCGGTGGTGTACTTTCAAATACAAAAGGGCAAGCTATGGAAACTATGAATCCGTTCTTGGCAATTAACTATATTATCTGGACTGGAAGCATATAATGAGCTATAAATTAAATAAAACAGACGGGTCACTTTTAGTTGACTTAATTGATGGGCAAATAGATAGTGAAACTACTGATCTTACATTAGTAGGTAGAAACTATAGCGGGTTTGGTGAGTTTTTAAATGAAAACTATATTAAACTTTTAGAAAATTTCTCTAATAGTTCTGCACCCGGCAATCCGTTAGAAGGACAAATTTGGTATGACACTTCAACAAACAGGTTAAAAGTATACAATGGCGAAACATTTAACATTGCAGGTGGACCAATTGTAAGTCCTACACAGCCGCAAATGGTTGCAGGCGATCAATGGATTAATAATTCGACTAAACAAATATTTTTTAATGACGGTAATGATACATATCTTACAGGTCCGTTATATACAGCACAGCAAGGAAAAAGTGGATTTGAAGTATTATCAATACTAGATACACAAAGTAGAAACAGAACAGTTGTTGGGTTATATATCGGAGGATCAATTGTCGGGCTTTATAGTAATTTAGAATTTACTCCAGCACTTGGCGAAGGCATTGCAGGTTTTGACTCTGTAATTAAAAAGGGATTTAATATTGTTGACGAAACTGGATTTGCTTACGGCGGTAAAGCGGATTATGCAACCGCTCTTATTGCAGACAACGGTGATTTTAAAAACGTATCTCAGTTCTTAGCTGCAGACAGCGATTCGACAACAGTTGGTGCTTTAACAATATCTAATAACAACGGTTTAACAATTGGTATTGCTCAAAATAATATTCAACGTATTGTGGGAACAAGTTTTGTTACTGAGAACGGTTTATTAGATCATGATTATAAAATACGTGTTACTAGTTCAGCAGAAGATTCAAAATTAATTGACGCACTAGTAATTGATGCTTCGGAGAAAAAAGTTGGTATTTTCCAAAGCACTCCTGAATATACATTAGATATTAACGGTGACACAAGAATTACTGGTAACTTACTAGTACAAGGCGAAACTACACAAATTGATGTGTCTACATTAAATGTAGAAGATATAAACATTGAATTAGGTTCTCCAACATCGGGAGGGTTGCCATCAGAAGCAGCAATTGAAAATGCCGGAGTTATTATTAAGTGCGAAACTACTGATAAAACTTTATTATATAAAAATGCAACTGAAAGTCTTACTAGTAGCGAGAATATGGATCTTGCAGAAGGCAAGTGGTATAAAGTTAACGGAGAAAATGTAATAAGCGAAACTCAGCTTGGAGTATCAATAACAGAAGCATTAGGACTTATTCAGTTAGGACAATTAGAAGAATTAGAAGTTGATGACATTCTCTTAGATGGATCAATTATTAAAACTACAAATCAAGCTCTAAGATTAACTAGTAACGGTACTATTGTAATTAATACACAAAAAATTACAGGTGTTGTAGATCCTAGCGATCCGCAAGATGTTGCGACTAAGAATTATACAGATACTATTGTAGCAAGTGAACCAGTAGTATTCAGTTTAGACATTACTAATTTAAGTAATGCACAAATTGCAAGCGTTATTAACGATTTGTACCCGTCATCATCTAAAACTGAAGGCACATATGCAAGAATACACACTACAACATTCATAAATGTTATAGTCGGCGGAATTGAAGTTACAGTTAGAGATAGTACAGAACCAGACAACGGCGAAGTGCTAGAACTATCTAAAACGTTAGTTGATAAAAATGGCACAGAAAACCAAGCGGTAGTGCGTGATGTTGAATTTAGAAATACAGCATCAGGAACGGCGTCTCTTACAGTATCTAGAGGCTTAAAACAGTTTAGAGTTGTTGGCGGTGCTTGGACATTTGACGACGATTTAGAATCAAGCGTATAACGATAAATACAATACAGTAATACGCATTTAGGGGATTATACACAAATGGCATATCAAATTGACAGATATAGTAATTCGATCTTAACGGTAATCGAAGACGGTACAGTAGATCAAACTACTGATTTAAAATTTATTGGTAAAAACTATGCAGGGTATGGAGAGATTCAAAATGAAAACTTTTTGTTCTTGTTAGAAAACTTTGCAGGTGCTAATCCACCGCCAAAAGCTATCAGCGGCCAAATGTGGTTTGATAGTTCAGCAAATAAATTAAAGTTTTATGATGGAACAAAATTTAGAACAACTGGTGGCGCAGAAATAAGTGCAACACAACCATCAGGACTAACACAAGGTGATTTTTGGTGGGATACATCAAATAATCAATTGTATGCGTATAACGGAACATCATTTATTTTAGTTGGTCCACAAGGATCGGGTGCAGGTATTACTCAAATGCAATCCCGTATACTTACTGATATCAATGGAGCTACACATTCGGCAATCGTTGCTACCCTAAACGACGAACCTGTTGCAATTTTTAGTGCTGTAGCTAATTATGACTTAGCTGCAGACAATGACGGTATTACAAACACTGATTTTCCTAAAGTTAAAACTGGTATTACATTAAAATCTGTATCTACAGATGGTATTAGTGAAGATTTAGGCAACGAAACTAATTTGTTTTGGGGAACAGCAAGTAAC
>ENA-OUOG01005066-OUOG01005066.1-marine-metagenome-genome-assembly--contig:-NODE-5066-length-10932-cov-3.070843_pt1 | contig 10932 bp, 6 predicted proteins | sample MGYA00248635_ERZ508505 | MGnify/ENA primary metagenome ERZ508505 (study PRJEB26176, sample SAMN06267871) | marine metagenome | isolation source: Saanich Inlet, British Columbia, Canada | place: Pacific...
GAACTGAACTCTCTGCCGAGATCGAGCATCGATTTGATGACGAATACACAGCAAAGCTTGGTGTTATCCATTCCGATCATGCGACTGTGATTGGTTCCAGTACGGGATTTGGACAACGCACAGATGTAGGGTTTAGGGTAGAGCGTGCGCTTGCAAATGAAGACCGGGCTTGGGTGTTTGGGCAGGCAACGGTTAACAAGGATAAGACCCGGGAACGCAATGACCGCTTTGGCGCCGGCTTTGAAAAAGCGATAACAGACAAACTGTCAGCCAGTGCGGAACTTTCTTATGGCACTCAGGGCATCGGCGGACTTGCTGCACTGACTTATTCGCCCAATGCCGATGACAAATACTATTTTGGATACCGTCTTGACCCTGACACCACGGCAGGGGACTTGAACGGGTATGATCCGTTTGGCCGCGACTATGGTTCCATTCTATTCGGTGCCAATCGTCGGATAAATGATCAGCTTTCCGCCTTCTTTGAAGAGAATTACGATTTCAGCGGAACTCAACAATCGCTAACCCACACTTATGGCGTAACGTACACACCGGACAATGCATGGAAGATTTCTGGTGGCATAGAAGCTGGTGAGATATACGATGAGATTGCCGGAGACTTTGAACGCTTTGGTGTTTCTGCAAGCGTCTCACTGCGTGAGGAAGCAAGGCAGGGTGGTATTCGCTTTGAGGCAAGGTTTGAAGACGGTGTAAACGCAAATGCACGGGACCGAAACACCTATTTGCTGACGGCCAATTATACCTACAATCACAATGATGATTGGCGTTTCCTTGCCAAGGTTGACGGCGTTCTTTCTCAATCTGACCAAACGACAATTCTGGATGGTGACTATATTGAAGCATCTGTTGGTTGGGCTTATCGGCCGCAGGAAGATGATCGTCTGAATGCCTTGTTCCGCTATTCTTATCTGGAAGACTTGCCGGGTTCAGATCAGGTTAATTCTCAAAACCAGATTTTGGGGCCACGTCAGCGTAGCCATGTATTGGAGGGCGACTTCATTTACGATGTCAACAAACAGCTTTCCATTGGCGGTAAATACGGGTTCCGTTCAGGACAGATAGAAACCGTTCGCGGCAGTGATGACTTCATAAATTCAACCGCGCATCTTGGTATTATTCGTGCAGACATCCATGTTGTAGACAAATGGGATGTTCTTCTTGAAGCAAGAGCGCTTTGGTTGGAAGAGGCGGACCAGGCCAATTATGGTTATCTCGCTGGTGTGTATCGTCACATCAACGATAATCTGAAAATCGGCATAGGTTATAACTTCTCGAACTTTTCGGATGATCTAACCGACCTGACCTACGATGATGAAGGGGTCTTCATCAACGCGATTGGCAAGTTCTAAACCTTAATCATGCTTGCTTGTGGCAAAACGCTCATTCAGCAGCGATTGTGGCGGTATCGGGATCCAGCCATCGAGCAAACTCGCCAAGTGCGCGTGCGCTCATTGCGCGCTTCTTGGCAATCGTTTTGTCTTTTCCGCGCCAGCGTTTGACACCTTCCGGTTTTTTTAATGTTCCATCAGGTAGCGGTGGCAACAAGCCGAAGTTCACGTTCATTGGCTGGAAAGAGCGTTTTGACTTTTCATTGCTCTCGCCACTTTCATCATAGGCAACATGGCCAGTCGTAATGTGATGCAATAGGGCGCCCATTGCGGTTGTGATTGGCGGTAGTTCCAGCGGAGTGCCGTTCATTTCTGCTACTGCAAACCGTGCGGCCAATATGCCGATGGAAGCGCTTTCCACATAGCCTTCGCAACCGGTGATTTGTCCGGCAAATCGAATGTTGGGCCGAGACTTGAGGGCAAGCCTCTCATTCAGGACCTTGGGCGAATTGAGATAAGTGTTTCGGTGAATGCCGCCAAGTCTTGCAAACTCAGCGTTTTCCAACCCGGGAATGGATTTGAAAATTTCCACTTGTGCGCCGTACTTCAGTTTTGTTTGAAAACCGACCATATTGTAAAGCGTGCCTAAGGCATTGTCCTGACGCAATTGCACAACAGCGTAAGGTTTTTCGTCTGGCTTGTGAGAGTTCGTCAGGCCCATGGGTTTCATGGGGCCATGGCGAAGGGTCTCTCGTCCGCGTTCAGCCATCACTTCGATTGGCAAGCAGCCATCAAAATAGGGAACGTTTTCCCATTCCTTGAATTCTGTCTTTTCGCCCTCAAGAAGCGCGTCGATAAATGCGTTGTACTGCATCTCATCCATAGGGCAATTGATATAGTCCTTGCCGTTCCCACCGGGCCCTACCTTGTCATATCGTGATTGGAACCAGGCCTTGTCAAAGTCTATTGAGTCAAAATGAATGATTGGTGCGATTGCATCAAAGAAGGAAAGCTCGTCCTCTCCGGTTGCTGTTGCAATTTCCTGAGCCAGGGTTGGAGCAGTGAGAGGGCCTGTTGCAATGATGGTTTGGCCCCAATCTTCCGGCGGAAGACCAACAACCTCCTCGCGCTCGATCGAAATATTCGGATGGTTTTCCAGAGCCGCTGTAACTGCTGCGGAAAACAATTCCCTGTCGACTGCCAAGGCACTTCCCGCCGGTACCTTGTGTTGGTCTCCGCATCTCATAATGAGAGAATTGGCTTGCCGCATTTCCGCGTGCAAAACACCAACCGCATTGGTTTCGCTATCGTCTGACCGGAATGAGTTTGAACAGACGAGTTCGGCTAATCCGTCGGTTTGGTGAGCATCTGTACCGCGAACGGGGCGCATTTCATGCAATATGACTTGCTGTCCCATTTCGGCAGCTTGCCATGCGGCTTCTGATCCGGCCAATCCGCCGCCAATGATGTGTAATTTATCTGACATGGGTTCGATATAGAACATAGACCCGAATACAACAACACCCGCCGGGGGCGGGTGTTGTTTGTTTTACCGGATTATTAGATCCTGGTTTGGTCTTCCAACCAGTGGCTTACTTAGCGAACGCTTGTGCGAGCGATGTAGTTGATGTCGCCGCGGTTGATGCCAAGATCGTCGAGTTCACGGTTTGAAAGAGCGCTAAGCTCAGTAACTGTGCGACGGTAGTTGCGCCATTTTCTATAAGAACCGATCATGTTCATAACTCTTACTCCATATTTGTGTCTTGAGCCCCATATACGTGAGAGAAATAAATTTTACGAGTGCAATTTCAGCAATTCTGATATGCAGAATCTGCATTGCGAAATTAACAGGTAGTTAACATCTTAAAACATTGAATAATATGATTAAAATGCTGTTTTGTATGTGTGATTTTGAGCGAGTTATTCTAGCGTGAAAACAGGTAACAGGAAAAAGTCAGATCTCCCGGTAAAAATGTGCAAAACCTGCGAACGTCCCTTCACCTGGCGTAAAAAGTGGGAGAAGGTTTGGGATGAGGTGCAGTACTGTTCTGAACGCTGCAGGCGAACCAGAAAACGCTAGGTTTGCATCCTGGTGGTACTGTAGCGCAAACCAAGACAGGAGACTTTAATGAAACTGGATCAGGCAATGCAGGAACGGCGTTCGATCCGCGGATTTCAGGAAAAGCCTGTGCCGAGGGAACTTCTGGAAGAAATTATTGCGCTTGCCAATCGTGCGCCATCCTCGATGAACACGCAGCCCTGGCATTTGCACGTGTTGACGGGTGAGCTGCTCGAAAAGGTGCGTCAGGGCAATACAGAGCGTATGCTGGGGGGAGTAACGCCCAGTCGCGAGATTGAGGACTATGCCGCTTATGAGGGAGAACACCGCAAGCGGCAGATAGAAATCGCAGTTCAATTGTTTGAGGCAATGGGTATTGAGCGCCATGATGCAGAACGCAGACAGGATTGGGTGATGCGGGGGTTCCGGCAATTTGATGCACCGGTTTCCATCGTCGTCTGTTTTGACCGAACTTTGCTAAACAACACAATTGCGCATTTTGATACAGGTGCGATGACCTACGGCCTTGTTCTGGCTGCATGGAGCAAGGGTCTGGGGGCTGTCATTAACGGGCAGGGAATTATGCAAAGCCCGGTTGTGAGAGAGGTTGCAAACATTCCGGATGATCAGGTTATTTTGACCTGTGTCGCGCTTGGCTGGCCTGATGATGATTTTGTTGCAAATTCTGTTGTGTCACGCCGGCGACCTGTAGAGAACGTGACCCGTTTTTTGGGATTTGATTGATAGGGTACATCTGAACAAAACGTTTTAAATTTTTACGGCGAACCTAGATTTGAAACGTTTGGGCCCGGATGTATTTGTGCAGAAGCTTCAATGGTGATCCCGATAGGACTCGAACCTATTACCTCAAGATTAGGAATCTTGCGCTCTATCCTGATGAGCTACGGGACCGTGAGGTGAAGACTGACTATCAGGAATTTAGGCGCATTGCATCATGTAAATGTATCGGCACTCGTTCGCCGCAGGGATTATCGCTAAGCAGCCTTCAAGCTGATTCCCTTGGGATGATCCTGCAAAAATCTTGCAAAGTCCGATTTGGGCATTGGCTTTGAAACCAAATACCCTTGCGCATGATCAATACCCAGTTCCTCAATCATGTTCCATGTTGCCATGTCCTCGACACCTTCTGCAACAATCCGCATGTCCAATTGGCGTGCGAGGCTGACGGCAGCGCGAACAGACTCCCTTGAAAATGCGTTGGAAATCGCATCACTTATAAAGGACTTGTCGATTTTCAATTCTGAGTACGGAAAATCCCTGAGCGTTTGAATGTTCGATGATCCGGTGCCAAAATCATCAACGGCAAGATCAAAATCGAGAACGCGAAGGCGGGATAGAACTTCCAGGGTCGTTACATCCAGATCAAGAATGTTGCTCTCTGTTACTTCGAAGCTCACATTGCCGACCTTGATACCGTGCCGGTTCATCCGGTCGTAAAGCTGATCGGGCAGGGCTCTGTTCCTGATGTTCTCTGCATCCAGATTGATGGCCACTTTCAGATCTGGTGATACCCGCAAGAGGGTTGGAATGTCTTGCAATACGGTATCAAACAAATGAAAGGTAAGTTCGTTCATGCGGCCTGATTGGACGGCAAATTTGACGAAGTCTTCCGGTGAAATATGTGTACCATCAAGTGTTACCCAACGGGCAAGGGCTTCGGCCCCCTCAATTTTTCCGGTTCTTACCGACACTTTCGGCTGGTAGTAGGAAACGATTTCCCGATTGCGCATCCCCTCTGAGAAGGACTCCTGCGTTATAACTACTTCGGGGCATTTTTCGTATGGGGTGTGTTCAACATGTTCTTTAAGGAATACAGCGTCAAGAGACTCTTTGGTGATCGGTTTGCTGATATGACCGACCAAATCCAGATTGTGCATTTTGGCCAGTCTCGCTGCGTGGCCTATCAGATCCGTTTTGACACCCGAGATGATCGCAAATTTTCCTGAGAATGTTGTACTCTTGATATTGCGCATGAATTCGACACCATCCATTTGAGGCATCTGTAAGTCGGAAACTACAAGATCGTAGACTGCACCATTGTCATGTAGTTTGAACAGGCCTTCAGCGGCATTACAAGCACCGTCCACCCTTCGTGCGCCCATCGCAACGAAGTAGGAAGTCAGCAATGCTACCTGAATGGGATCGTCATCAACGATCAAAATGTTTTGGTACGTGTTCATAAATTACAATCCAACAGGCTTTAGTATGATGTTATTTTGTTAACAAATGAATAATCGCATTTGGATCATAGTGCGTTGTTATTTATAATGTTTTCTGGTTCATGGGGATGTTCGTTCATGGTGTCCTGCAAGTGTTCCATGACAGATGAAAACTTACTTTCAAGGTCGCCTCTTTTCTTTTGTACTTCTGCAATGTCGCTGACAGCTGCGTGATTTTCAATTGACTGGCACAGGTTTCCAAGGTCACCGGCACCAATGTTCATGCTCATCGATTTCAGGCAATGCGCAGCTTCCTTGATTGCAGCTGCGTCTGTTCCCTGATCGGTGGTCTGGACCAGTGTTTGGAAGATTTGAGGTGCGTTCTCCAAATACAATGTGTTTAGTTGATGGATCATCGTCTCATATCCATCACCTGCAATTTCTCTCAGGTTTTGCAAAAGAGTTGGATCGATTGCAGCAATAGGCTGGTCTTTTGGCTCAGTAGTCTCAGGCTCTAGGGGTTCTTTCAGATGCTCGATGACCTGATGAAACCTCTTCTCGAGTTGGCTTTTCAACTCCATTGCACCTTTGAGGTCATTTGCCCCGGCGAGATGTTCAATGGACTGGCACATTGCGCCCAGATTGGCTGCACCGATGTTCATGCTCATCGATTTCAACGCATGGGCTGCTTCTTTCACCGTTGTAGCGTTTCCTCCGTCATCAAGGGCTTGTATGACCGATTTGAATGTTGCAGGTGCATTCTCAATGTAAAGGTCATTTAGCTGTCGGATCATCGCGTCATAGCCATCCCCGGCAATGTCTTTCAAATTCTGAAGCAGTGATGCATCGATGATCTGGTGTGGCTTGATTTCAATATCATGCTCAGCGTCTGCATGGCTGCTTTCGGTTGCAATCACTTCACTCTCCGGAGCTGCCTGTTGAAGAGGTGCAAGCCAACGCGAGAGACAATCGCCGATAGAATGAATGGTGAAGGGTTTAACGACAACTTCATCCATGCCTGCTTCATCTGATTGCGTTTTAATGTTCTCAGCTACATGTGCTGTCAGGGCGATAATGGGTATCCGTGGTGTTTGTTTGTTTTGCTCAATTTCCCGCAGTTTTCTTGTTGCTGTAAAGCCATCCATTTCCGGCATGCTGCAGTCCATGAAGACCAGATCATATTCCTGATCGTTGAATTTTTCGATCGCCTCAATCCCGCTTTCGACAACGGTCGGGCTGATATCGAAACGGTTCAGTGCCTGTATAACAACTTCGCGGTTTACAGCACTGTCATCTGCAACCAATATTCGGGCGTTGGTAAATACTGGCAGGGTATCGGAATCTGATTTTTGGGTGGACAGCAACAGTTTGCCAAGCGGTTCCCCACACAGAACGCGATTCATTGTTTGACGAATTGAAAGTGAAGAGACGGGTCGTGAGAAGCAATCTTGAATGACTTCCCGTTCGATTAATGGTTCCAGCAGGCTATCACCCAGCTCGCTAACGCCGACATAAATGGCCTCGTTCGAGGGTTTGCCCAGTTTCTGCATGGTGGATGTGTCAGATATGACATAATCCCAGTCTTCCAGCTGTATCGTCGAGATTTCCTTCGGCGTGATACATTTGATCAGGCAACCAAATTCTCGAATTTCGCGAGCAATAATCTCACGCGTGGGTGTCTCAGGCAGGATAAGGAGTGTGCTTTTCGAACGTTGAGGTTGGTCGATTGGGTTGGTTTTCAACTCTTCTATGGGCAATGTGAAATAAAATGTTGAGCCAACACCTGCTTCACTGGTTATACCAATTTCCCCACCCATTGCTTTGGTTAGCCGTTTACAAATCGGTAGACCCAAACCAGTGCCGCCAAACTTTCTTGTTGTCGTTTGGTCTGCCTGACTGAAACTCTCGAATACCTTTGAGATGTTCTCCTGTGCAATCCCGATGCCGGTGTCTATCACTGAGATTTGCAATCCGGCTTTACCGTTTACCTCACTGGGATCGACTGAAATAATCACGCTGCCAGCATCGGTAAATTTCAAAGCGTTGTTTACCAGGTTGCTGAGAATTTGGTTGAGGCGTGTCGGATCACCAGTAAATGTATCGGGCACCCTTGGGCTTACATAACAAGCAAGGTCCAAGCCTTTTTCCTCTGCCTTCTGCCAAAAGAGACTCATGACATCTTCAACCAGGTTTCTGGTGGATATCCGGATGGACTCCAGTTCCAGTTTACCGGATTGGATTTTGGATAGATCCAGAATGTCATTGATAATTGCCAGCAGGCTTTTGCCTGATTTCATAATGACTTCTGCGTAACGTCGATATTTTGGCGTTAATTCTGCGGTCGCTAGCAATTCGGACATCAGTAACATGCCGTTCATCGGTGTACGGATTTCGTGACTCATCGTCGCCAGGAACTCGGATTTTGCTGCATTGGCATTTTCTGCTGCTTCCTTCGCGACCACCAACTCTTTTGTGCGGTCTTCAACCCGGATTTCGAGCGTGTTTTGATAGTTAAGCAGCTTTCGGTCACGAACTTCGATGTCATTGAGCATCCGGTTGAACGAGGATGCCAATATACCAATCTCGCCCTTTTCGCTTTCGGGCGCGCGTTGGGAATAATCTGCATTTGCGCCAAATCTGGACATGAGTGCCGAAAGTGTTTCGATGGGGCGCGTAATTTTGCGTACAAAGATGAGTGCCAGGGTAATGGCGGCCAATGTTGCGCCAGCAGCCAACAGCAAGTTCAGAAGAATGTTGTCAATGAAAGCGTTCCGAACGTTGGAAACATCCGCCAGGATCATGAGTTTCCCGATGGTTTCACCTGAATTGATGATCTCACTCTCGATCCAAAGCGTTTCTGTGAACAAGAGACTTGAATGAGAGCTGCTGTCGTCTTGGCGTGCAAGCGTTACGCCGAAACCCATTTCGGCAACTGTTTTTCCTTCCGGTGAAATAACTTTTGCGAATTTAAATGCAGGGAATTTGCCAATAGCGGTTAATACACGTTGAACGGGTCGGGTTTCTCCGCGTGCCAATGGCTCAGCCATTGAAACAGAAAACACGTCAGCGGAACCGGTAAACAGTGCCTGTTGTTGGGCAAGTTCCCGTTTGAATCCAAACCAGGAAACAGACCCTGATGCAATTGAAACTGCAAGGAAAATCAGAATCCCGAGGCCAATCGACAAGCGATACCCCAGGCGGTGAGATTTTTTTATCTTTTGTTCAGGTGCTTCCATAACCTGTAGTTGTAGTCTTTCTTTGCGAAAATTTCGTAAATACGCATCATTTTGGAAACGGGGTTTTGTCCGTCGGTAACCTTGGTGTCATGTGGTTGAAACGCTTGATCGCATGTGGCATGCAGCTTGCAGTCCGAAGCCGTGTCAGCTGCAGTGTCAGCTGCAGTGTCTGCTGCTTGGCAAGAAGTTGCCTTTTGGTTGTTTTGGCGATGCGGATTTTGATTGATATTGGGAGAATTGATGATGCGGGTGGTGATGATTGGAACGGGGTATGTGGGCTTGGTGTCCGGAGCCTGTTTTGCTGATTTTGGGCATACCGTTACCTGTGTCGACAAAGATCAATCGAAAATTGATAATCTTGAGAATGGCATTATGCCGATATATGAGCCCGGGCTTGATGTGCTTGTCAAAACCAACGTAGATGCGGGGCGTTTGGACTTCACGGTTGATCCGGAAGGTGCAATCGGCGAGGCAGATGTTGTTTTTATTGCGGTGGGTACACCGACAAGGCGCGGCGATGGGCATGCCGACCTGAGTTATGTTTATGCAGCCGCTGAAGAGATAGCCGGTTACCTCAAAGGTTATACTGTGATTGTCAACAAATCGACTGTGCCTGTCGGAACCGGTGACGAAGTCGATGCTATCGTGCGCAAAACCAATCCCGATGCAGATTTTGATGTGGCTTCAAACCCGGAATTTCTGCGCGAAGGCGCTGCGATTGAAGATTTCAAACGCCCTGATCGCGTGGTGGTTGGTGCACAAACATCCCGTGCGTTTGATGCAATGACAGAATTATACCGACCGCTTTATCTTAACGAGACCCCGCTTCTCAAGACAGAACGTCGAACTGCAGAGTTGATCAAATATGCCGCCAATGCGTTTCTTGCAGTCAAAATTGGCTTCATCAATGAAATCTCTGATTTGTGTGATGCGGTTGGTGCGAATGTGCAAGAGGTTGCAAAAGGCATCGGCCTTGATAACAGGATAGGCAAGAAGTTTCTTCATGCGGGACCTGGATATGGCGGCTCATGTTTCCCAAAGGACACTTTGGCTCTCTCCAAGACGGCCCATGATTACGATTCGCCCATTTCCATTGTGGATACTGTTATTCGTTCAAATGACGAGCGCAAGATTGCCATGATTGATCGCATTGAAGAGGCAATGGGTGGCGATGTCTCCGGAAAGACAATTGCTATTCTTGGTCTGACCTTCAAACCAAATACAGATGACATGCGGGAAGCGCCCAGCCTTGTGATTGTCCCAGGGCTTCAGAAAAAAGGGGCGATCATCAAGGCGTTTGATCCTCAGGGAATTGAAGAGGCATCTGAGTTGCTGGAGAATGTTGAGTTTTGCAGCGGCGCCTATGAATGTATGGATGGCGCAGATGCAGCGGTTATTCTGACAGAATGGAATGAATTTCGGGCGCTCGACAAGACGCGCATCAAGGGTTTGCTCAAATCACCGACGCTGGTCGATTTGCGTAACATTTATCCGTTGGATGAAGTAAAGGACTTTGACTACCACTCTATTGGCCGGCCAAAAGCTTCTCAGGCGTCATAATCTTCAAAAATGCAAAATTCAGTCAGAATTTTGACATTTAACGATGTGTAAGCTTTTGTAGTTGAACTTGATCAGTGTCTGGCGATTCTTGAGACACTAAAACTGAAGTTCAGCTATACTCATATGGCTACTTCTTGCAGCAACAAAAGCGGGCCCATTGAAAGAACGTAAAAAGCACATCTTTGCTCCGGAAGGGCAGCCTTCAGCATGTAAACTGCGACGGGTATCTGTTGCGGCTCTCGCATCGCTGATTTTGTCTGCATGTGTTAATCCGGAAACGGGTTTAGACCAGAATTCAAGCCTCACTTCGAGTTGGGTTCGACCTGAAGATCCTCAGGAAAGTATTGGCAAGAAAGAGCACCCCATTGTTATCGCGAAATATGGCGGCATTTATTCGAACGCAGAAGTGGAACGCCTTGTTGCTGTCATCGTTGGCAAACTGGTCAGCGTATCGGATGATCCTTCACGTGTGTTTAAGGTTACATTGCTTAATACACCCAAGGTGAACGCATTCGCGCTGCCTGGTGGGTATTTATACATCACCCGGG